>Ga0316205_10005700_pt1 | contig 10203 bp, 7 predicted proteins | sample 3monthpyrite_MG_FD_204941 | JGI IMG/M metagenome (GOLD analysis project Ga0316205, IMG submission 204941) | Microbial mat bacterial communities from mineral coupon in-situ incubated in ocean water Damariscotta River, Maine, United States -... | ecosystem: Environmental > Aquatic > Marine >...
AAAAGGCTGATGCATCTAGAGTTTACGGCCTTGAATTAGAGCATATTTTGTCACCAAATAATATTAATTTCCTAATTTATAAAGAAACATTAATTGAAGAACATGTTTTAGGAATTCCTGGTGATCAATTTTTGATTGAAAATATGGATGCAGTTTCAGTTAGAGGTAGAAAAAGATTATCCAAAGAATTTGTAAAATTTAATGAACGCTGTATGATTAGGTTGTTAGGTGATATGCGTTCTTATAATTATGTAATTGTAGCTTCTTATGATTTTGATCAAGTTGAGTATCGTATGAGAGCTATGGATTTTGATCAACAAAGTTTTGAAGGTAATTTAAAAGTGTATTACCCTCAATTTTTTAAAGAAAATTATCCGTTTGTTAAAATGGTAATGGAAAATTTACAAGAAGAATCTATTGAGCAATATAAACGTGAAGAACGTTCTGCAATTGCACGTAGACTTAGAGGGTATCAAGTTAGAGTTGATGCACTAATTTCTTGTATGGTTAACGATGAAATTTCAACGCCCGAAAAAATTAATCAGCTTAAACTAGATTTATTTGAATATACAAAGGATACGAAATTTAAGCAATGTAACTCAATGGGAGAAATTTTGAAAGTAGCTTTTGCTTTTGTAACAAGAAATTATGAAAACGTGAATGCTTATATAATTCACAAATAATTTAGTAATTATCGAAATCTATATCATCAATATTTTCTAAATCATTTTCATCGTCAAAAGCATCAAAATCATTCGTTAAACTTTCAGATTTAAATTCTTTTTCTGGAGCTTCTTCAGGTGTATTTCCAAATGAAAGTGCTATTTTAGGCAGCCCATCTTCATTGGTATTAGTAATTTCAGATAATTCGACAAAAAATGTCCACATAGACATAAAGTCGTAAACATAAATTAATTTATCACTTACTTTTTCAAAAATTTCAGAAACTATGCAATTATTCATTGCTAATGAATCTCCATTTTCAGACATATCAAATAATGGAATTTCTACTCCTTGTTCCCAATTATCATCAGTTTTATAAAAAGAAGCCATTTCTTGACCTTTAAAACCAAACGATTTTGCAATTGTATAATGGAGCTCTTCTAAATTGATAGATGAATCTACAATTAAATCTCTAATAACATCATCTTTAACATCTAAAATAATTCGAATTCGGTACGTCATTTTATTAAAATACAATTAGTTTGCTAAGGTACTATTTAAAGTTTTAAATTCTTATTTTTACTGTCTAACAATTTTTATATGAATAATAAAGAAGCAACACTTCAAACGTTAAATAAAATGTGTGAAAATACATTAATGGAAACGTTAGATATTAAATATGTTAATTTAGGTGAAGATTTTTTAGTAGCCACAATGCCTGTAACTTCTAAAGTACATCAACCAGATGGTATTTTAAATGGTGGAGCAACTATGGCTTTGGCTGAAAGTGTTGGTAGTCCAACATCTTTATTAGCAATTGATATGGATAAGTTTAGTGTTAGAGGAATTGAGTTTTCGGCAAATCATTTACGAAGTGTAAAAAATGGCTTAATAACAGCTACTTCTAGAATAATTCACAAAGGTAAAACCATACATTTAGTTGAAATTAAAATTGAAGATGACAGAGGTAGAGTTATTTCAATATGTAAATTAACCAATTATATTTTGGCTAAAAAGTAATTAATAATACACTTTAAGTGTATTATTCAACTAATAAAATAACAACAATTGCAAACGGATATAGCATCATTTTTTAGTGAAATTAAAACAACTTACAACTTAAATAGACCTTTTGTTGTTTTTAGAAAGCCAAACCAGCATACAATAACTGGTTATGTTCAAAATAGTAATGAGTTATTTTACTTAAATTCTTTTAAAGAGCAAGGCTTTATTTTTGCTCCGTTCAATAAAAATGAAAAGACAGTTATTTTCCCCATTGATGAATGTTCTATAATATCCTCTGAAATTTCTAAGAATGAAGTATTTAAAACTACAAAAATAAACTTAGATGTTAAGGTTGTAGTTAATCAGAATTCTAAAGAAAAGCATATCCAATTAGTTGAAAAAGGAATAAATTTCATTAAAAATAACAGTGCAAAAAAAGTAGTTTTATCGAGAGTAGAGAGTATTGAAAATATTGATGAAAATGTTATTGATATTTACAAAAGAATATTAAATAATTACAAAAATGCTTTTGTGTATATATGGTATCATCCAACTGTTGGTTTATGGGTAGGTGCAACACCCGAAAGGTTACTTAGTATTTCAAATAATACTTTTAAAACTATGGCGTTAGCAGGAACTCAGCTATATAATGGTTCAACTAATATTAATTGGAAATCTAAAGAACAACAAGAACAACAATTTGTTACAGATTATATTTTAAGTAACGTAAAAGATAGTGTATCTAATTTAGAAATTTCAACGCCTTACACTGTAAAAGCTGGTAATTTAGTTCATATTAGAACCGATATTTCAGGTAAATTAAAATCGGATGATTCATTGAATGAATTAATTTCTAAATTACACCCAACTCCTGCAGTTTGTGGATTGCCAAAAGGTATTGCAACTGATTTTATTTTAAAAAATGAAGGCTATAATAGAACTTATTATTCGGGTTATCTGGGTGAAATTAATAAAGAAAATGCTACAAACTTATTTGTTAATTTACGTTGTATGGAAATTAAAAATTCAACTGCTTTAATTTTTGTTGGAGGTGGAATTACTAAAGATAGTAATGCAGAAAAAGAGTGGCAGGAAACAGTTTCAAAAGCTGAGGTGATGAAAAAAGTTTTAAAAAACAAGAAACACTAAGTTCTAAGCTCTTCATCTAACAATTTATTATTTAAAACAATAGGTCTGTGGGCAACGTGTTATTAAAAATAATACAATTTTCAAGCAATGTTCCACTTACAAACAAAGAACTTAGCATTTCGTTTTTTCTATTTGTAAAATTAAAATATTCTTGTAATATATAGGTTTCAAATCGTAAAAAGCAATACTTAAATCGTAAATTTATACGTCCTTTTTCTTAAATTGTGTTGGAGTACATTTCTCATTTAACTTAAAAATTCTTATAAACGAATTAACTGAACCAAAGCCAGACAATTCACTTATTTCTGCTATTGGAAGCTCGGTTGTATTTTCTAATAAATGCTTGGCTTTTTTTAATCGATAATTATTAACAAATTGGTTAAAATTACAGCTTAAGTTTTCATTAATAATTTTTGAAACATAGGATCTGTTAGTTCCAATACTTTTTGCAACATCCCAAATATTTAAATGTGGATTTAACCAAGGCTTTTCTTGTTTAAAATAGTTTAGTAAACTTTCTTCTATTTCTTTTAATTCATCTTGATGAATTTCAGGAAAAATTTTATTATTTATTTGATGAGTTATATTTAATTCTACCGGAATTTGTTTTAAACCAACAATTGCTAAAATTAAATATAAGATTGTGAAAGCTATACTTAAATAAAATAATGACATTTCATTTCCAATAAATGGTGATCTTCCAATATAAGTGATGTAAAACCCTGGAATTGACATTAATAAAAGAAATGATATAGTTACAATATAAAAATAACGAAGTTGAAATTTATCTAAATTAGAGAACGAGTTATACATGTTCTTTTTTGTCCTCAAGATAAAATGAACGGATAATATATTGTATGCCAAAATTTGCATTAAATGAAAAAACCTTCCACCATCATATAAATAAGTTAATATTTTAGTAGTCTTATTTGTAAGGGCTGTTTTATGCAAAATATGGTTCATATATACTTGATAATCGTCTAAACTAGCTATACTTGAAGCCAATAACATAGCAATTGCAATAATTATTGAAGGAATGAAATGATATATCCATTTAGTTGATATAATTTTTATATTAAAAGCACTATATAAATACAAATAATAAAAAGGATAGAAGGCAAGAAGAGCGCTTAAAAAAATGAAATCATAATGTTTGTAATAATTCCAAAATTCAAAAAAAGAGAAAAAATTACCTGTAAATATTAAAAAGCTACTTAAAAAAACAAATCCTAAAAAATATCGATTCTTGTAAGTTTTACTAGCCAATGCAAATAAAAATATAGAACTAAATAAAGTTACTAATAATATTAATAATAAGGCAGTTAACTTAATCAAAACGCTGTTCTTAAATTAAATTTGAAAGGTATACTTGTTAAAGTTAAGTTTTAAAAGCTTAGGATTGTATGATATTTATCAATATTAAAACTTAAGTATAATAGATAGTTGCTAAAGTAAGTTTCCGTAACTTTGCTGCTTTAATTAAAGTTTTTAATGCCAAAATTCCCTAAAAATAGTTTAGCTCAACAAGTTGTAAAAAGTTGCGTAAATTATAATATTAATACAGTTGTAATTTCTCCAGGTTCTAGAAATGCGCCTTTAATCATAGGCTTTAATGAAGTTAAAGAAATTGAAACTCTTTCGATTGTAGATGAACGTTGTGCTGCTTTTTTTGCACTAGGAATTGCTCAACAATCAAGAAAGCCTGTTGTGTTAGTTTGCTCATCTGGGTCTGCTTTATTAAATTATTATCCAGCAATTGCTGAGGCATTTTATAGTAATATTCCATTAATTGTAGTTTCTGCAGATAGACCTTCTCATTTAATTGATGTAGGTGATGGACAAACAATTAGGCAAGAAAATGTATTCGAAAACCATAGTTTGTTTAATGCAAATTTAGGAGTTGGCAATAGTAATTTATTATTAAAAAAGGCTATTGAAACAGCTATTTATAAAAAAGGACCTGTTCATATTAATGTTCCATTTGATGAGCCATTATATGAAACAGAAGAAATTGATTTTGAGAAAATTGAAGAAGTTGAAGAATTAAAAGATAGCTTGATTGATGAAATTCCTTTAGAAGTTAACGAACTTCAAAAATTTGCTAATATTTGGAATGCTTCAACTAAAAAAATGGTACTTGTTGGTGAGCATTTTCCAGATGAATTGTTACAAACACAATTAGAACATTTAACTAAAGATCCATCAGTTTTAGTTTTAATTGAAAATACAGCTAACGTATCTCATCCAAAATTTATTAATAGTATTGATAAATTAATTTTCCCTTTAGAAGATTTTGAATTAGAGGAATTTCAACCTGAGATTTTATTAAGTTTAGGAGGGTTAATTGTTTCAAAAAAAATAAAGCAACATTTAAGAAAGTATCAACCAAAACATCATTGGCATACAGATGCTAAAAGAGCTTTTGATACTTTTCAATGCTTAGAACATCATTTTAAAATATCTGCTCAATTATTTTTTAGTCAGTTTTTCTTTTTAACCAAAATTGATGAAAGCAATTATCAACAATTTTGGTTACAAAAAAAGGAAATTAGATTAAGAAGGCATCAAGAATTTATTGAAACTAGTAATTTTTCAGATTTAAAAGTTTTTAGCAAGTTATTGGCAACAATTCCAAATAAATCTCAATTACAATTAAGTAATAGTTCTGTAATTAGATATTCTCAATTATTTGATATTAACAAGACGTTACAAGTATTTTGTAACAGAGGTACAAGCGGTATTGATGGAAGTACAAGTACAGCTATTGGAGCTTCTTATGCTGTTAAAACAAATACGGTATTTATTACTGGTGATATTAGTTTTTTTTATGATAGTAATGGGTTGTGGAATAATTACATTCCAACTAGTTTTAGAATAATACTAATTAACAATAATGGAGGAGGTATTTTTAGATTTATTCCTGGGCCAAAGGAATCAAACGCATTAGATTATTTTGAAACGCCGCATAATTTAACTTCAAAACATTTGTGCAAAATGTATAATTTTGAATATTGTGTAGCTAATAATGAACATGATTTGGACACACAACTTTCTGATTTTTATGAACAGTCAAAACTCCCTAAACTATTAGAAATATTTACACCAAGAGAAGAAAACGATAAAATATTAAAAGCATATTTCAACAATTTAAAAGAATAAAAATGGATTTAAGAGTAGGAGATAAGGTTGACCTAATAGTTATGAGAAATTCAGGTATTGGTTTCACAGTATTGGTAAATGAAGAGTATGAGGGGTTACTTTATAAAAATGAATTATATCAAAAAATAGAAGAAGGTCAAAAGTTGGTTGGATTTGTAAAGAAAATTCGTGAGGATGAAAAACTAGATATTAGTCTACAAGCTGTTGGTTTTAAGCAAACTATAGTTAAAAATGAAATTGCAATATTAAATGCATTGAAGAAAAATGATGGATTTATTGGTTTACATGATAAAAGCTCTCCAGACGATATAAAATATCAGTTAGGAATGAGTAAAAAAGCTTTTAAAAATGCTGTTGGAGGTTTGTTTAGACAAAAGCTAATTACAATTTCAAGTGAAGGAATAAGTTTGTTTAAACCTGAATAATATAAAAAGAGTGATTTGTATAGAATCACTCTTTTTTTTAATATTTATTCTATATAAGTTCCATCTCTTTTCCTTAGAACTCGTTCAATATTTTCATAATAACCATCGGCATTAGGATCGCCTTCAGGTAATTTCATATAACCACTTTTGTAATATTTTAATGCAAGCTTTAACTTCTTACCTGTTTCATAATAGCGTCCAATATAATAGTCTCCAATAGGAGATTCTTTATATAAATTGTTAATCATTTCCCCAAAGTTTTTTAAATAATCACCATTCTCCTTATCTAAAATAATTGGCTCTATTGCAAAAATATCTCGTTCTCTAATTTTTAAATTACTTCCAAATAAGTAATCTATCTCAACATATTTATTTTCAAGGTAAGCAATGGCATCAGGAGGAGATAAGTGTTTTATATTTTTTTCAAATTCATCTTTTGAAATGGCAGAATATAAGTCAAATATAAATGCTAAAGCACTTGGAATAGATTGTCCAATAGATGCTGTTTTAGTACTATTATCAAATTTATCGAATTTATAATTAAAGTTAGGATTCTCTGAATTTGTTAACAAATCATTTGTAGTATTAATTGTATTTCTCCATTTTTCTACATTATATTTTCCATTACATAAATAATAGTAAATATTTTCATCAATATTTTGTTCAATTTTATTTTGTAACATAGCTGGTATATCCATAGCATAATATGGATTTATATTTATAAATGCATTAAAACCAGGATATTCTTCTACCAAAAAGTAATTTATAAAATTAGCTGTAAGTGTATTTCCTACAATTGTTTTAAATGGTGAAATTCTATAATTTTCATCTGCATATTCTAATAATTCACTTCGTATAAACCTATAAAAAGCTTCACCTTGCTGCGTTGGTAAACTATTTTCTTTAAGGTATGAACAGTCTTCATATCTTTCATTGTAATAATTCTGATTAATTCCAATTATAATTTGTTCAGGAGCTTTTTCCTTATTTGCAAAAAGTATTGAGTTTCCAACATACACATCAAATAAATATTCAGCATCTAAAACAATAGTTAAAGGATATAATTTTGTCGAGTCGGTTTCGTAACTAGGTGGCACATAAATTTTTAAATACCTTTCATTGTCTAACTCTAATGAATTAAATTTTTTAAATTGAATATTTTGAGCCAACGAACTAATTGAAACTAATAGAATAAGTACTAATAAATAAGGGTTTTTCATAAACTATATTTTAAATTATTTTTTTTCTAAAATCCAAATCCTAGACCAAACCTAACATATGCGCCATCATTTGAATTAAAAACAGACAGATTTAAATTAATCATTTCAGCACCTACCAACCAAAAACCTGCACCGTAAGATGTTTTCCAATCATTAGAGTTTTCGCTATTTAGCCAAACTCTTCCATAATCAAACCCTCCAAATAAACCAATTTGAAGAGGTAATATTTCGGTTTTTACTTTTCTTAAGCTAAAGCGAATATCACTATTTTGATAAAAAGATTTATCTCCTATAAAACGCTGATTTCTATAACCGCGTAAACCATTATAACCACCAATGTCTGCTGCATTATAAAACTCAAAATTGTTACCAATTATTATGTGGCCTTTTAATTTTGTTGCTAAAACTATTGTTCCGCTAGTATTTAATTTGTGAGTAAAGCTAATTGAAGGGATAATGTAAGTATGGTTTTCATTACTGTCATTAACATTTGTTTTCCAACCAGCTTCAAGTGAAGTACTCATACCAAGAGTTGGTAACGATTTATTGTCGTAATTTTCGTAGAAATAACTAGACTTAAAACCTGCATAATATTTTCTAATGTTTAATTCATATTGTTGTGTATTTATAAATCTATTTTCAATATCTTCTACTTCAATACTTTCAAAAGTACTACCAACTTTAAAATTTCCACCCATTTTACCTACCCATTTTAGAAACGGTGAAGCTGCATAAGTACTTAATTTTACTCTATGATAATCTTCTCCAAAATCTTCCTCAAAATTTTCAGTTTCATTACCTAACCCAAAATGATTTATAGTATAATTTGGACTTGTAAATTCGGTTTCTAATATAAAATTCCAATTGTTAAATATATTTGCAAATTCTGCATTGTATTTAATGTCGAAACCTTTATTTGCAAAATAATAGGAAGCTTTTAACGTGTGTTGTTGAGAAAACGGATTTCTTTCGAATCCATATACAGTAAAAATATTATTAATTCCAATTTTAAAACCATCGTCTGGATTTGAACCAATTGATGGAATAATTTGATTTTGACTATATTTTAATTTTTTATAATTATATGAATTTGCTTCATAATTATTAAATAATTTGCGCTTTCCTTTTGAAGTTTTAAATGTGCTTTTTTTAGTTTTATAATCGTAAATAGTTATTCTTTTACCATTTTCAATAATATAAGTGTCGTTATTTTGACCACCAATAATACGTATAGGAATACTATTATTTTTTACACCAAATACATTAAAAGTATCTTTATCATCTAAACCATATACCCAAATTTCAGAAGTTTCATTTTTTGAATATATTTTTTTAAAAATTAAACTTCCTTTTTTGTTATTTTTAATATTATAGACTTTTATTGAGGTTTTTCCTTCATTTAATCGTTCAATATCAAACCAATTATCTTTTTCGGTACCTTTAATAACAGCATATTTAGATAGATGTTTGTAATAGGTTTTAGCAATATTAGGTAAATTTTTAAGTCTGCCTTTTAATTTTCTTTTAATATCAGCAATAGTTTCATCTTTTACCTCTTTTGGAAAATTATTAAAAGCTTCATCAATAATTTTATCATTTAAATTTTTCTGAATATAGTTAACTTGTTCTTCCCAATTTTTGAAGGTTGATGTGTTAATAAGTGCTTTATCTAACGAGTAACCTGCTGAATTAAACCATTTTACATTTCTAATGTCATTATCATAAATTTGCATTGATTTTAGTGCTGGAATAGCTCGTGTTGCAAAATTAAATAATACTCCATCGAATTTAGAAAACGCTTGATCTCTATCTCTAGGAACAGGTTTATAGATTGTTTTTTTTCCATTTTTAAATTCTGCCCAGCGCCATTGATCTTCATGTCTGTCCCAATCGCCAATTAACATATCAAATAATCGAGCTCTAATATAAGTGTCTTCATCAATAAGATATTTGTCCGATTTTTGTAAGTTTTTTAATAAATCACTTGTACTAATTAACTTGTTAGAAAACCCAAAACTAGCTTTATCTCCATGTCCAGAGGTTGCCCTTTCTTCAATCATATATAATTCATCACCAAATTCATTATTAAAATTACTTAATGCCTTTTGTTTTGGTATGTAGTATAACGTTGGGTTTGTGTGAAAAATATTTACAGCATCAGCTAATTGCCCAATTGTAAATGGTGCATACGGATGTGCAGCAGTATAAATGTCTTGTAATAAACTTTCTGTATATGTGTTTTCAAATTGCCCTTCAATGTATTGATCTTTAAAAGCAACAGCTTGTAAATATTGAGTGGCACTTTTGCGTAATGCCCTCATAACAAACACTTTTCCATTTTTATCTTCTAAACGTAAGGATCTAGATTGATTTCCACCACCTTTTCTAGTTGGAATTAAGCCACCAAAAAGAGTATCTAATAAAACTGAAGGAACTGTTACTTTTGTACCGTAATATTTACGATAATGTTCTCCCCATAGTTTAGTATAAGATTTTCCTTTTGAAACTTCTTTTTCTGAATAAACTGAAGCAGAAATAGTTTTTGGTAATTTTGATGAGAAATTATATTCGTTATTAATTTT
>Ga0316205_10005701_pt1 | contig 10201 bp, 9 predicted proteins | sample 3monthpyrite_MG_FD_204941 | JGI IMG/M metagenome (GOLD analysis project Ga0316205, IMG submission 204941) | Microbial mat bacterial communities from mineral coupon in-situ incubated in ocean water Damariscotta River, Maine, United States -... | ecosystem: Environmental > Aquatic > Marine >...
CTTTTTATTTAGAAATGGTTCTAATTTAAATAGTGCTATCAATCGTTCATCTTCATTAGTGTTACCTCTTAAGTCTTTGATCATTTTAATAAGCTCTTTGACCTTGAGGTTGCTGGGAAAATTAGCTATTTGTGGCAAATAGTCTATTTTGTTTCTATAGCTAGAATTGTTTTTTATACTTTTTCCTAGAACAGTAATTTCACCTTTGTTAGGAATAACCATGCCTAAAATAGATTTTATTAGTGTAGTTTTTCCAGAACCATTTGGCCCGAGTACAGCAAAAATACCACCTTCACTTATATTAAGGTTTACACCGCTAAGTACGGTATTTTTGCCAAATTTTTTATGTAAATTTTGTATACTTACCATGTTATTTTTTTAATTAACGGGTTGCTGTCTAACAAATTATCTGGTGTGAAAACTGGAGATACTTTTTCTGAAAAGTCAATAATATCAATAAATAAACTTCGTAATAGTATTATAGTTTCGGGTGTTCGGTTTACGATATATGAAAATAATTTTACAGGCCGGTAAGGTATATCTCCAATACCATTTTTATCTAAATCGTAGCCTGTATAATTGCTCCAATAGTTTTTGTCAAATACATTATCGTTGAGTTTGCTGTTGTATGAGATGTCAAAAGAATTGTATAAGAAGTTATTGCCAACAAATGTGTTTGTGTAGCAAGCACCCCTTACTTTTATGGCCCAACCATTTCTAATAAAATTATTATTTGAGTATTCAATTCTATTAGACCCTTCAATATTGATTCCTATCGTGTTTTCTTCAAAAGTATTTCCTTTAATTTCAGCATCGTTTATTTCTTTTAACAACATACCATAAGATGCCGAACCCCAGTTTTTTTTAAAGACATTGTTTATCATTTTGATGTTTTTAGAAAACATTACCGCTACACCAGCTCCATTTTCTTCAAATCTGTTGTTTTCATAAATATCATCATTAGAGAACATAAAATGTAAACCATAGCGAAGATTTTTTGTGCTTACATTATTTTTTATTGTGCAATCGTCAGAGAATTCTAAATAAATGCCATCTCTAACGCCTTGAGTGAAGTTATGTTGAATATCTATATGTTGACTATACCACAACTGGATGCCATTACCAGAGCTGTGTTCTTCTTTAGCATTTCCAGTTATTTTGTTGTTGTAGATTTTGCCATATTTTGATTTTTCAACATAAATGCCAAAGAAAAGTTTTTCAAGAACAATATTTTTAATTTCAAAATTCTTACTTTTTTTAACACGAAGTGCAGCGTAATCACTAGTGTAGCTTACGCCAACATTGCTAATGATGAATCCATCAATAGTTACATTGTCTGAAACAATTGTGATAATTTCGCCTTTCTTTTCACCATCAATTACCGGATAATTTTCGCCAATAATAGTAAGTGGTTTGTCAACTTTTATGTTGTACTCTTTGTAAATGCCTTTTTTAACAATAATGGTGTCAAAATCTTTGGCGATCGCAATAGCACCTTTTAATGTTGTATTAGTGCAGTCTTTACAAACCTCTATGGATTGTGAAAACACCGAACAGTACATGAACACTGAAAAGAAAAGAATGCTATGTTGTAAAAATTGTTTCATCTATTTGGTTGCATCATTTACATTACTGAAAATTAAGCATAGTAAGCCTGTAAAAAGTATTTTTAATGTTTTCATTATTTAAAATTATCAAGAGTTACCTAATGATTAAAAACTTGGAGTTTGTAATGGCCTTAACCCAATGTTCTACATTTTTAGGAAACTTGAATATTTGATGTTTTAATAATTCGTATTCGGTGTTGTTAATGAAGAAAGTTATTTTGCCTTCTAAAACCAATAAGGTTGCATCTGTTGGTGATATATGTTTTGGAAAGACTGTATTTGTTTCTAAGCTTATTTGAAGTATTTCTGAGGCATTAAAATCTAATAATTTTCCAACCTGTAAGCCTTCAAATGAGGTCTTGTTAATAATATCATTAATCTCATACATAACTTTATTGATTAAATTGAGCTAATAACGTTTCCCAAGTATATAATGTGCCACCTTTTTCAGACTGTACTTGAGTTGCGTCGTCTTTGTTTTTAAAAGCAGAAAGAAACGCTCCCATAGGGCTTGGAATATTTTCGCTTATTAAAAATGTGGCGCTGGTAGCATCTATAAATACCTCTGGCTCTAAATAATTATTGGTAAGATATGATTTAATAGTTGAGCTGTCAAATTCTTCTAAAAAGCGAACCATACATTCTGATGAGTCAAACTTATACACCTTGCCTTTTTGAGTTACAATTTCTGCTGCGTGTAGCTTGTCAACAATGGTCATTTTACAGAAGTGACAGCCGTCTTTTCCATATTCTATAGGTTGTGGTCCACTGTTGCAGCCAAATAGCAGTAACAGTGCAAAAAGTGTAATAAGTGTTTTACCCACGTCACTTTTAGTGCTTAAGTGTTTGTGAAAATTTTTAGTGATTTTCATGTTTAGTGTTTTTAAATAGTGTTGCTACGTTTAAGTAACAATACTATTCTTTTTTTCTTTTTTACCAATAAAGTAAGCAAGAAATGATATTCCCATACCAAGTGCAAGGAACATAGCTCCTAAACGCGGGTATGAGTGTGCTTTAAAATTTAATATATCTTTTGATCCAAATAATGGCGGTTGAAAGCCCATAACTGTGCCATCAGGATTGGTAAACTTCATAATAGCTTTTGGGTCTAGGTTATGACCATAATCATGTTCCCACAAATAAAAATCATATAGTCCTGCTAAGCTAAGGACACACATTAAAATAAACCATCCGAGAAACCATTTATAATTCCCTTTAAAACCAATAAGCAGACCTAATATTGAGCTAATGATAATTCCGGCAGGAAAAATTTTAAATTCTGGAATAGCATCTGGAATATATTGCATACCAACATAATGATTCATGATGTTAATGTTTTTAATGTCATGCGGATTTGCATCTGCAAAGTCATTAATGTAAATATTCATTCCCAGAGGAGTAGGATATTGTGGTGCTTCTAAAGTAATATTCCATAAAGGGAATAAAAACAAACCTAATGGCAGAAGCGCTCCAATAATCATTAAAATATTTGACCTTTTCATTTTTCTAGTTTAAGTACTATTAAACGGCTAGTGTTTTTAAAATATGGGAAAAGAAAAAGGCGAGAGCGAAATAAATTACTCTCGCCTTATCAGGAAAATAAACACTAAAACAAAATTTTCCTAATTATTCATCGTCTTCGTCATCTTCTCCAAGACCCCAAGACAATTCTATATCTGAATTTTTTGGAGATACTCTAACATATCCTTGCATCTCTTGATGTAATGCTGAACAGAAATCTGTACAATAGAATGGCCATACACCTACTTGCTTAGGTTCCCAAACAAAAGTTTCGGTTTGTCCTGGCATAATAAGCAATTCAGAAGTATTAGCTCCAATCATACTCACACCGTGAGGGACATCGTAATCTTGTTCTAAATTTGTAACGTGAAAATATACTTTGTCACCAACTTTTACACCTTCAATATTATCTGGTGAAAAGTGACTTCTAATCATGGTCATATAAACATGAACTGTGTTTCCGTCACGAACAACTTTAGTGTCCTCATCACTTTTAGCTGCATATGGATGTTTGTTATCTTCTAATTTGTATAGTTTCTTTGAATTAGGTTTAATTAAATCAGCTGGAATACCTGCTGCATAATGTGGCTCACCTACAGTAGGGAAATCTAAAAGCAATTCCATTTTTTCACCAGTAATATCGTATAATTGGGCTGATTGTGTTACTTCAGGACCAGTTGGTAAATAACGGTCTTTAGTAATCTTATTCATTGCTAATACATACTTACCAAAAGGCTTTCCAGAGTTTCCTCCAGGAATCATTAAGTGACCAACAGAATAGTAAGTTGGTTTTCTATCGATAACTTCCCAAGTTCCTAATTTCCATTTTACAACTTCAGAAGAGATAAAGAAGGTCGTATAAGCATTTCCTTTACCATCAAACTCTGTGTGTAGTGGTCCTAATCCTGCTTGTTTTACACTTCCTGCATTAATTGCTTCAAAGTCCAAAATTGGAATACCATAAGCTTCTCCAGCAAATTTCTTGTCTTCAATTGCTTTTATCATTTTAGAAAATGAATGTACAGTAACATCAGCTGATAATTTACCACTACCAACAATATACTCTCCAGATGGATCAACATCACAACCATGAGGTGATTTAGGAGTAGGCAAAAAGTAAAGTGCTCCTGGTACTTCAGTAGGATCAACAACTAATACTTCTTTTTTCATAGTAGAAGTAGCCATGTGTGTTTCTTCGTCATATACGTTATGTGCATAGTTTGCTGGCATTTTTGTGCCACCTCCATTTTTAACATATTCAGCTATCATTTTCCAGTTTACAGCAGCAATAAAATCTTTATCATTTTGTGATGCATTAACTTCTAATAATGTATGTGATTCTTCAGTATTATACGTTGTAAAGAAGAACCAACCGTGAGAGTCTCCACGTCCTGGATGTGCTTTATCGTAATCAAATCCTGGCATTAAAATTTGGAAATCAATTTCCATTCCTCCATCTTCTGGATCAACTTTTAAGAAAGATAGGGCACCTTTAAAGTTGCCTTTGTACTCTTTAATTGAAATATCTCTTTGAGGTACAGGAACTCCAAAACGAGTACCAGCAACAACATATTCTGTGTTTTCTGTAACGTAAGAAGAACTATGATTACCAGCACTATTAGGGATTTCAATAATCTCTGTAGTTTCAAAAGTTGTTAAGTCAATTTTTGCAATACGTGGGGTGTTGTTCCCATTAATATATACATAACGACCATCTACTACACCCGCAGTTTGAGATATGTCTGGATGATGAGCATCATCCCATGGGATAAAACCGTGAGATGTGTTTAACATTGGTTTTGTTTCTTCGTTAAATCCATAAGCTTTTTCTGCATCTACAGAAAAAACTGGAATTACTTTGAACAAACGTCCAGAAGGTAATCCGTAAACAGCTAATTGTCCACTAAATCCACCTGAAATAAAGGCGTAAAACTCGTCGTGTTCTCCAGGTGCTACGTATACTTTTTCAGCAGCACTTGAGCTTAATGCACTACCATTTGTTGATGATTCGCTATTGTTACAACTTGCAAATAGCATTGCCCCAACAAATAATGCAGCAAATATTTTTAAAGTGTTTTTCATTGTCTTATTATATTTATTGTTTTAGTTTTTTGGTAATATTACTTTATCAACAACATGTACAATACCGTTACCAGCTTTTATACTTGCTAATATTTTAGCGCCACCAACATATACTTCACCATCTTTTACTTCAACTTTTATGTTCTCATTACTAGCTTGTCCAAGTTTTTTGAATTTCTTTAAAAAGTCTTTGGAGTAATTACCAGGCGTAACATGATGTTTTAATATGTATGCTAGTTTGGCTTTGTTTTCGGGCTTTAATAAGGTCTCAACCGTACCTTCTGGCAAAGCAGCAAAAGCTTCGTTTGTAGGTGCAAAGACCATTAATGGCCCAGCATTTACAAGTGAGTTCTCTAATTCTGCAGCTTGTACAGCTGCAACTAATGTGGTGTGATCAGGAGATCCAATTGCAATATGCAATACCGTTGGTTTAGATTCATCGTCTTTAACAAATGCTTGTCCAGTTCTCGGTTCATCCTTAGTTTCAACATTTGTTGAAGCTGCTGAATTGTTTTGCTTAGAAGCATCGTTTTTACAGCTTACAAAAAGCAATAAAACAAATGCGCCTAGCAACATTTTAAGATTAGTTTTCATATATTTCTATTTTAATGTTCTAAAGTATTCTAGTACAGCTCTGGCATCCACTTCAGAAAGATTTTGATTAGCCATTGGAGAGCCATTAAACTCAATTAGCAATGCTTTTGCTAGAGGGTCTTTTTGCGTCATTTCATCTGGATTTAGAATCATATTCATAACCCATTCAGGTGTACGTCTTTTTAATATGTTTGTTGGCGCTGGTCCAATAAATTTTTTGGTAGCTTTATGACAAGCAGTACACATTTTTTTAAAGACATCTTTACCATGCGCAGCCATGGCTTGATCTACTTGTGCACCTAAGGTTAAAGATTTAACAGGCCCAATACCTTTGTTTGTGAGGTCAATGGTTTTAGAGGCTTTAGTTTCGGTTTTTTTAGCCTCTACTTTCTTTTCAGTAGTTTGTTTTTTAAGTTTAACTTTCGAAGTTTCTTTTTTCTGTTCTTCACCACCACCACAGCTTAATACTATTAATGTAAGTGCTAGAGTTAAAATTTTAAGCGTCGCTTTCATGTTTATTTGATTTTAAGAGACAAAATTATGACCTAAAGAAGATTTAAAACATGATAAAAATCATATTTAAGATAAAAAAGTCTTCTTTATATTTGAAAGGTCTTAAAAAACAGTTACTAATGCTTTCAAATTCATCAAAATACGCTATTAAAGCAGTCCTGTATTTGGCATTGAACTCTAGTGAAGAGAAAAGAGTTATGGTAAAGGATATTGCGGCACCCATAAATGTGCCTCAGGCGTATTTGGCAAAATTACTCCAAGAACTATCGAGGGCACATGTTATTTCTTCGGTTAAAGGTCCTAAAGGCGGGTTCTATCTAAGCCAGGCTAATAGATTAGGCACTTTAATGGATATTGTTAGTGTTATAGATGGAGAAACGCGGCTTCATTCTTGTGTGCTAAGTTTAGAAAAATGTGATGCAGAGAAGCCCTGTCCATTACATAAATTAATAAGCCCAACTAAGACTAATTTTCTTAAACATCTTACCGAAAAAGCGATAGATGATTTCTCTCAAGACGTGAAATCTGGAGCTTCTTTTTTACCACTTTAAAATACTCTTTTAGATATTAATTTTCTTGTACATTCTTAAGTTATAGGATTGTTTTTTTTAGATTACTTAAAATGTTAAGAATGATTGTTATAAATGTGTAAAAAGAGCAAACCATTTTGGTAAATGTTGTATTTTTGAAAAAAATTTATTGAAACGAGAACGGCTCATAATATATAATGGATAAATATTCCTTTTTAAACGCAGCGCATACGGCATATTTTGCTGATTTATACGATCAATATTTACAAAATCCAGATGCTATTGAACCTAGTTTAAAAGCGTTTTTTCAAGGCTATGATTTTGGCACTGAAAATTACGGGTCAAATGATGAATTGGTAGAAGATAGAACCTCCAAAGTTCCTGAGCAAGTACAAAAAGAATTTCAGGTTGTAAAGCTTATAGATGGTTATAGAAGTCGAGGACATTTGTTTACAAAAACAAATCCCGTTAGAGAGCGTAGGCAATACGAACCGTCCTTGGCCATCGAAAATTTTGGATTGACAACCAGGGATTTAGATACTGTTTTCAATGCAGGTGATATTTTAAGTATTGGCCCACAAACATTAAGGGAAATTATTTATCATCTTGAAAAAATTTATTGCGATGCTATTGGGATTGAATACATGTTTATTCGAAATCCTGAAGAAATACAATGGTGGCAAGATAAATTAAACACAAACGACAACCGTCCTGATTATACACCAGAAACTAAAAAATACGTGCTTTCAAAATTAACACAGGCAGTTACTTTTGAGCAGTTTTTACAGACTAAATATGTTGGTCAGAAACGATTTTCTTTGGAAGGCGGTGAAACGCTTATTCCTGCCATAGGAGCGATTGTTAGAATAGCAGCTGAAAAATATAATGTAGATGAGTTTGTTCTAGGGATGGCTCATAGAGGTAGATTGAATACTTTGGTTAACATTTTTAGAAAGCCTATTCGTGAACTTTTTAACGAGTTTGAAGGAAAAGATTATGCTGAAAATGATTTTGATGGGGATGTAAAATATCACTTGGGCTCTACCATAAAAAAGACCTTAAAAAGCAATAAGGAAATCACTATGAATTTGGTGCCTAACCCGTCACACTTAGAAACGGTGGGGTCGGTTGCTGAGGGAATTACTAGAGCAAAAATTGACGAAGAGTACGATGGTGATGACTCAAAAGTATTACCAATAATTGTTCATGGCGACGCCGCAGTTGCAGGGCAAGGGATTGTTTATGAGCTTATTCAAATGAGTAAGTTAAAAGGGTATTCAACAGGTGGGACAGTTCATATTGTTGTAAATAACCAGATTGGATTTACAACCAACTACATGGATGCGCGTTCAAGCACCTATTGTACAGATGTAGCAAAAGTGACACTATCACCTGTATTGCACGTCAATGCAGATGATGTAGAAGCTGTAACACATGCGGTACTAATGGCATTAGATTTTAGAATGCGATTTAAACGCGATGTATTCATCGATTTATTGGGGTATAGAAAATATGGACATAACGAAGGTGATGAACCTCGTTTTACACAACCAATATTATATAAAGCCATTTCAAAACAGCCTAATCCGCGTGATATCTATAACGATAAATTAATAGCTGAAGGGGTGATTGACCAAAACCACACGACCAATTTAATTAAAGAATATAAAGCATTATTAGATGTAGAGTTTAATAAGGCAAAAGAAGATTCAGCAGCCAAGGTGAAACCATTCATGGATAATGTGTGGCATAGTTTTATGCAGCAAGATCTTGATGGGCTTTTATTAAGTGTAGGGACAAAGTACCCAATTAAAAACTTGGAAAATATTGCAAAGATTGTTTCTACAGTACCTGAAGGCGTTAAGTTTTTAAGAAAAGCTGAAAAAATATTGCGAGATAGATCCAAGATGGTATTTGAAACCAATACTTTAGACTGGAGTATGGGTGAAATTTTTGCTTTTGGAAGTTTATTGGAAGAAGGATATAATGTTAGAATCTCTGGCCAAGATGTTGAGCGTGGGACATTCTCGCACCGTCATGCTATATTAAGGGATGAGATTTCTACCGAAAGATTTAATCTGTTAAACACCAACCCTAAGAACAAAGGGAAAATGACAATCTATAATTCGTCATTATCGGAATATGGCGTGTTAGGTTTTGATTATGGTTATGCCATGTCTGCCCCTAATACATTAACTATTTGGGAAGCACAGTTTGGAGATTTTAGTAATGGCGCTCAAATTATGTTTGACCAATATATTTCGGCAGCCGAAGATAAATGGAAACAACAAAATGGTATTGTTATCTTATTACCTCATGGTTATGAAGGGCAAGGTTCTGAGCATTCTTCAGCAAGAATAGAACGCTTTTTGCAATTATGTGGCAATGATAATATGACCATTGCAAATTGTACAACACCAGCAAACTTTTTCCATTTATTGCGTCGTCAAATGAAACGTAATTTCCGCAAACCATTAGTTGTGTTTACTCCAAAAAGCTTGTTAAGACACCCTTTGGCAACGTCTTCAATGGAAGATTTTACCAATAGTGAATTCCAAGAAGTAATTGATGACACAATTGTAGGGAGTAAAGCCAAACGTATGGTATTTTGTTCAGGTAAATTTTATTATGATTTATTTACAGAACGAGAAAAGTTACAAAGAGATGATGTAGCCTTGATTAGAATAGAGCAATTATTTCCATTACATAAAGACAAAATTGAGATAATACTCAATAAATATAAAAACGTTGAAGATTATATCTGGGCGCAAGAAGAGCCGAAAAATATGGGTGCTTGGAGCCACATGTTACAACGTTTTGATATGAAACAACTACAAGTACGTTCAAGAAAGTACTATTCGGTTCCAGCAGCTGGATCTTCAACACGATTTAAATTAAGACATCAAAAAGTAATCGATAGTGTATTCGATTATATAAAAGAATAAAAGTATCATTAAAAAGAAGTACAATGATTTTAGAAATGAAAGTGCCTTCACCAGGAGAATCAATCACCGAAGTTGAAATAGCAACATGGCTAGTTGAAGATGGCGACTATGTAGAGAAAGATCAGGCAATTGCTGAGGTAGATAGTGATAAGGCAACACTAGAGCTTCCTGCTGAAGAAAGTGGAACCATAACGTTAAAAGCTGAAGAAGGTGATGCTGTTGCCGTTGGGGCAGTAGTATGTTTAATTGATACAAGCGCCGAAATGCCAGTTGGCAGTAAACAGTCTTCGGTAAGCAGTTCGGCTGTTGTAGAAGAAAAGAAAACTGTCACTTCGAGCGTAGTCGAGAAGTCTCCTGAAACTAAAACTTATGCATCAGGATCTGCAAGTCCTGCAGCTAAAAAGATTTT
>Ga0316205_10005702_pt1 | contig 10201 bp, 7 predicted proteins | sample 3monthpyrite_MG_FD_204941 | JGI IMG/M metagenome (GOLD analysis project Ga0316205, IMG submission 204941) | Microbial mat bacterial communities from mineral coupon in-situ incubated in ocean water Damariscotta River, Maine, United States -... | ecosystem: Environmental > Aquatic > Marine >...
CAATTGATCGCGAAGCAATGATCAGGCTGCTTGATGAAGAACTGGGCAAACTAAAATGACCTTGTGTTTGTTAGCTTAGAAAAATGATTTATTAAAATCGTTTTTCATAACGATGGCAATAGGGTTGTTGTCCGTTTTTTTGATAATAGTCCTGATGATAATCTTCCGCCTTCCAAAAAGTGCTCACAGGTAATAGCCGGGTGGCAATGTCTAACCCTTTATCCTTAAGAATTTGGATCAGCTTTTCACTGGTCTGCTTTTCATCATCACTTCGATAAAAAATAGCGGAGAGATATTGATTGCCAATATCCGGCCCTTGACCATCCGATTGAGTGGGGTCGTGAATTTCAAAGAACAATTTGGTTAATGTTTCAAAACTAACCTGCTGCGGATGATAACTGACTTCAACGACTTCTAAATGCCCCGTTGTTTTACTGCATACCTGCTCATAACTTGGGTTTTCTATTTCACCGCCCATATATCCGGATAGGACGCTAACAACTCCTGGCTGCTGATTCATCAAGTGCTCAACGCCCCAAAAGCAACCACCGGCAAAATAGGCCGCTGCGATTTTAGAATCTTTTTCTTTTAGCTCGTCGCTACTGACAAACTTAAGTGAAATCGAGTTAACACAATGTCGAATGTTTTTGTCGGTCAACATCTCGCCTTCAAAAACATGACCCAAATGTCCATCACAATTAGCACATAGTATTTCCGTGCGACGTTCATCTGCATCTAACACACGCTTCACCGCCCCTTCAATCTCATCATCAAAACTGGGCCAACCGCAACTGGATTGAAACTTGTGCTGTGAACGATACAAAGGCGCATCACATTGTTTGCAAAGATATAAACCGCCTTCAACAAAGTCATTATATTGACCGCTAAAGGGACGTTCTGTGCCTTTATCAATAATAACTCGGCTCTCTTCTTTATCTAATTGGTTAAATTTGTCTGACATAATTATCTCTCAAAATTTCAGTTATAGTGCCTTCATTAACAGAGCCTTTACTTTGGTTTTAGTTACAGATTTATTGTATTTCATTAGGAGACAATAAACACCACACAAACGCTAATATTTACCTGCTATCCTTCAACATTATTTAACTCTGGTAGGAAATTTAGTCAATCACCTTAACTAGGGGCAACCGATGAGGTTAAATACTTAACAACATATTTAACAACAAAACTCCTATTAATCACTGATTCTCGTCTAAACTTATTAACATCCTTTGTTCTGATGCACTTCTTCCTATGGCAAATTTTGATAACGAGATTAGAAAGCTAATTAGCCAATACAAAGCTAATCCCATGTTGCCACTCGAATTACCCCTGATTATCAAACGCCTCAACACCGAGAACGCTTCAGTGCTGGACTTTAAGAATCAGTACTTTCGAGATCCTTTGCTTTGTGCCTATATCATAGACTTAGCATGGTACAAAACTCAAAAAAAGGCTAGCCACCCTTTTGCCGCAGACCATGCGATGAGTACCGTCGGCATTGATGGCGCAAAAGACTACCTCTCAAAAATGTCGACGGACCTTGGTGGCAGATCCCTACAGGCAACACAAACACTGCCCGATGAACTCAAATTTATTATGAGCAGTAGCTTACTCGCTGCAGAACTGACTAAGAACCTTTGTAGCAATAAGCAAAAGGCCAACATCCTCTACTGGGCAAGCATGGCTCACCAATACCCTGATTTGCTTTTGTGGTATTTAAAGCCCAGACCGATGTGGCGGATCCAATATCGACAAATTAAACTAGCGAAAAAGCTGCCCATATTCGAGCAAGCAAAATTGGGTTTTGAGCTTAACCAATGGCGAACTGCCGTTGCTAAAGAATGGCATATGAGCGAAATCAATCAAATAACCTACAGTAAACTCCTGCCCAACAATAAAAAGCAATTGCTTGAATATATGCGCAGTGGACACAGTGATAAAACCCCTAATCTAAAAGTCTGGCAGCACACTGATAGCTGGCAGATATTAACTGCGAACTGGCTAGCTCGCGCAATTTTGTCTCCCTGGATGGCTAATAGCTACCAGCACTATTTTCGCATTGCCATGCGGTCTTTTGCGACTAATAATCGAAACCTATCCTCTGTCATTATGGACTCAGTCAGGATCACCAGCGAACACCTAAAAAACAGTCAATTATTTGTACCGGCGGTTTCTTTGCTCAATCAAACAAGTCAAAATCATTACCCTGAATGGATCAATGCCGCACCCAAAAAACCGGTTAAACGGGACAAAAAATATCTTCAAAAAGCTAGTCAGCTTAAACAGTCGTCTAATCAGTTGATCGTTCAAAATTTTATCCGTGAACTCAGAAATACACCGGAAAAATTCTCGAACTCAAACAAAATATTTAGAGAAATTCTGAGTGTTTGTATAAATCGCCTAGGATTTTCAAGAGCCTGCTTGCTAATGGTCGACTGGCAAAATAAACAAGTTTCTACCAGTTTGTTTTTACAGCAAGAGAACAAACAAAAAATAAAACCTGACTTTGATTTTAACCTCAACACACCACTTAAAAAATTTCTGGTTGAGCAAGGTTTTTTATTATTTGATATTACCAAACACGCAAAAATCTGGCACAAATTGCCAAAAGAAATTATTCAGCAACAGGTTAAAAATTTCTTTTTATTTTCATTTAAACCAGACAAGCGGGTTAATGCTTTAATTTATTTAGATACGAAAGATCAAAAACCACCTACCGAGGAGCAACTACAAATGGTGAAGTCTCTCCTTAAATCTGCCGATGGCGTTTTAAAGGTAAAACGAAAAGGATAGATTTTAAATCGATTAAATAGAAAACCCTGCTAAGTTCCGTCTTTTCGCTAATTTCCAAGTTTAAAGGAGGGGAAAAAAGATCGTCCCTCCCCCTCCCTTTTTTTAAACCTGACTAAGCGGGATTTTCTTCAATTTGTACGGGTACTTTTTTACGTCCCCCAACGAAATTCTTAAAATCTTCCAGAATCATATACAGCGAAGGTATTAGAAACAGCGTAATTACTGTCGCAAACATGATTCCAAAACCGATAGAAATAGCCATTGGAATGACAAACTGAGCTTGCAAGCTCGTTTCAAAATAAATAGGCAATACACCAAAAAATGTCGTTAGGGAGGTTAAAAGTATCGCTCTAAATCGTTTAGTGCCCGACTGAATCACTGCATCAATTGCCCTCACACCTTGTTGACGGGCTTTATTGATAAAATCGACCATGATTAAACTATCGTTAACAACAACCCCCGTCAGTGCAATAATTCCGTACATGGACAGCATGTTGAGCGATTTTGCTAATATAAAATGACCAATGATGGCACCGATTAGACCGAAAGGTATAACCGCCATTATCACTATAGGCAACGCGTATGAGCGAGTCGGAATAGCTATTAAGCAATAGATCAATCCTATGGCACCTAAGAAGGCCCAGGCCAACTGACTTAAGAAATCTTGCTGGTCTTTACTGGCCCCTTCGATCCCGTATTGCACATCAGGGTATTTTGACAGTATTTCGGGGATCGCGGTTTCACTCACTTCTGTTATCACTTTTCGTGATTCAACTTTGTCAGGATCAGTGTCAGCGGAGATAGTGATCGAACGCCTTTGATTGACCCGTGTGATACTAGAAAATCCGGTACCAATTTCAATATCCGCTACCTGATAAAAAGGGACTTCTTCGCCGCTGGGTGTTCTGATCCACATGTCTTCCAAATCTGAAATTGATCGCCTTTCAGCTTTGGGGTATCTCACCATCACTTTTAGCTCGTCACGATCTCGCTGAATACGCTGCGCCTCCTCGCCATAGAAAGCTTGTCTGACCTGGCGTCCTAAATTTGTTAAGGTTAAACCCAGGACTTCCGCTTCCGGTTTAATTTTTAATTGTATTTCCTGACTACCGCTACTAAAAGAATTACGAATATCATACACGCCGTCGAATTTCGCCAGAACCTCTTCTAATTCTCTAGTGGCGGAATCTAATTGTTGGTTGTTTTGCCCAACCAATTGAAATTCAAGTGAGGCACCTCCACCGGCATTTGTACCGGCAAAAAATTGAAAATCTTTTGCTCCAGCTAACTCACCAACACTTTCTCGCCAAATATCAACCACTTGGAAAGATGTTATTTCCCGCTGCTCAGGTTTAGTTAACTCCATAAAAAAACCACCACTGGTATCACCATTGGTAAATAACATCGTATGTTTCACTATAGACTGCCCATCCGCTTGAACATGCTCTTGCGCAATTTGATTGGCTGCTTGCATGATTTTATCAAGTGCTGCATTTCGCTGGCTAACCGATGACCCATCAACCATGGTCAAATTACCTTGGATAAAATCACTCGGAATATTTGGAAAAACTTCTACTTTAACCAAGCTACTAGATAACAAACCAAAAGAAACAAACAAAACGGCTACGAAAATAGCCATGGTGTTATAGCGTTTTGTCACCGCCTTTTCTACCAAAGGTTTGTATTTATCCTGGATAATATGTTCTAGCCATTGTTTGAATCTAGCTTGAATTTTTTCCAACCAATTCGCGTTTTTGGCGTCATAAGGCGCGTATTTCATATGAGCCAAATGAGCCGGTAATATCCATTTAGATTCGATGAGAGAAAAGACTAAACAAGCGCTAACAACAATAGCGATTGCTCTGAAGAATGCGGCAAAACTCGCATCGATCATTAACAAAGGGGTAAAAGCGGCGATGGTTGTTAGCACTCCAAAAGTGGCCGGAACGGACACTCGATGAGTCCCTTTGATGACATTATCGGTAGTGTGGCCTTTCTCCTGAATTTCGGAATAAATACTTTCTCCTATAACAATCGCATCATCCACTACAATGCCAAGAACCATAATAAAGGCGAATAGGCTCAATAGGTTGATTGATACAGACCAATCGCCCAACAAAGGCATCACGATAAAAGCGCCTAAAAAACAAACAGGTATTCCCATCATCACCCAAAAAGCAATTCTCAATTTCAAAAATAAGGCAAGGACCACGAAAACCAATAGAGCCCCCATAACCATATTATTGATCATCATGTCCAGCCGCGCGTTTAGGTAATAGGAAGAATCACCCCATACACCTAGCTTGGCTCCTTCAGGAAGCTCGCTTCGCTTTTCCTCAATAAATGCTTTTACAGCAGCTGCAATTTCCAAATCATTTTGATCGCCAGTCGATTTGATTCGTATGCTCGAAGTTGGCTCACCATCAAATCTGGCAAAACCTTCACTTTCCACGAACCCATCAACAATGTTTGCAATATCTCTTAGTAGTAATCGGGTTCCATCCGGATTGGTCCGAATCACCAAACTTCCGTATTCATCACCCGTGTAAGCTTGACCTTTAGTTCGAAGCAGAATGTCTCCACCCTCAGTTTTTATTGAGCCTCCAGGTAAATCAATTGAAGAATTTCGAACCGCCGTCGCGATTTGATCGAAGGTCAATCCGTATTTTTTTAGTTGGTATTCAGAAACTTCGATACTGATTTCGTAGTCTCTATTACCGACCAGACTAGCAATATTCACTTCAGGAAGCGCCATTATGTCATCACGGATTTGTTGTGCGAGTAGCTGACGATTTTTTCTATCCATTGCACCGTAAACGGACACCCAAAGTACATCACCTTGAAATTCAACCTTACTGACAATTGGTTTTTCCGTTTGGCTGGGAAAAGTCGTAATTGCATCGATTTGTTGCTGTACTTCGTCTAATTTCTCAGACATTGAATACCCGGATTGAAGCTCCAAACTAACCCGCCCCTGACCTTCAAACGCAAATGAAGTCATTCGCTTAATACCCTCAATATTTTCGATTGCTTCCTCAACTTTTAATATAACGGACTTTTCAACTTCCTCTGGGGCAGCGCCTAAATGCGGTACAACAATAGAAATGGTATTTGGATTAAACTCTGGGAACATTTTCTTATTAAGATTTGAATAAGAAAATGCGCCAACCGCAAAAATCCCAAACATCAATAAATTTGCCGCTACTGGATTGCGTGTAAACCACGCTATAATTCCAGTTATTTTTTCTTGCACCATTACAAGCTACCCCTTTCTTTAACCGATAATTCGCCATCGTTATCTTTTTTGGTTTCTTGCTCTGGTAACTCTTTGCTTACTCCTTGTTTAACCGAGGAGCCTTTTGCAGCCATGCTGGTTTGGTCACTGCTTGAACCATCGGCTTCTTCAATTTTTTTGAAGTTGTCATCAGCAGAAGGAGTCTTCGGGTCACCTGGTAGTCGCAGTGTCATACCATTAACCGCGGTTACCAGTTTAGTTAATACGATTTGGTCTCCGCCATTCACTCCGTCTGAAATATAAACGTTTTTCGAATCACTTCTCAAAATATTGATTTCGGTAATATTCAGTTTTTGGTTTTCATCCATTAAATATAATTTATTGGCTCCTCTAATCGCTTTACGGGGAATAATGATAATGCCGGATGTTTCAACCCCAATTATTTTAGCTTTAACAAAAGTACCGATTTTTATAGGTTCTATTGTGCCCGATTTGGATGATAGTCCATAAGGATCGTGAAGTTGAGCAACCACATAATTCATCCTGCTCGTGGCCTCTACAACGCCTTCTGATCGAGTGATAAAGGTTGACCATTTTTTGATTTTGCCGCCCTGCTCCGAAAATAATTCAACCTGACTACCCATTTGGTGACTCTGCCCCATAGCGGGTATATCAATATAGGCCATATCTTGCTCTTTGACCGGCAACCTGATTTCCGCATAGTCGACAGCAAAAGTAGTGGCGAGTTGCGAACCGGTGCTGACATACTGACCGACATCCACCGATTTAGCTTTCACCATAGCGTCATATGGAGCCACAATTTTTGTCCGTTGTAGTTTGATTTCAGCACTCTTAACATCTGCTTGAGCGGCTTTAACATCGGCCTGAGCTTGTTGCAGTTGAGGTGTTCTTAGCGCCAAAATAGGCGCATTCTTTTTAGAGCGGCCGGTTAGACTCCATTCCTTTTCGGCCTGCTTGCCGCGGGCACGTTCTTCTACCAATTTTGCATTTGCTCCATCGAGACGGGCTTGTGCTTGTAATAGTGCTACTTCATAGTCTATCGGATCAATTTCCAGCAATTGCTCACCTTTTTTAAAGAAACCACCAACTACAAATTTGCCTGACACGTTCTTTATCTGACCGGAAACCTCGGAAATCAGCGTTGTTTCAGTGCGCGGCGAAATACTCCCCTGGGATTCAATTTCAAAAACGACATTTCCTTTGTTGACTTCAATGACATCCACTAAAGGATTTTTACTACTTATTTCCTTTTTTTGCGGCTTAGGCGCCATTGCACTCATAACAACAAACAGCACCAAACCAGTCACAATTACCCCTATGGGGAACAGTATTCTTTTGGCTCTTGATGGTTTTTTTTCGATAGCCATGCTCGATTGATTAGTTGATGGTTGCATAAGCATTTTATCCGCGAATAAGTGAGGGAATTTGAATTGGCGCTATTTTGACTTAATAGCAGCAAAATGTATGTCAATTAAATGTAAATTACATATTTGATTGTTACATTTCATGTCACTAAAAATGAAGCAAGGTGCTAATTGGATTTGGTGGTTAGACAGACCCTGAATAGAATCCGCATGAAGTGTTTTTTCTTTAAGATTGAACGCGATAGTTCCGTTTCAAAACTCCTAAAATAGAGTTTGAAAAGCTAGATTGACTATTCTGCGAGCTCAAATGAATTACCGCAATAAGGGCAATTTGCGCTTTTCTCTTCAGATAACGCTATATAAATTCTAGGATGCATGTCCCAAGCTGGCGTGTCCTTTGGAGGACAGCTAACAGGTAAAGAGTTTTTGTCGACTTTAATTGTTTTGCGCTCAGAACTCATAAAATATCCTCAAAATTATTTAATCAACCCTCATTTTAGCTTGCTTCAACCAATATTGAAACCTTGATTAACGCTAATCTTCACTTATCACAAATAGAGATTCCGTGATGGGTGCCATGCACTATTAAGCTGCAATTGCAGCTGCAAGCACTTTTTGAGTGCAATAAAGTCACAAATTACTCATATATCGGTCCAAATCAGGCGATCTAGAACTGGCACGTAAATTGAAATGACCAATTAAAACAATTGATCTCTGCGGTATAAAAACAGATGCAGCAGAAAAATAACTAAAGGAGAGAATATTTTGTATTGGTTAACAGCAATAGTAAGACCTTTTAAACTCAACGATGTCTACGACAAATTAATTGACGAAGGAATTGGAGGCATGACCGTCACTGAAGTGAAAGGTCTTGGTAGCCAACGAGCAACAACCGAAGTCTATCGAGGAGCCTCATATTCAAATGATTTTATACCCAAAATGAAGATTGAAATCGCCGTGAGCGAAGAATCCTTAGAAAGAATTATTGAAACCATTGTCGAATCGGCAAAAACAGGCAAACCAGGGGATGGCAAAATTTTTGTATCAAAAATTCAACAAGCGTATCGAATTCGTACCAATGAAATCGATCTTGATGCCATATAAAACGCCAGCATACTCGATAACAAAAAGAGAACAAGACAATGAATAGTGAAACGTTAGTCCTAGAACACAATTATATATTTAATACCATTTTCCTTTTATTTTCCGGCGCCTTGGTCATGTGGATGGCTGCCGGATTTTCCATGCTGGAAGCAGGCCTGGTACGCAGTAAAAATACCACCGAAATACTAACCAAAAACATTTTACTTTATGCCTTGGCATGCATCGCTTATCAAGTTTTAGGTTTCGACATCATGTATATCGATAGTGAAACAGCGGGCTGGTTGCCGAGTTTTGGATTTGGTATTGATGCAACGGCAGAGGGCGCAACCCAGCCACGTGAAGTAGATTTCTTCTTTCAGGTAGTCTTTGTGGCAACCGCGATGTCGATTGTTTCTGGTGCCGTGGCCGAGAGAATGAAATTATCTGCTTTCCTTATTTTTGCAATTTTTATGACAGCAGTCATTTATCCTGTTGAAGGTTATTGGACTTGGGGCGCGGGTTTTTTAGGTGCTAGCGTGGAAGATGGCGGAATGGGATTTAGCGACTTTGCCGGTTCAGGTATCGTGCATCTTGCAGGCGCGATGGCTGCTTTGTCTGGCGTCATATTATTGGGTCCACGTAAAGGCCGATACTCTAGCAAAGGTGTTAAAGCGATGCCCGGCGCCAACATGCCTTTGGTCGCACTAGGCACTTTTATTTTATGGATGGGCTGGCTTGGATTCAACGGGGGTTCTCAATTAACCCTTAATTCTATGGATGATGCAAATGCTGTTGGTAAGATATTTTTAAATACTAACGCTGCGGCAGCGGCCGGTGCATTGATGGCCTATTTACTCAGCACCATTCTTTATGGAAAGGCTGATCTGACCTTAATTGTAAACGGTGCGTTGGCTGGTTTGGTGACGATTACTGCCGCCCCAGATTCTCCTACTCCGACTCTTGCTGTCTTGTTTGGCGCCATAGGCGCAGGTATCGCATTTTTTGCTATTAACTTTTTTGACAAGATTAAGATCGACGACCCGGTTGGTGCAATATCAGTGCACGGTGTCGCTGGGATTGTTGGAGTGATGCTCGTTCCTTTTACTAAAGACGTCAGTTTCCTTACCCAGTTTATCGGCGTAGCAGTTATTGCTGTTTGGGTATTTGGTTCAAGTCTTGTGGTTTGGTTTGCAATCAAAAAAATAATGGGTGTTCGCATTAACGAGCAAGATGAATATGATGGAGCTGATGCTTCTGAATGTGGCATCGAAGCCTATCCTGAATTTGTTGGTAGCCAGAGTTAAATCATTAGCACCCACTTTCTGCATTAGAACAAACAACACAAAAATCTTTTCCTCCTCTGCCTATTTTTTGCAGAGGCTGGGAAAGGCTTGTCTGTCATTTGATAAAAACCTTCTTCTCTTTTCGAGTTGAAAAAGAATTGAACACTAAATTAGCTCTTCAACACTATTAGCTCTTCAACACCATGGGATACAAAAAATGAAAATCAAAATTAATAATACAATAAAACTTGCAGCAATCTCGGCTACTTTGTTGGCTACTTCGGGTATGAGCCAAATAGCATATGCCGACGTTAGCGCCAATGTTGGAGTGGTATCCCAATATCATTTCCGCGGCGTTCAACAAACCGCCGGCGCTTCTGCGAGTGTTGGCATCGACTATACGCAAGACGGATTTAGTT
>Ga0316205_10005703_pt1 | contig 10200 bp, 8 predicted proteins | sample 3monthpyrite_MG_FD_204941 | JGI IMG/M metagenome (GOLD analysis project Ga0316205, IMG submission 204941) | Microbial mat bacterial communities from mineral coupon in-situ incubated in ocean water Damariscotta River, Maine, United States -... | ecosystem: Environmental > Aquatic > Marine >...
TAAAAGTGCTGCCAGTGTTAAAATATTAGTAAGTAAATGGTTGCGCCAGATGGCAATAACCATCAAAATTAAAAGAATTGAACCTGCTAAAATCAGTAAGGGTATGATCTCCAGCCATTCCATTGTTTCAATCATTTTCTTTAAGTTTGGATGTTCGATCAATTACAGCAACTTGCGAACAGTCATCCGGCAGATTTTTATTTAAAACCCCTAACTGTTCAGCCTGTCTCTCAATATTCGGGTGTTCAAGAATTTTTTTCAAAGGAACAGAAGCCGTTTCAATTATATTTTTTGGATATAAACCGATCCAAATTATTGCAACGGCCATCAGCAACATCATTCCCATTTCCCGCAGGTTCAAATCTTTCATAGAAATGGATGAAGGCTGTTTGCCTTGAAACACTTTCTGGAACATTCTTAACGAGTACAAGGTCGCAGCCACCAATCCCAATGTTGCGAATATGGTTAAGACAGCACTAGCCTGAAAAGAACCTGCCAGTATGAAAAACTCAGCTATAAAATTACCTAAGCCGGGCAACCCCAGAGAAGCCATTGCAAACAATAAAGCCATTGCCCCCATTTTTGGCACAATATTCCATATTCCACCGAAATCTTCAATATTCCGGGTATGTAGCCTTTCATGGATTCCTCCAACAAGAATAAATAATGCCCCGGTGCTTATCCCGTGTGCCAATAGCTGCACAACCACTCCTTGGTAAGCCAATTCGTTAAGTGCAAATACTCCTAGCAATACAAATCCCATATGACTTACACTTGAATAAGCTACCAATCTCTTCATGTCGGTTTGGGCAAAAGCCAATTTAGCGCCATATAAAATACTGAGAACCCCTAAAAACATTCCATAAGGGGCGAAGCCAACAACTGCTTCAGGAAACAATGGAATAACAAACCGAAGTAAACCGTAAGCGCCGGTTTTTAGAAGAAGCCCGGCAAGAATCACACTTCCTGCCGTTGGTGCTTCAGTGTGGGCATCGGGAAGCCAGTTATGAAAAGGAACAGCGGGCAGTTTTACAAGAAAGGCTATTAAAAAACCTCCCATTAAAATGTACGACCAGAATTCCGGAAGAGTGGTTCCCAGCAGCATTTCGTACTCAAAAGTATATTTACCTGTTTGTGCTCCGTGAAAGAAATACAAGCCGAGTATGGCCAGAAACATGAGCAAGCCGCTTGCTTGTGTAAAAATGAAAAACTTGAATGAAGCATAAATACGTTTTTCATGGCCCCAAATGCCAATGATAAAATACATTGGGATAAGCATGATTTCCCAAAAGAAATAAAATAGGAACAGATCCATTGCTAGAAATACACCTGTTATACCTGCAAGAATCCAAAGTAGGTTAAAATGGAAAAACCCTACTTTTTCTTTTATCTGGCTCCAAGAGGCCAGTACCGATAGCAGCCCCAAAAAAAAGGTGAGCGTTAGAAGTAATAAACTTAGACCGTCTAAAGCAAAATGCCAATTAATACCAAACCTTTCTATCCAGGGTTGTTGATATTGATAAAGCCATACCTCTGAGCCTAAGCTAATATCACTGTAATTCTTGATCCAGATAAATAGTATAAGTATCAGATTAACCAAAATAGCTGTAACGGAAATTAACCGTGAAGCCATTTCATTGAAGTGGTTGGCCAACCATGCCAACAGACCTCCAACAAACAATATGATTATTAGGTATATAAGAATCATAAGGTAAACATTATAGTTATAAGTGCGATTGCACCGAAAGTAATTCCCATGATGTACCATCGTACATTTCCTGTTTGGGTTTTACTTAACACACTGTTGAAAAATAGACCGAGATTGGCTATTCCGGTATAGATGTAATCAATAAAATCTCGCTTGTTTATTCGAGCCATCGTAAAAATAGGCACAACAAAAATTCTATTGTATAATCCATCAAAATTCCAGCCAAGTAACAGGAATTTTTTTAACCCCGGTAGCTTGGCCGAGATATTATTATACATTGGAATTTTCTTGAGATAGAATAAATAAGCAAGATACACGCCAAATAAAGCCACTCCTGCTGAAATTGTTTGTAAAATCCATTCTAAATTTTCTCCTTCGATTTCTATACCTGGAAGGGTGTAAGTGACAAACCTGGAAAACAAGTCAAAATTTCCAAAATTGTGCGGTAAGTCGATGAAGCCACCCAAAAGAGATAAGACAGCCAACACGATCAACGGAATTTTTATTAAAGCACCCGGTTTTTGATGCACAACGGTTTTTTGCTCACCATAAAAAGTGATGAAGATCATCCGAAATGTATAAATGGCAGTTATAAGTGCACCGGTTAATGCTGCAAGCCAAAGCCAAGTACTACCATGTTCTCCTGCCCAAACATACCACAAGATTTGATCTTTACTATAAAATCCGGCGGTTATTAGTGGCAAGGCTGCTAAGGATGCCGAGCCAATTAGAAAGGTCCAAAATGTGAGTGGCAATTTTTTTCTAAGCCCGCCCATTTTAAACATGTTGTGCTCGTGATGCAAAGCCATTATAATTGCCCCCGCCCCAAGAAATAGCAATGCTTTAAAGAAAGCGTGGATCATAAAATGAAAGATTGCTGCGGACCATGCACCCACGCCCAGAGCCAGAAACATGTAACCTATTTGGCTGATTGTGCTGTATGCCAGCACTTTTTTAATATCGTATTGTGCTAATGCGCTTAACCCGGCAACGAGCAAAGTTGTAGCGCCAATGATGCTTATGACCGTCATGGTAACGGGTGACTGAATAAACAACACATTCATGCGGGCAATTAAATATACACCGGCTGTAACCATGGTTGCAGCATGGATAAGGGCACTAACCGGAGAAGGACCTGCCATGGCATCAGGTAACCATGTTTGTAACGGTAATTGAGCCGATTTTCCCACAGCACCGCCTAAAAGAAGCAAAGCTGTTGCTGTTGCTAAAGGATTATCTACTTCCCATTGGCCGGGAATATTATTTAAGAGTACCTGAATGTCGAGTGTATTAAAGTGATAAACCAACATAAAAAGGCCAATGGCCATAGCGGTATCTCCCACTCGAGTAACGATAAATGCTTTACGGGCTGCGGCTGCGTTTTCAGGTTCTTTGTACCAAAAACCAATTAAAAGAAAGCTGGACAAGCCTACCCCTTCCCATCCTAAGTATAAAAGCAACAGGTTGTCGGCTAATACAAGAATGAGCATAGAACCAACAAAAAGGTTCATATAGGCGAAGAAACGAGCATATCCATCATCATCAACCATAAACTCGGCAGAATACAGATGAATGAGAAATCCTACAAAGGTGATAACAAAAACAAAAACTACCGATAACGAATCAACGTAGAAAGCAATTTGAGGATTGAAGCCCGCAATATCAAACCAGGTCCAAAGAGAAGCAAAAAGGGCGGTGTCTGGCTCATTCAGTAATTTGACGCCGAGAATTATAGTAAACAAGGCTGATAAACCTACGCTGCCTACTGCGGTTGCACTAATTGCTTTTTTTCCTAAATATTTCCCAAAAAAGGAGAGAATTAAAAACCCTAGGAAAGGAAGAAGTACTATGAGTTCTATAAATATTTGCATACTAACCTTTCATCTTGCTTAATTGATCTATATCAAGCGTCTTAAATTTCTGGAAAATAAGAATGATTAATGCCAGCCCAACTGATACTTCGGCTGCAGCTACTGCCAGAATAAAAATGAACATTACTTGTCCGTCAGCCTGATTCCAGAAAGAGCCCGCAAATACAAATGCCAATCCGGCGGCATTGAGCATGATTTCAATAGACATCAGTACAAAAATCAAATTGCGGCGAATCATAACACCGGTTAGCCCTAACGTAAAAAGTATGCCTGCAATGATGAAGCCCGTTTCCATAGAAATGCTATCCATTGTTTTTCCCCATTTTCAAGTAACGGTGCAAGACGTTCTTTTTTCTTTTTCCCAAATGGTATGCTCCAACAATTCCGGCAAGAAGGAGCATCCCGCTTAATTCTACTCCGAGTAAGTATTTTGTAAACAATGATAATCCCACATCTTTGGGCTCGATCACTTCAAATGTGCTTGCTTGGTTTCCATCTTCAATAATTATCAGAATAAACTGTACCAGCAATATAAATGTAAGAATCGACGGCCCTAACCATGTTTTAGGCGTTAGCCAGATTTTTTCCTGATTAATCGTAGACGTACCAAGACTAAACATCATAATAACAAATATGAAAAGGGTCATTATAGCCCCGGCGTAAATAATTACTTCTAATGCAGCAATAAATGGTGCACCAATTGTGAAAAAGATCATTGCGATAGCTAGAAAAGAGACAACGAGATACAATAGGGCGTGTACAGCATGGTAACGTGTAATCACCATGAAGGTGGCTATGATTGCGACAGTTGCAGAAAGATAGAATAGGATAGTTAACATATCTATGGAATTAGACTTCTAATATCTACAGGTTTATCTTCATTATTTGCTTCGCCTTTGCCCTTTCCTTCAATAGACAATCCGGCTACTTTGTAATAATTGTATCCATGGTATTTTCCTTGGCCGTCTATTAAAAGGTCTTCTTTTTCGTAAACCAGATTTTGCCTGTTGTATTCGCCCATCTCAAAATCCGGTATCAATTGAATGGCATAAGTAGGGCATGCATCTTCGCAATAACCGCAGAAAATACATCGCGAAAAGTTGATCCTGAAAAATTCAGGATATCTTCTCCCTTCCTCTGTTTCTGTTGCTTGTAAGGATATACAATCTACGGGGCAGGCAACGGCGCAAAGATTGCAACCGACGCATCTTTCGCCCATGTCAGGATCTCTGGTTAGTACAATGCGGCCTCTCCATCTGGCAGGCAGTTCGGATCTCTCTTCAGGGTACTGAATCGTATCCCTTTTATGGAACATATGCAGAAACGCGATCCATATACTTCTTAAAATGCTGAATAAATCATGTATCATAAGATCATTTTTTAGTTAGCTGACAGAGACACGGCTCCTGTAATTATAATATTTAACAAAGCAAGTGGAAGTAAATATTTCCAACCGTATTCCATTAACTGGTCGTACCGTGGTCTGGGTAAGGATGCCCTCAATAAAATAAAGAAGGATATGAAAACGAATGTCTTCAGCAAAAACCAGACAATAGGAGGTAGCACCGGGCCAAGCCATCCGCCAAAAAATAAGGCAGTTATTAGGGCAGAAATCAGCGTAACTCCTAGGTATTCTCCTACGAAGAACATTCCGAATTTCATTCCCGAATATTCCGAATGGTATCCGGCTATCAATTCGCTTTCAGCTTCAGGAATGTCAAATGGTAAGCGATGAGTCTCAGCAATACCAGCTATCAAAAATATTACGAAACCAATAAACTGTGGAATAACATACCACATTCCCCTTTGGGCTTCTACTATATCAGTAAGCTTAAGAGAGCCGCTTAAAATCACTACACCCATCAAAGAAAGCCCCATAAACACTTCGTAAGAAACCATCTGTGCCGCCCCTCTTAAAGCACCAAGTAAGGAGTATTTATTGTTCGAAGCCCAACCGGCCAATACAATACTATATGCGCCAAGCGAAGACATGGCAAAGAAAAACAAGATGCCAATATTCATGTCAGAGACAATAATGCCGGGTGCGAAGGGAATAATGGCAAAACTTAAAAGTATTGTCATCACTATTATGGCAGGTGCTAGGGTAAATACTTTCTTGTCTGAAAAGGGAGGTATCCAGTCTTCTTTAAAGAATATTTTGATCATATCGGCTACAACTTGCATTAATCCAAATGGTCCGACTCTATTTGGTCCATATCGATCCTGCCAAAGAGCCAACAGGCGCCGTTCAAGCCATATTAGCCCCGCAGCCGCCGTTAGTGCCCCAAAAAGAACACCTACAATGATCAATCCTATTTCTAGTGTTTCATTCATGGTTCGGCTTTTGTTATATCCACTTCTTCATCACCTGAAATGCTCGAGAATTCCTCCAATTCTACCGGAATAGCCAACAAACCAGCAGGCAAATTATCAACTATCTTTATTTTCTGGATAAATGAAGATCCATTTACTTGTATTTTTATGGATTCTCCTTCATTTACATTCAGTCTATCAGCGTCTTCTTTACTAATACCGAAATAGGGTTCCGGTGACAGTTCTGCAATACCGCGGCTTCGTTTACTCAACTCTCCACTTCCAAAAATGTGATGCTTCGGAACAATAGTCGTTCTACTTTTTTGATTGATTTTTTCGTTAATCCCATCATTATAATATTGGGATGTGTTACCGTTTTTAGACTCAATTAATCTGATGCCGGGATCTCCGCCATGGAGCGGTCCGCCAATTTCAATCTGGTATTTATTGATGGACTGAACCGAGTTCCATCCGGGCGACCAAAAAGAAGGATTAATCGGTGCAGGTGGTTTGCCATGATACCCTTCCATCGTAAATGAAAACGGAGAATCCGGATCCTCATTTGGCTTTGACTCGCTTATACTTTCATTAGCATGCATTGCAGTTCGGCCACTATAACGATGCGATTCTCGTGCAATTTTTTGTCCGGCAATGCGAAAACCGGGAGGGGGGGCGAGATGGTTTATTTCTTCAAATTGTGGATAGGAAGACACCATATCTGTCAGCAGCGTTTCGTAATTAACGGTGATATGAGGATCACTTTTTACCGCCTTTTGAATAAGACCTAACCAACGCCAGCTCTCCATTTTCTCTTCTTCCGGTTTAAACACTTGATAAAATCGTTGTGCCCTGCCTTCCTGATTAATATATGTACCTTGAGATTCAGCCGTTGTACAGGATGAAAGTAGAAGAGTAGCCATTTTTGTAGTTGTGTTTTCCAAATGATCTAACACAATTACGTGTTGGGCTTTACTCAAGAAATTCTCTATAGTTTTTCTGTCTTTTCTGAGAAACAGATCATTTTCAAGTAAAATCAGAGTGTCAATTTTGTCGTGGGAATCTACAATTTCATCCAAAAATTTATCCTCCATCATAACCTGACCCATGCTGTTACATTCAGGAACTACAAAACTTAATTTAGTGTCGCTGTTTTGCTTATAGCAGGCCTGAGCCAGATTGGAAGCAGCTTCAATTAGAAGTGGTTCTGCACAGCTGGATCCTGAAATTATTAGTGGGTTTTTGGCTTCCTTCAAAACCTGGGCAATTTCAGTTGCCAAAGTTTGCAAATCATCATCAGTACTAATTTTTGGGGCATCTTCGTCCAAAATGTGGGCAATAGAAAAAGCTAAGGCTGCAATTTGTTTTGGATCGGCATAATGATTTCCGGTTGAAATATCTTCAAGTTTTGTTGCAAAAGGGGCAGCGATATATAAAGGTCCATTTTCATCCTGAATCAGCTCACGAACGGCGGCATCTTGCCAAGCGGGGATGTTAACTTCTTTAGCTTTTTCTTTCGGTTTTTGACGGACCGCCTGTCTTACAGCCAAGGCCATCATAGGGGCGGTATTGGTGAGGTCTTCACCCAGAATGATAACAGCATCACATTCTGAAATTTCAGCTAGAGTTGGAGTAGAAACTGCATAATTGCTCAGGATATGTTGCATGCGTTTAATCATGCCGTGCTGTTTTCGATCTATTCCGGAATAATAATTTTCAACTTCCACCAATCTTTTAAGTGCATGATTAGCCTCCAAAGACGCCCGAGGTGAGCCAATTCCAATTACCCTATTACTATTGGAAATAATTTCGGCGGCTTTCTGAACAGCTTCATCAGTACTAATGGCGTTATATGTTCCTTCATTTGTTTTGATGGAAGGATTATTAATTCTTAAAGGGTCGCTGTTATACTCGTATCCAAATCTCCCTTTGTCGCATAAGAAATAACCATTTACTTCGCTATTGTATCGGCTTAGTACTCTTCTAATACTGCCATAGCGTTCACCCACAATGGTATTGCAACCCACACTACAATGTTCACAAATGGATGGCGCAGTTGTTAAATCCCACTTTCGGGTATAATGTTTTTTGAACGTTTTATCTGTGAATACACCCGTTGGGCATATCTCCACAAGGTTCCCGCTAAATTCATTTTCCAATACTCCGTCTTTAGCTCGTCCAAAATAAACATGATTGCTCGAGGCAAATGCATCAAGATCTTTACCACCGGCATGATCTTTATAAAATCTGACACATCTATAGCATTGGATACACCGATTCATTTCATGATTAATGAACGGTCCGAGGTACTGGTTCTCAAAGGTTCTTTTGTTGAAATTAAAACGGCGGTAATTATGGCCGGTCATAACTGTCATATCCTGCAAATGGCATTCACCTCCTTCATCACAAACCGCACAGTCATGAGGGTGATTGGTCATTAACCATTCCACTACCGTTTTTCTGAAAAGAACTGCCTCCGGATCTGCAATTGAAACCCGAAGGTTATCAACTACAGGCTCCATACAAGCCATGGATAGTTTTCCTTCCTGATCGTCCGCATCTTTATATTTTTTGACAGCACATTGCCGGCATGCACCAACAGAACCCAAAGCGGGATGCCAGCAGAAATAAGGAAGGTCGTAGCCTAAAGACAGGCAAACTTCCAGAAGATTCTTGCCTTCATCCACCTCATGTCTCTTATTGTCAACAAATATATTTATCATATTCTATCTCCAGGGGCAGCGTTTTTCTACAATATGTTTTTCAAAATCAGCTCTAAAGTATTTTAATGCACTTTGTAATGGCTCCATAGCACCGGGCGCCAATGCACAGAACGTGTTGCCGGGTCCCAAAAATCGGGTGTGCATATCTAAAAGTTCTAAATCTTCCTCTCGCCCGTTTCCTTCTTCAATAGCTTTAAGAATTTTTGCTGTCCATGGCAAGCCTTCTCTGCAAGGTGTACACCAGCCGCAAGATTCCTGAGCAAAGAAATGTTCGAGGTTATGAAGCAGACCAACAGGGCACGTTTGATCATCCAAAATGATAATTGTTCCGGTACCAAGCCTGCTTCCGGCTTTCGAGGTAGAACTATAATCTAATTTAATGTCATAATGGTCTGTAACTAAAAAATCTGTTGAAGCTCCGCCAGGCAAAGCTCCTTTAAATTGATATCCATTTTTCATTCCACCGGCATGTTCATCAATTATTTCTCTCATGGTTGTTCCAAGTGGGAGTTCCCATAATCCCGGATTGTTTACCCGACCGCTTACACCATATAATTTAGTGCCACCTTCGCCTTCAGTATAACTTAGGTCTTTAAACCATTTAGCTCCATTATTTATGATATGGGGCACACAGGATAATGTTTCTATATTATTTACGATGGTAGGTTTCCCGAACAATCCGCTTATTTGAGGGAATGGTGGCTTTGCTCTGGGTTGGGCTCGTTTGCCCTCTAAAGCATTGAGTAAACCTGTTTCTTCCCCGCACATATACCTGCCAACACTAGTGTGAAGGTGCAGATTCAAGTTGAATTTGCTACCTAAAATGCCCTCGCCCAAATAACCTGCCTCATAAGCTTCTTTAATAGCTAGCTGAATAGCGCCAGCAGCCGTTTTGTAAGCCCATCTTAGGAAGATATATGCTACTGAGGCTTGGATAGCATAAGCGCCTAAAATCATTCCTTCAATAAGTTGATGAGGATTGCCTTCCAAAAGAAGCCGGTCTTTAAATGTACCCGGTTCCATTTCATCAGCATTGGCTACCATGTACTTTTGCTTTGGGGCATCATCTCCCATTGGAACAAAGCTCCATTTTGCACCAGTGTTGAAACCTGCACCACCTCTACCATTTAAGTTGGAGGCTTTAACTATTTCAGTAACCTCTTCAGGGTTCATTTTTAAAGCTTTTCGAACAGCTTGGTAGCCTCCGGTTTTTTCATATTCCTTTAAGCTAAGTGCCCGACCGTCTGACTTAATATGCTGTGTAAGAGGTTTATTCATAGAGCATTTTACTCGTACTTTTCAAGAATATTACTGATTTCTTCAACAGTGAGGTCTTTATGCAAATCGTCATCTATCATCATGGCCGGTGCATGATCGCAAGTTCCTAAGCAGGGAATGGGAAGTAGTGTAAAACGATTATCCTGAGTTGTTTCACCATATTGGATCCCAAGCAACTCATGTAGTTGATTTAATATTTTTTGGTAATCCATGATATAACAGCTCACACTATCGCAAATTAAAATAACATGCCTGCCTACCGGTTTACGAAATATCAAGTTGTAAAAAGTGGCTACATTATCCAGTTCCT
>Ga0316205_10005705_pt1 | contig 10198 bp, 4 predicted proteins | sample 3monthpyrite_MG_FD_204941 | JGI IMG/M metagenome (GOLD analysis project Ga0316205, IMG submission 204941) | Microbial mat bacterial communities from mineral coupon in-situ incubated in ocean water Damariscotta River, Maine, United States -... | ecosystem: Environmental > Aquatic > Marine >...
AAAACACTGATAACCTAGATAAGCTCTATAAACTCTCACAACCAAATACTACTAAAAATTTCGTGCCATTTGATGGATTGACCACCTCAGGGAGTATTTCTCGAGGTGTTACCATTGGGAACAACCAGAATTCGGTTTTAAACAGTGAACTCGATTTACAAATTACAGGGAAATTAAATGATAAAGTGTCCTTGCGAGCCTCTATACAAGATGCTAATATTCCGTTGCAAGAAAGCGGGTATTCTCAACGATTAGATGAATTTGACCAAGTCTTTATTGAATTATTTAGTGACTCTTGGAATATTAGAGCAGGAGATATTGATTTAATTAATACAGACTCTTATTTTGCCAAGTTCTCTAAACGAGTACAAGGATTGTCTATAAATGCAAATTTGGATAATGACACCTCTAAGACCAACTTATTTGCTTCTGGAGCATTGGTAAGAGGGCAATTTAGTAGGAGTCAGTTTAATGCTCAAGAAGGAAATCAAGGGCCTTACAAACTGCAGGGCCAAAATGGAGAATTGTTTGTTTTAATTGTTTCGGGAAGTGAAACTGTTTATGTAAATGGCGTAGCAGTAGCGCGTGGTGAAAATAAGGATTATATTATAGATTATAACGCTGGCGAGATTATTTTCAATGCTACATTTCCTGTCACTTCCGAAATGCGTATTACTGTAGATTATCAATTTAGCGATAGAAATTATTCACGATTTATTGCTTATGGAGGTGGAACTCACGAAAGTGAAAAATTAAAGATTGGTATTTCTGTTTACACCGAAAATGATGCTAAGAATCAACCGTTGCAGCAAAACCTCTCTACCGAGCAAGTACAACTATTAGCAAATGCTGGAGATAATATTACATTAATGACAGCGCCTTCTGCAGTTTCGGAATCCTTTAATGAAAACAGGATTTTATATAAAAAAGAAATCATTAATGGTGTTGAAGCTTTTGTGTTTTCAAACAATCCAAATGATGCATTATTTGGTGTGAAATTTACCCGTGTTGGAGATAATCAAGGGAATTACATAGTGAGTAATATCAATGCTATTTCTACTATTTATGAATATGTAGCGCCTATAGCTGGAGTATTTCAAGGAAATTACGAACCCATTACGCAGCTTATTGCACCTACAAAATTACAAATGGCAGTTGTAAATGGGACGTATCAACCAACAGAAAAAACAAGTATAGATTTTGAACTTGCAGGGAGTAAAAACGACCTTAATTTATTTTCAAATTTAGATGATGCCAACAACGATGGCTTTGCGGGGAAACTAAAAATCACTCAAAGTATAGTAAAAAATGATAGCCTTTGGAATTTGAACGCCTTTGTAGATACCGATTATATTCAAGAAAATTTTAGAACTATTGAACGCTTATATAATGCAGAGTTTAACCGTGATTGGAATATTGAAAACCCAGCAGGAAACCAGCAATTATTGATTACGGGATTGCACCTGAGTCATTCCAAAAAAGGAACTGTTAATTACCAATTTGAGCATTTAAATTATTCTGAAAACTTTAATGGTAACCGTCATGTGTTTTTTGCAAATTTAAACTTGAATAGGTTTAATATATTTTCTAATTCAAGCGCACTCTCGGCATCTTCAAATAATAACACCTCCACATTTATAAGGTCATTTAATCGTATAAAGTATAACTTCAATAAAGCTTGGATAGGCACAAAAGTGGCTCTTGAAAATAACGAGGAGAAAAATAAAATTACTAATGAGCTCACCCCTTTAAGTCAAAAATTTTCATCGTACGAGCTGTTTACAGGTATAGGTGATAGCACTAAGGTATTTGTTGAAATAGGATATAAAAATAGGGTTAACGATAGTATTAGAAACAATCAACTGCAAAAAGTAAATACATCAAACACGTATTATATCAATTCTAAGCTCTTTAATAATGAAAATACAAATCTGGCGCTGTATGTTAATTACAGAACTTTAAAAAGTGAAGATAAAAGCATTGAAGACGAACAATCTTTAAATTCACGGCTACAATACAGTCAGAAATTTTTCAATCAAATTGTATTATGGAATACTGTTTTTGAGACCAATTCGGGAACCTTACCGCAACAAGAATTTACATATGTTGAGGTTGAGCCAGGTCAAGGTGCTTATACTTGGATTGATTACAACAATAATGGCATTCAGGAATTAGAAGAATTTGAGTTGGCACAATTTCAAGATCAAGGGACTTATATAAGGGTGTTGCTCCCAAATCAAGTATTTATAAAGACTCACCAAAATAGACTGAGCCAAACATTAACCATTAACCCACAACAGTGGTCAGCGGCAGAAGGGAAATCAAAACAATTTTGGTCACATTTTTATAACCAGACCTCATATTTAATAGATCGCAAAGTAAAACGAGAGGGTAATAATTTTAATCTAAATCCTTTTGAGAGTGAAGCTGTTAATCAATTGGGACTACAACTAAATTTTAGGAATGTGCTATTTTTTAACAGAGGAAAACAGCGATATACTACCTCATATACTTATTTGTCCAATAAAGCTAGAAATGTATTGTCATTTGGTTTTATTGAGAATGGTTTGAAAAGCCACCAATTTGATTTTAACCATAAAATAGCAGAAACATGGTTAGTTACCTTACAATCAGCTTTTGGTAATAGTGAAAGTACAAGTGAAAATTTCGCAAGTAAGAACTATAATATTGATGAGGCTAGATTCAGCCCTAAACTGTCTTATTTATTAAATGATAACACACGTTTTGATGTGTTTTATCAACACGCGATTAAGGATAATACCATTGGAAGTTTCGAGTCTTTAAAACAGCAAAAATATGGAGTATCGTTTGCGGTTACTAATAATCAAAAATCTGCAATTAGTGGCGAGTTTAATTATTTTTCTAATGATTTTGAAGGTAACACAAACTCTCCTGTAGGCTACCAAATGATGGAGGGTTTACAGCCAGGGAAAAACTTTACATGGAGTTTGTTGGCACAAAAAAAGCTCACTAAATTTTTAGACCTTAATCTTAACTATTTTGGCAGAAAAAGCGAGTCGAGCAGTGTTATTCATACAGGAACAGTACAGCTAAAGGCTTATTTTTAATAGTGTAATCGCTTTTGCACTATCATTGCATTCAATAATTTGTATATTTGCTTTCATGAAATTTATAGCTTTCATTTTATCTATCTATATTTTAGCACTTAACTTTGCACCTTGTGAAGATAATGCTGCAATTGATGATGATTTAAAAATTGAAATTTCACAAAACTTAGAAATAGGTGTAAGTCACAATGTTTTAGATTTATGTTCCCCTTTTTGCCAATGCCATTGCTGTCATATTCATGCTACATATTTTAACATGGAAGAAACAACAGTAGCATCAAAAAAAATATCTACAGATATCTTCATGCACTTTGATGGTCTAGGTAAAGATATTTTAAATTCCATTTTACAACCTCCAAGGGTTTAATATATACCTGTGTATTCAGGCCCTTATTATGAGTAGTTTATTACTAAAAAAGCTACACTTTCAAATAACATTATATTAAACTTTTATATATGCTTAATAAAATTATTAAGTATTCCATAACCCACAAGCTGGTTATAGGATTACTAACATTGGCCTTAATTATTGCCGGAATTTATTCACTTAAACAGCTTCCTGTTGACGCTGTTCCAGACATTACAAACAATCAAGTACAAGTTATTACATCGTCACCTACTCTTGCAGCGCAAGAAGTTGAACGTTTAATAACATTTCCCATTGAAATCACGATGGCAACTATTCCCCAGATTGAAGAGATTCGTTCCTTTTCTCGTTTTGGATTATCAGTAGTTACCATAGTATTTGAAGAAAATGTAGACGTGTATTGGGCACGCGCACAAGTTAACGAGCGTCTTGCTGAAGCACAATCTCAAATACCTGATGGGATTGGTAAACCTGGTATTGCTCCATTAAGTACAGGACTTGGTGAAATTTACCAATACGTTATTGGTACAAAACCAGGCTATGAGGATAAATTCGATGCTGTTCAATTACGTACCATACAAGATTGGGTTATTAAGCGACAATTATTAGGAACTAAAGGTGTTGCAGACGTAAGTAGTTTTGGAGGGTATTTAAAGCAATATGAAATCGCAGTGCGTCCTGAACGCTTAAATGCGATGCAAATTTCAGTTTCTGAAATTTTTGATGCCTTGGAGTCTAACAATCAAAATACAGGTGGAGCGTATATCGAAAAAAATGATAAAGCATTATTTATAAGAAGTGAGGGATTGGTTGGTTCAATTATAGATATCGAAAACATCCTTGTAAAACAGACCGTTGATGGTATTCCTATTTTAATTAGTGATGTCGCAAAAGTACAAACAGGTACAGCAATTCGGTACGGTGCAACTACTCGAAATGGAGAAGGCGAAGTAGTAAGTGCTATTGTAATGATGTTAAAAGGGGCAAATTCGGCAGAAGTTATTGCAGATGTAAAAGATAAGATGGAAGCAATCAGTAAAACATTACCTGAAGGTGTTGTTATTGAACCATTTTTAGATAGAACAAAATTAGTGGATAACGCCATTGGAACAGTTACAACAAACCTTATTGAAGGCGCTCTTATTGTTCTATTTATTTTACTATTATTATTGGGTAATTTGCGTGCAGGATTAATAACAGCATCTGTAATACCATTGGCTTTATTGTTTGCTTTTAGTATGATGCATCTCTTTGGAGTTTCTGCGAACTTGATGAGTTTGGGTGCTATTGATTTTGGATTGATTGTAGATGGGGCGGTTATTATAGTTGAAGCCACATTATTTCATTTAGGAGCACTAAAACTTTCAAGAAGACTGACACAAACTGAAATGGATGATGAAGTTTACCAATCTGCAAGTAAAATTAGAAACTCGGCCGCCTTTGGAGAAATCATTATTTTAATTGTGTATTTGCCAATTTTAGCATTGGTAGGAACAGAAGGAAAAATGTTTGGACCAATGGCACAAACTGTAGGTTTTGCTATTCTTGGAGCACTCATTCTCTCTCTTACTTATGTTCCTATGATATCTGCGCTTTTTTTAAGTAAAAAGACAGAGCATAAACGCAATATTTCAGATAAAATAATGGGTTTCTTTTACCGCATTTACGAGCCTATTTTAAAATTGGCAATGCGAACAAGAGTAGTTGTTGTAACAGTTACAGCAGTTTTATTTGTTATCGCATTTATGGTTTTTAGAAATTTAGGTGGTGAGTTTATTCCAACGCTTGAAGAAGGCGATTTTGCTGTAGAAACCAGAGTGATAACTGGAAGCTCATTGAGTAATACTATAAAAGCAACCACCAAAGCAGAAAAAATATTAATAGCTAATTTCCCTGAAGTTTTACAAGTGGTGTCTAAAATAGGTTCAGGTGAAATTCCTACAGATCCAATGCCTGTTGAAGCAGCAGATTTGATGATTATTCTAAAAGATAAATCAGAATGGGTTTCTGCTTCCAATAGAGAAGAATTGGCAAATAAAATGGCTGAAGCGTTAGAAGTAATTCCTGGTGTAACTTTTGGATTTCAACAACCTATTCAGATGCGTTTTAATGAGTTAATGACGGGCGTTCGCCAGGACGTAGCGGTAAAAATTTATGGAGAAGATTTAGAACAATTATCAAAATACGCTGCTCAAATTGGTAAAATAACAGGAACGGTTGATGGTGCAGTAGATGTATATGTGGAAGAAGTTACAGGCGTTCCTCAAATCGTAGTGAATTATAATCGCAGTCAATTAGCAAAATATGGTTTAGATATAAAATCGGTGAATAATACCATTAAAGCAGCTTTTGCAGGTGCATCCGCAGGATTGGTTTATGAAGGTGAAAAACAATTTGATTTAGTAGTTCGGTTAGAAGGCAATAATAGAACGAGTCTTACGGATGTTCAAAACCTGTATATCAATGGAGTTCAAGGTCAACAAATACCATTGCAGCAGGTTGCAATCGTCTCTATAATTGATGGCCCTTATCAAATACAACGAGATAATACACAAAGACGAATTATAACTGCTTTTAATGTGCGTAATCGTGATGTGGAAAGTGTTGTTGCAGAGATTAGCAAAAAAATTGATAATGAAGTTAATTTAGCTCCTGGTTACAGTATCACTTATGGTGGACAATTTGAAAATTTGGTAGAAGCAAGACAGCGTTTAGGAATTGCAGTACCAATGGCTTTGTTGCTTATTTTCATTTTACTGTATTTTACTTTTGGGTCAATTAAACAAGGTGTTTTAATTTTCACAGCCATTCCATTATCTGCTATTGGTGGTGTTTTTGCGCTTTGGATTCGTGATTTGCCGTTTAGTATTTCGGCAGGTGTTGGCTTCATTGCGCTTTTCGGTGTTGCTGTCTTAAATGGGATTGTATTAATTGCTGAATTTAATCGTCTTAAAAAAGAGGGCATTTCTGATGTCTTTGAACGTATTTACAAAGGAACACATTCACGATTACGACCAGTTATAATGACAGCTGCAGTAGCCTCTTTAGGCTTTTTACCAATGGCACTTTCACAAACTTCAGGAGCAGAGGTGCAACGACCTTTAGCAACAGTAGTTATTGGTGGCTTGATTACCGCAACCTTTTTAACCTTGGTGGTTTTGCCTATTCTTTATTATTATTCAGAAAAAAAATTAAAAATGAAACTTAATAAAACAGCAGTATTAATTTGTATAGGTCTTTTGGGAAGTATATATTCCATAAGTGCACAAAATAATACTGAAATAAAAATCTATCAAGACCTTGATGCTCTTATTGAAGTCGCCTTAAAAAACAATCCCAACATTAAAGTATCAAAATTGCAAACTGAAAAAGAGCGTGCTTTAAAAGGGGCGAGTTTCAATTTGCCAAAAACTGATTTTGGCTTAACGTATGGGCAATTAAACGGCAAGGTTGATAACGATACTCGTTTTAGTGTAAGTCAAACTTTTGCATTTCCAACGCTTTATACGAATCAAAATAAGCTCTCAAAAGCGAAGATAGAAGCAAGTGCACTAAACGAAGATGTCATAAAAAACGAATTGATTGCTCAAGTAAAATCAACTTATTATGAGCTGTGGCATCTAAAGAGTAAACAAAAAGTGCTACAACAACAAGATAGTATTTACGAACGGTTTCAGTTTGCAGCAAACTTGCGTTTCAAAACAGGAGAAAGCAATACATTGGAACAAGCAACCGCAAATGCAGAATTGGCTGATATACAAATTGCATTAAAAGATAATGCTTCAATCATTAAAGCCTATCAATTACAATTGCAAAATTTAATAAACTCAGATAGTCTTGTGGATATTAATGTTGGGATTTTAGAAGTAAAAACGGCCATATTTTCTGATGCGGTTGATACCTTAGGAGTTTCAAAAACCCCATTAGTATCGTTTTATAAAGCACAAGTGGCTGTTGCTGATAAAGAACGTTCAGTAGAATCAGCAAAAATGCTTCCAGATATAACCTTAGGCTATTTCAATCAATCATTTATAGGAAATGGCGAAACTGCTAATGGCACACAAACAGTATTCGATTCTGGTGACCGATTTACAGGTGTTCAGTTAGGGTTAAATATTCCTATCTTCTTCAAGTCGCATTCTGCAAAGATTAAAGCAGCAAAAATTCATAAGACAGAAAATGAATCACAGTTGGAATTGGTGACAAACTATACACAAACACAATTGCAAACAGCTTTGGCATCATTAAAAAAAGACCTACAGAACTTGGAGTTTTATAGCTTCAATGCATTACCACAAGCAGAGTTACTTTTAAAAAATTCACAACGAGGTTTCCAAGAAGGCGAAATTGAGTATGTGGAATATGTACAAGGACTTAATAGGGCTTTGACCATCCAAACTAAATACTTAGCTTTTGTAAACCAATACAATCAAACGCTTATTAAAATCGAACAACTCACAACTAATAATTAAGAAAATGAAGACTACTATATATAAAACAATATTATTTACTGCAATACTTGTAGCAATGGGATGTAAGGATAAAACAGCAACAGTAATTGAAGAAGCTCACAACGAAGAAAATGAAAATATAATTGAGTTAACCGATGCGCAGTTAGCACAAACTGAAATTAGTACTGGCAAAGTTGAAAAGCGAAAAATTGGTCACGAAATTACCGTAAATGGGATGATAAGTGTACCACCACAAGGTAATATATCTGTAACCGTACCTTATGGCGGATTTTTGAAATATACCGAAATGCTTCCTGGCAGCAGATTGAAAAAAGGGCAGATTGTTGCAACGGTAGAGAATCCAGAATTTATAGAGTTTCAAAGAGAATATTTAGAAGCATTAGCGAATAACGATTATTTAAAGGCAGATTTTGAAAGACAGCAAACCTTGAATGATGAGCAAGTAACCTCTATAAAAGTATTTCAAAAAGCCAAGAGCAGCTACCTCACAAATAAAGCAAATATTCAAGCATTGGAAAGCAAGTTGCGTTTAATAGGTATCAATCCCACCACTGTGAAGAATGGTACTATTTCTTCAGTAGTCAATGTATATTCACCAATTAATGGTGTTGTTCGTGACGTATATATCAATACAGGCAAATATTTTAATCCGCAAGATGTATTAATGGACATTACAGATGCATCCGATTTGCACGTGGAACTTAAAGTATATGAAGATGATATTCCTTTAATTAGAAATGGACAGCGCATTCGTTTCAGATTGGCAAATGCACCTGAAAAATGGATGGAAGCAGAAGTATTTCTTATAGGAAATAATGTTCGTCAAGATAGGTCAATAACTATTCACGGACATCTTAAAGAGCATAATGAAGATTTATTACCAGGTATGTTTGTCAATGCAGCTATTGAAGTGGAGGCAGTTCAACTCTATGCAATTCCAGAAGAAGCAATCGTAAGGTTTGAAGGTAAACACTATATATTCAAGGCACTGGGTAAAAGAAATGAAGGTGGTCAATTAATGAATGATTTTGAAATGGTGGAAATATTAAAAGGCAATGAAGAAGAAGGTTTTGTTGCATTTACTTTTGAAGACACTTCGCAAGACACTCCAACTATGGATGTGGTTTTAAAAGATGCTTTTACATTGTTGGCTAAAGCAAAAAACAGTGAAGAAGAAGGAGGAGGTCACGGACATTAATTATGAAATATGAACGACATAGAAAAGTTATTTGCTTCAAAAGATATTCGTGTTACGGCAATGCGTTTATTAGTCTATAAATTTTTAGCAGATAAACAAATCGCAGTTACATTAAGTGATATAGAAAATGCTTTTGAGAAAGCAGATAGAACCACGTTGTACAGAACTATTAAAACATTTGAAGAAAAAGGGATTGCACATCAAATAGATGATGGTACAGGAGTTACAAAATATGCATTGTGTGAAGAAAGTTGCAATTGTGAAATTGAAACCGATTTACATCTGCATTTTCATTGCAATAACTGTAACGAAACTATCTGTTTGACAGAGCATAAAATTCCTCAAATCAAAGTGCCTGATGGTTTTGTTTCAGAAAATGTAAACTTGGTTGTCAAAGGTATTTGCGATAAATGTAGTAGCTAATAATGCACTTCCATTGCAATGTATTTTACGGCATCTTTGATGTTTATAAGATTTTGAATAATGAAAAAAAAGAAACTTAATTTAAGAGATATAAAGCCTCATTCTGAAACTGAACACAATCGCGATGATGGTCAGAATCATAGTAAACAGCAAAGTGGATTTAAGGCATATATACCTGCAATTATAAGTTTTATAATGCTAATAATTGGAATTGGTTTGGACTATTTTGATGTAAGGTTTTTCAAAGATTGGTTGCGTTTAGGATGGTATATTATAACATATTTACCAGTAGGATTTCCTGTTTTAAAAGAGGGTTGGAAAAGTATTAAAAAAGGCGATGTCTTTACAGAGTTCTTTTTAATGTCAATAGCAACCATAGGAGCATTCGTTATAGGTGAATATCCAGAAGGCGTTGCGGTCATGCTATTTTTTGCCGTTGGAGAATTATTTCAAAATGCAGCAGTAAATAGAGCCAAAAGTGATATTAAAGCCCTGTTAGATGTACGTCCTAAAGAAGCTAATGTTTTTAGAAACGGTGATGTATTAAGTGTGAGTCCTGAAACTGTAGAAATTGGCGAAAAAATTCAAATTAGGGTTGGTGAAAAAATTCCATTGGATGGGATTTTAATTTCTGAAAAAGCATCACTTA
>Ga0316205_10005706_pt1 | contig 10198 bp, 13 predicted proteins | sample 3monthpyrite_MG_FD_204941 | JGI IMG/M metagenome (GOLD analysis project Ga0316205, IMG submission 204941) | Microbial mat bacterial communities from mineral coupon in-situ incubated in ocean water Damariscotta River, Maine, United States -... | ecosystem: Environmental > Aquatic > Marine >...
TGGGTTATCAACGAACACCATGTTTAAGTAGTTGCAAGGCGTATTTTACTTAGTTAAATCTATAACTTCGTAATTAAACCAAAATCAATCTATGATTGAATTTTCGGCTGTCTTGAAAATGATGGATTTCGATAAGTTCTTGAAAAACTATATAAACGTAAACTATATAGGCTATTCTCTGCAATAAATTATTAGAAATTTTAATTAGAGGTGAAATATTTAGATTTTCTAGTCTTCTTAAGATCGATGTCCTGATTAGTTCTTTAAGATGGATGCCCTGATTAGTTCTGTGATTTTCTATCACGTTGGTCATCTTTGCCGCTAGCGAGAGCGGCACGTAAAACCACGTTAATCACCTTTTTTAATCAACATAATTCCCGATATCCCGATGTTAATCAAAAACGAATTAATGATATCAAAAACACGGTTGCTCTCACTGATGACAGCGGTGTGATAGAACCCAATAGAATTATGATTGAGGTGCTGGTTCCTCAACTCAAGTTATTAATTGAATCTGTCATGCGGATGGATATTGAAATAAAGAAGTATTATAAGAATCAGGATGATCGAATTATATTTGATAGTTTTCCAGGCGCCGGTCCACAACTAGCCCCTCGAATATTTGTCGCCTTTGGCGCGAATCGTGACAAGTATAATACAGCAGCAGAAATACAAAAATATACAGGAGTAGCACCGGTTATTGAACAGAGTGGTCAAAAAACATGGACGCATTGGCGTTATAGTTGCCCAACATTCTTAAGCAAACCTTTGTGGAATGGGCGGGGCAATCTGTACGCTATTCCTTTTGGGCAAAAGCGTATTATGATCAGCAGATAAGCAAAGGCAAACCGCATAACACAGTGATAAGGGCGCTTGCATTTAAATGGATTAGAATCGCATTTAGGTGTTGGAAAACCAATACGCCTTACGACGAATCAAAGTACTTGAAAGCACTTAAACAAAGGAGATCACCTCTGTTAGCGTATGCGGTTAATAGTTGATTTTGGACTTGTGGTCCACCTCAGGGCGTGTTGTTATGTATGTAATTTGTACTGATAAGAATAGTAAACATTTAAGAGTACTTACGTTTTGCTGCACCAATTAAAGCAATAAGGCCAGTGGTGAATAACCAGATAGAAGCAGGTACAGGTACATTGCTTGGTGATGGCACGGGTGGTGCCCCTGGTTGTTCTTCTGAAACATTAATTGTTATTTGGTAATCACTAGTCGCATTATTAAAAAGGCCATAAAAACCTACATTCGTGAGTGAATCAGTGTTGTGACCAATGATTAGATTAAAATCTCCGCCAGTATAGGTATTTATTCTAAACTCATAGCTATCTATATAAGCTGAAAAGGCCCATGGGAGATGATCTGTGTTTCCATTAGTGCCAATTGATGTAATTTCAATATTTTCTACAAAAACGGTTTCGAAGAATGAAGCGTTAAAGCTGTCAAAATCAATTTTATAATAATTATCATTGCTGCTGGATATGGAGCCTATAATGACATTAGCGCCGATATCTAGTTCAAATGTGGGATTTGGATATGTAATGTTATCAATGTCACCGTCAATTAACTCATCATAGTGCAAAGTAGCGGCATTACTAGTCAGTGAGATCACGCTAAATAAAATTGTAGTAGTAATTAATGTCTTTATTATTTTTATGTCCTTATTGAGTGGAACTAAACAAACTTTTATAGATTTATACATAACGCCTAGTTAAGGGGCGCGATGCTTTTCGCGTCCTGTTTAAACTTGATACTAGGTGCTTTTCTTTTAGCTATACCAATCAGTCCAATCAGGCCTGAACCAAATAGCAATGCTGAAGCTGGTATGGGAACAGGAGCAATACCTGTCGCAAAAGACAGGCTAAAATTTGCTGATCCATAATTTAATGGTTGTGGTTGATAACCGCCATGCATGTAATATGCGATACCATTATCAAAGTCATCGCCAATAGTTAAATTCCAAGTTTCTGACATTGATGATGTGGCACCAGCAAGCCAGTCAATTTCAAGTGTGATTAGGTCAGTATAAGGTGAGTTAACAGCTGTATGTATATCAACAGAAAAATCATGAACTGTTGCGAGTGCGCCTCCCGTCCCTCCTGATGTAAATGGGTAAAGATTCGAAAAGGTGAGTGAGCCGTTGAATAATATTTCTGATCCAGTATTAACCCACCCAGAAGTTAATAGCTCGGTTGCATCCATTACTTGGTTATCAATATACGAGCCATTTGGGTCGTATAAAGTGAGGCTCGCTGTAGCTACAGGATAGCGCCCATTTATAAATCCATCTATATCATTTAACAGGCTGGCGCTAACAGCGTTTAGAGGTGTGATTGAAATTAATAGGAAAGAGAGAAAAATATAGTGTTTATTATTATGAGTAACATTATTAAATTTTATGTTGTTTTCATTTTTTTTCATTTTTAAAAACACCCCTTGTGATTTAAACATTTTATCACAGCAAAAATTAAGCCCAAATTTAAAATACCAATAATAACAAATAGTTATTTAAATAATAAATAAATATGAGATGATAATTGTTAATTATTCCGACGTTTAAACTGGTGTCCCCCACGAAAAGTAGATAGTTTAATAAGACACCCTCGCTAATAAAGAGCTGTAATTCAGGAATATTAAAGTGGGTGTCCTATTAGTATTTTCTGCTGTTTAAATTTCGATAAACTCCTAAAAAACGATATAAACATAAATTATATAAGCTATTAAAGGCTATAAATAATTAGATGACTTAATGAAATGTAAAGTATTTAGGTTTTTTGTTTTTATTAATATGGGTGACCTATTAGTTTCGCTATTAGTTTCGAATAGCGGGAAAGAAGAGGGGCTGACTAAGGCACCTCTTTTTGCAAAATGTTATGTATGAGACTAGGTGAGTAAAACATGAATAGGCTTTTTGCGCTTAAAAGCCAAAAGGCCAAGTAATGCAGAACCAAATAGCCAGGAGGCGGCGGGAATGGGGACAGCTGCTATGTCTTGCACTAGAAATATTCCAGTATTTTCATACCCAGAGTTCAACATATCGCCATAAAAAAGCGTGGGAGATTCTAGTCTAATGGTTTGTTCATCATATCTAGTATTAGAATATGCATACATTAAGTAGCCTCTGTTGGGATCATTAGGGTTGTATACAGCTCCCTTAAACCCTGAATCACTACATTCCCCACCAAAGTTCACAGCAACGCAATTTTGTTCGGTATTACCTAAAAACCTTTTAGCTTCTTGGATTTCCGAATAATTCACAAGCTGCGCCCATTGCTCATCTATTAGCGGCAGATTAAACTGGCTCATCAAACCCTTAACCTCGGTTTCTGTAGCAAATCTCCAGCCATATAACGTACCACCTGATATGCTTTGATCATAGTAATCTTGAAATGATGTATTAAGTGTCACGGTAAGATCGAGCCATAATAAGTTTTGATCATTATCCACAGTAATTAAATTATCGCCCGTATTATTCAAGTCGATACTTGTAATAACCGCAGCCTGAGAAAGGGAGTGTGTCAGTAATATCAGTATGCCAAAATAAAGATTTTTCATTTTAATTTCCTTTTATATTTATTCTTAATTTTTACGGTCGCGGTTGATTGTCTTGTTATGTGTTGTATATTAAAAATTAAAGTATAAAAAATGAACTTATGTCTGTTTCGATAAACAACAGCCGGTCGGTACAAATATAAACGGCCCCGTAGGAGCCGCTAATGATTGATATTCGCTCGTTATGTTTTCTTTCGCATAGCTATTCCGATTAGTCCTAAAAAGCCAGACCCGAATAACCAGAGTGCAGTGGGAACAGGTACTGGGGAAGCCACATCACCATCATGCACTGCCCAAGCATTAAAGAATTCATAATTTTTCGGGCTTGTACCGAGACTTCCAGGGGTCCGATTTACGCTAAGGCTAATCTGCCAGACCTCATTGGTATCAAGAGCGTACTCGGTACCTGATACATAGATTCCAGAAAGATCAAGCCCGGAAAATGGTCCCGTGTTCATCGGATAAAAACCGTTTATCCGTACCATGTAAGTTAGCTCATTGTCTAAGCATGAAACAGTCAGGTCACTACTATCGCAGCTGATGATGTTACCATCTCCGTTTACGTCAAAATTCGGCAACCTCCATCCTGTGACGCCATCGATTGAATACGATGAAACCCAGTCCATATGATTTTCCCAGGTATCCTGTCCATTAATGTTCACCGCTGCAGACCAGGTAATATCAAGTTGATCATCGTAATACGCCTGATAATCTGTACCCCCTGGCGTTGAAGCCAATCGACCTAGCAAGGCGGCTGATACTGATGAGGACGTCATGATCAGTGTAGCGATCGCCACGCTCTTGATGTAATTAGTTTCCATATTCCCTTTCCTATTTAGTTTATTTTTTAGTTATTATGATGAGTGATTATTAATTAGAAGTAACATTTTGCAAGAATTATACCTTATTAATAAAGTATCAATAATTCAACAAGATAACAAAACATTAGTATTTTCTTTTTCTTTGAGATGTAAAGAATGCAATACAAAGTTAATGATTTGAATTTGGAAAATATCAGGCTTTATTAGAGTGAAGAATTGTCTCTTAAAGTTTTCTTAAGGTGGGTGTCCTATTAGTACTCTTTAAGATGGATGTCCTATTAGTACTACTATTAGTACTACTTAGTTAAATCTATAACTTCGTAATTAAACCAAAATCAATCTATGCAAGTTCTGGGGACACAATAAAGTTCCAATAAAGTTCTGGGGACACAATACATAACTGCCATGAAAGAAAGTTCTGGGGAAAAATTCTGGGGACACAATACATAACTACCATGAAAGGATGTTTGAATTAAGTATTGTGTCCCCAGAATTTTCAGAATTTTCCTTTTAAGTATTGTGTCCCCAGAATTTTCCTTTCTTGGTTTATTAATGCTAACGCCTGGTCAAGGCGCGCATGCTGTTTTGTGTCTAGCTTGTATGTTTTGTTATGTGTGTTGAAATTAATTCAGCGCTTTTATTAATGCTTCAGCAACAGCAGCGGATGAACCTGGGTTTTGTCCTGTTATAATCAAACCATCAACCACAACTAAAGAGTTCCAGTCTTCAACCTTCTGGTACACACCGCCTAATGCAATAAGCTGGTCTTCGAGCAAATAGGGCACGACATCCGTTAATTCCACTGCTGCTTCTTCGGAGTTACTAAAACCAGTGACCTTTTTACCGTTAACTAACGGATCACCATTTTGATCCTTAGCCTTTAATAATACTGCAGGAGCATGGCATACTGTCACAACCGGTTTCCCAGCAGCAATGAAGCCTTCAATCAGTGCAATTGAATCTTTGTTGTTATGCAGGTCCCATAATGGGCCATGACCACCGGGATAGAATATCGCATCAAAATCTTCCACTTTCATTTCTGCTAATTTGGCTGTGTTCGCCATTTCATTTTGAGCAGTGTGGTCATTGTCAAATCTGCGCGTATCATCTGTTTGAAAGTCAGGTTCGTGACTCTTCGGATCAAGCGGCGGTTGGCCGCCTAACGGTGAAGCCAGTGTAACTGACACACCCGCATCTATTAAGTGGTAATAAGGGCTAGCAAATTCCTCTAACCAAAAGCCTGTTTTTTTACCGGTATCACCCAGTTGATCATGTGAGGTTAAAACTATAAGTACTTTCATCAGGTAGCTCCAATTGAGGTTTGTCTTCTATTGTTGTGAGTTGAGTTGTATTTAGGACACCCAGACCAGGTTCCGGTAAGTTTTACTCCGTTAAGCTTTAATTATCTGGTGTTTTCATTTTCGCTGACCATTTTAAAAAAACCAAGTAAAATGCCAATGCCTACAAGAATAAATCCTGCAGAAAATAATGAATAAGTTATATATGACTTATAATCGAAATAAAACATAGTACATGCAATTATTGTTGCTGATATACCGATCAAAATTATAATAAAGCTTTTGTTGAATGTTTTGTTATGTGTTTTCATTATCTTCTCGGTGAATGTAAACAACTTGGATATTATATTTTTTTATAATAAAGGAAAAATAGGTGTCAGAGAATAATATACTCTAATATTAGAAACAAATGTTCTCTGACCCCGTTTTTCTGCGTTTTTCTCATCCCGTTTTTCTCAAAATAATTACCTAAGCACTGACCCTAAACATTATTTATTTCGATTGATTAATCGTTCAGTAGGTTATTCGGTTTAGCATAACTTAACTTTGTTATCAGCTCGGTGCGGTGATAACTATCCAGGCTACTCACCGCGACACTACCCGCCCGCGCTATATCAACATAACCATCCTGATGAACGATATCATCTTTGATGTTTATATAGGTTATCTCGCCGATGATCATAACGGTGTTATTGATTGCCAGCTGATGATGTTCTCGAAGTTGCATGCCCAGTTGGATGCGACTTTCTTTTACAAAGGGTGCAGGGAAACTGTCATGCCATTGTTCGCTTAATCCCGTTGCTTGAAATTCTGATATCTCTTTATCGTATCGCGCGGATGTCTGATGTGCTTGCTGGCAGATTGATTCGTTAACATGGTTGATTGTGTAATGCTGTGTTTCTAGTATGTTTTCCAGCGTATCTCTGGTAACAGAGTGCGGTCGCGATATCATGCCTAGCAATGGCGGATTTGAGCCGATATGAAAAACTGACGTAAATATGGCAAGGTTGGTGTTTTTACTATTATCGCAACTGGCGATTAAGTTGGCGCTTTTAAAACCGCTTAGTGCGTTTATAAACAGCGCTCGGTATCTGTCATCCAGTGCTTCAATCTGTTCTGTTTTTAATTGCATAATAAGTGCCATCCAGCTAAAACTCAGGTATCACTAATGATAACTGGGTGATGGTTAAACACACGATCACAACGATTGTCAGTTTGATTCTCATGGGTATATACCAGAGGGGCAGTCTTTGTGATTTCTCTACAGACCAGTCAAATATGATGAGTGTGATAAATCCTATCATCAGTAGAATAACCGCGTAACTGTTTGGTATCAACAGGGCTACCCATGCGCTTAATGCCGGTATGATACTGGCAATAAAATATTTAGCATTGTGTTGTTTAGTGTTCATCATGGCTACGCCCCAATGTATGGCGCCCATGAATGAGAGGATTATGGCTGCATAGGTAATTAAGATATAAGTACTGTCAGATACAAATGGTAGCTGAAACCAGCTACCGATACTAAATACGATAAACGGAATAAGGCCGGCATAACCGAGCGACTTTGCTGTTATTTTATTACCAGACAATGGCTTTGTTTTCCCAGTCGACAAATGATAATTCACCGTCTACATTCTGCCGATTCATTATTTTTACGAGGTGTTCAGCAACGAAGTCGGTCGTGAATAATTTTTCTTTTTTTACTGATTTCTGAAAAGGTTTAGATAAAGCCGTATCAGTAGTGCCGGGATGAAACGATATCAGTTTTACATTTTTGGCTCGCCTGGCATATTCGATGGATGCGGTTTTTAGCAGCATGTTGAGTGCCGCCTTTGATGCACGGTAGCTATACCAGCCGCCGCTACGGTTATCACCGATACTGCCTATTCTTGCGTTAAATGTTGTGATAATACAATCATCCTTCGATTTAACCAGATTGAGTAGTGATTTCAACCAGAGCAGGGGCGTTATACTGTTGATGGTAAAAACTTCCAGCAGGTTGTTGGCATTAAGTTGTTCCAGGCGTTTTTCGGGCCAGACAGATTCATTATGTAAAATGCCATTACATATACATACCCGGCTTATTGCCCCCAGCTGCTTTTGATCGATTAACGTTTTTATCATCTGGCAGGCTTCGCTGATAGATGATTCGCTATAATCACAGCGTATGCTAAGAATTGATGCATGCTGGTTTTGTTTCTGCCGGGTTGTTTGCTCTCGGCTTACAGCAAAAACCTGACCGATGTTTTTATCCTGCCGCCATTGCTCACAGAGTGCAGCGCCGAGACTACTGCCAGCGCCGATGACGATTGCAACGGAGTTACTCATCGTAGAACCTGATATCTGCTAGACACAGGTCTGCCTTAAATTCTCGGCCTATGGCAACCAGGCCTATGCGTTCGATTTCTTCTGACGAAAATTTATGCGTAGTTTTATATTTTTCTAATTCTGAAAATGTAATACGATATGTTTTCCAGTCTCTTTCGGCTTTGAAGCTGTATCTGTATGACTGCCATGGAAACCATAACTCATCGGTTCGAAAGTGAATGTTGTAAACTTCGTTGTTACCTGCGACTTCTATCTCGATCCCGGAATAGGCTGATGCATCAAAAACATCTTTCACTGCTAAAGCTAATGCAATTTGTACAAAGCCTCCATTGTTTTCTGTAGTTACATCGCCGCGCATGCGCAGACAACTTTTGCCCTTATATTCATCCAGGGTCAACTGGCCTTGTGAAAGTCCGCCCATCACACCATCAGTCACCAGTCGCCATTTTGTACCAAGGTTGGATGTTAGGTCGTTGTTGCTTCGGTCGTCTATAACCAGAAGGTTCATGTCATTTGCCATAGCGTTAGATAGGCTACTAGCAATTATACAACTGGTGATTATGCTGCTAGTGATTAATGCAGTGCCCATTATAAGTCTCTTTAATTTACGTCTGAATATTGGTCTCAGCTATACAATAAATTTTCAAGTTACCTTTGATTAGAAGTGAAACGATTTCGTGTCAATTAAACATCGATAGCAAAGTCCAACAGGTCGATTAGCCTTCATTAATTCCGTTATCGGTATAAATAAAACCTTATTTAATTATATGGATAAATCTATTTTTGTCTAGGACAAACTCAATTATTATTGATATTACTTTGCTATTTGGTATAGTAATGCCATGAATTTTGAATATTTATCTATCGGTGCTGTTGAGCGTGATAGCGGTATAGCCCGCGATACACTGCGTATCTGGGAGCGTCGCTACGGTTTTCCTGAGCCGCTGCGTAACGATAAAGGCGAACGTATTTATCCCGCAGGGCAGTTACGTCGCTTGCAGCGTATTCGGCGTCTACTTGATCAGGGCTTGCGACCCGGGAAAGTGGTAGTACTGGATGATGCTGAGCTTGATTTGCTTGAGGCTAAGCTTTACCCGGATGCATCAAGCAGTGATTCTATCGAACATATTCTGAGTATCTTGCAGGCGGGTGATGCAGATGAGCTGGAAGCAGCGCTGGTAGAGATTCATCAGCAACAGGGGATGCAGGCCTTCATCACAGAGACCGCAACACCATTACTGCGTACCGTTGGTGAGCGTTGGGCGAAGGGGCAATTACAGATTTTTGAAGAGCACCTGCTATCAGAAGTGATAAGTCGTTTCCTCAACAGTGAGATCGTTGCGATGCAGAAAACTTCGAAGAAACCTCGCATATTACTCGCAACGCTACCTGGTGAAGAACATACACTTGGTTTATTGATGTTTTCTGCAGCGTTATCAGCACGAGGTGTCAACGTAATCAATCTCGGTGGTGAAGTGCCGCTGGAGCAAATCGTGTTAGCGGTTGATCGTCTGAATGCAGACGTTTTAGGCATTGCGTTCAGCGGAGCTTATCAATATGAAAATATACGCAGCAACCTCACCGAGCTACGTGACACTATCCCGGAAAGTGTGGATGTATGGTTGGGAGGCGAAGGCGTGAAACGAATGCGCAAGTTGCCACACGGTGTTAGCAAATTTAATTCATTCGATACATTACCGTTCTGATGCGGATGATGTTAATTAAAGATGAGGCATGAGATGCGAACTATATTATTACGCGTTATTATACTAACGGTGATGTTGTTATCCAATGGTCACCTGTTTGCAAAAGACTGTTCTGAGTTACTCAATTTTGATGTTAAAACGTTGAATAAAGCTCAACGGGTAAATCTTTGTGAAGAATACCAGGGCAAGGTTATTTTAGTGGTAAATACGGCCAGCCGTTGTGCTTATACTGATCAATATGATTCTCTTGAAAAACTCTATACACAGTATAAGCAGAGCGGACTGGTAGTGCTGGGTTTTCCATCAAATGATTTCGGACATCAGGAACCGGGCACAGAAAAACAGATAAAATCATTCTGCAAGCTGACTTATGGTGTCGATTTCCCTATGTTCAGTAAGACACGAGTTGCTAAACAAAATGCTGACCCGTTTTATAGAAAACTTGCGCAGGTTTCTGGCACTTACCCGCAGTGGAACT
>Ga0316205_10005707_pt1 | contig 10198 bp, 9 predicted proteins | sample 3monthpyrite_MG_FD_204941 | JGI IMG/M metagenome (GOLD analysis project Ga0316205, IMG submission 204941) | Microbial mat bacterial communities from mineral coupon in-situ incubated in ocean water Damariscotta River, Maine, United States -... | ecosystem: Environmental > Aquatic > Marine >...
CATCAAATAATCCTAAAAATGAAATTGGAATACCCATTGCACCCACAGTATCCCAAACGCCTACAAATTTTATATTTCGAGAAGGATGAGAATGTTGTTTTCTAAACTCTATTGATTTTTTCCCGCGCGGGGAATAATCTTTTCCACTTTTTTTATAATGATTAAAGGCTGCTTGGATCAGTGCGGCATCAGCTCTTTTAACAATGCCACAATTATTGATCAATCCACATAAACTACGAATAGTGTATGCGCCACGGCTAAAACCGAAAAAATATAACTCATCGTCAGGTGCATAATTTTGTACGATATAACGATAATCATCCATAATATTTTTGTGTAAACCTTTACCGGTTACACCGCCACTAACTTGGCTTTCATAGGAGCCGACTCCCCAATCATAAAACACTTGTTGAGGTAGTTGATCTTTCGCGACTGGCTTAATAGCTCTTGCTAGTTTGAGTACATTGGTAGGAAAATCCTTTTTAGGATCTTTTTCAGGTTTATTCCATGTGCCATCTGCACAAATAACGACTCTTTTAGCCATAAGCTTCCGTAATCACCTTTTTATCCTTGAAGAAGTTAGAATCATACTCCTAATGATGTTGGTTATGCAATAAAAACGGAGTTACTATTGATCTAGATCTAGCAGACTTAAAACAGAATCACTCTACAATTAAGATAATATCGCACGACTTTTTCGATAAGCATCCAGAGATGGCGATCCACAATCGATCGTTTCAATATAGATATTTCGCTCTAACCACATCACTTCCATATCATATAAACAAAAAGAATACTTTGCAGGATCTTCTACCCACTTATTACCAACTTCAACTGAAACAGAAGTAAATAATTCGTTGTCGTTTCCCCACCAAATAAAAACTAAATAATTACAACTTTCACCTTTGTGAAATATCACGAATGAAGCAGTGTTATACCAATCGACATTTCTCGAGTTTTTAACATCGTTTAATCGGGAAATAAAAAGAGATTGTTCAATGGAGTTTTCGTCTATCGAGATCGTGTAAATTTTGGTTCCACTATTGTCAAACCAGTCGTTTTTAGTTTGGATATTTCTAGGTTTAAACATATGGCATCTTACAGTTTTTACATAGCTTATTACACTTCAGAATCAAATTTAAATTCATAAATAAATGAAGTGTTATTTTCTAGTGGTTCTAGTAACTTTATTAGCTTCATACGCGCCCTAATTTTATCGATTAGTTTACTTGATTGTATATTAGTATTTTCAATCTCAATATTACTTATCTTGCCCGATTCATTAACCACTATTTTAAGACTAATATTGCCCTTATCATTAGGTGTTTTTCTCAAATGTCGCTTATAAATTGAAAAGAAAACATTATAGTTGTTACTGATTACACAATTGGCGTATTTACCGTAGTCTTGCTTTGATTTTTTTCTTGTGTCAGTAACGCTCTTGCAATTAACCTGTTTCTGTCCAGATGAATCTATTAATACTCTATTTACATTTCCTGCTTCTAGATTGGTTGTCGAAACAATCGATATTAAAAATAGAACAACAATAGGAAATAAATATCTATTCATTTCTTCTTTTTTAACCCTTAAGTATTAATATTCACTTCAAATATTTGTTTAATTTCACCATGTTGGTACACCGTTTAAATACCAGTGATGACAACCATATAATACAGACAACTTTTATTCGTTCTCTCATTAGCTAGAACTTCTATTTAAAAATGCCGTCTTTTCTATATCGTTTAAGACCCGATTGTCACATTATTATGCTACCTCATTCAAACGAATATCAAGCGATTTATTCTTGGTCAGCTTACAACCAAGTTTTTCTATTAGAGCTAGGTTGAAACTAACCAAGAAATATTTCTACTTTTCTTTGAATTTTGATCTAAATAAACAGTTTATTAACCCAGTATCTAACATCTTTGTGTCATTAACGTAGAAGACCTCACGCTGTATATTTTCTAATCCCCACAAAAAAGGCCAGAAAATCCAGCCTTTTAAACGTAGCTTATTGAAATACAACCAGTTACTGACTATTTTCAACCATATATTTAACCGTATCGGCTAGTTCTTTATCGGAACAGTCACCACAAGTCCCTTTAGGGGGCATCGCATTAATACCATTAATCGCATTGGTAATTAATACATCTTCACCTTTTGCGATCCTCGCGCTCCACGATGCAGGGTTACCGAACATCGGCGCGCCTATCGCGTCAGTCGCATGACATGCAGCACATTTTGTATCATAAATCTCTTTACTTGAGCGCGGTCCAACTGAAGCAACTACCACAGGTGTAGAAACTGGCACATCATCGCCTTCAACATAAACATTGCCGCTCGGCTTGATCCGATTCTCGATTGTGTGACCCGTTAGGTGATCCGCAGAAGCAGAACCTATAAATGTGAAAACGAATGCCGCCAAAATTACCTTAACTATTAACCTTACTCTATACACCTTTATACCTCTCTTTAACTCAAAGTTGGGAGTAAACCCATTTAGCACCTTATTTTTGGCAAATTATAGCCGAGTTAATCAAAATGATCCCAAAAACTTACCCTAAATCGTCAATCTAGATAGGCTTTTCAGCAAGATCAGTAAAAATCCAACGACTCTTGGTGTTTTTAACTCAAATATAAGCATTTTTCAATCGAGCTAAATTCCTTAAATAACTATAAATTCAAATATTTACTACTTTTTTTGGGGTTCTTTACTACACTTAAAACTAGAATAATCGGCTAAATCAAACATCTGCGAGGTTTTGTTGCAATGGCGTGGGGATTCAATAACAAATCAGACAATAAACAAGCTATCGTTTCGCTTTGTGAAAACGAGGTTAAATTCTGTCTGATCGAAAAATCCTCCCATTCCATCGAGCTAATCACAGCCCATAAAGCCACTTATAGCAATCAAGAAACACTTCATGATGAATGCTCAAAATGGTTTATAGAAAACAAATGTAAAGGCGTAAATTGCCACTGGTTACTGTCGCGAAAACTCTATAAAACAATCAACATTAAGCCACCCGAAGTACCAAATTCTGAACTAGCCACAGCTGTGAAATGGTTAATAAAAGATCAAATTGAACAACCGCTAGAGAGTATTTTAACAACATACTACAAACCCTATTATCAAGATAAAGAGGGAGAGAAACTAACGGTTGTCATTGCTGAAAAGCAACTCATTGAGAATTTAATTGATTTATCCAAAGAGTCAAACCTTCAACTAAGCAGTATACAAATCAGTGAGTTGGCTCCTGTAGGCGCATTAATAACTCGCGATAAACTAAAGCCGATTACTAACGACCCAAACGAAAATAAAATAACCGGGTTTATTGATCAAGATGAGCAAGGGCTTATTTACAATTTTTATGTTGGGTCTTCATTCGCTTTTACACGCCATATTAAAGGACGTTTTTTTCCAAAAAATAAAGAGAGTGAATTTTCGCTAGAAGACGATAACCGACAATCACAACTTGATCAATTTTTACTGGAAACACAAAGGACGCTTGACTACTGTATTAGTCAAATATTTCGAAAACCCGTCGATACCTTAATACTTGATGCCAACAAAATAAACGACCCTGAACTAATCACAGCATTAGAGCAAATTACCGAGTTACCTATCACTCGGTTGGAATACAACCAATCAATATCACTTTCATCTCATGAGCAAGAAGCATCGGATGAAACAGCTAGCGAAAATAACGTTCAACAATTATCTTTAACGGAAATTGGCGCGATTTTTAATCGGTCGACCTCGCCAAACCAATCTGTTAATTTTTACCTTGATCAATATAAACCTAAACCCTTAGAGTTCGGCTTCAAGTTTGCCACAAGCGTTGCGGCGGTTTTTGTATTGACCTTTTTTGGTTACGGATACATACAAAACCAACAACTCGCACAAATCACCCTGCAACTAACTAACAATCAAAGTAAGTTAGAGCAGATGCAGGAATCTATTAAAAAAATTCAAAAGCAACGAGGGAAAAATCAATCCATTGAAAACATACAAAAACGAATTCTTAGAAAACAAAAAGAACTAGTTTCTAGTAAAAAGCTTTTGGCAAACGTTATTAACAAAGAAACCGTTAAACCTGTCAATTATAGTCAAGTACTAGATGCACTTTCACAGCAAAAAGTAAAATTTATTTGGTTAACAAAAATCGACCTTTATCCAGAAAGTATTAACTTAACTGGTCAAACAACCAACCCTACAGCTATACCAAACTATATTGCAAGTATGGCAAGTAATGATGTCCTTAGCAGTGAATTCGAAGAGTTTAAAATTGAAAGAGATGTAAACGATCAGCGAATTGTTAATTTCTCAATGAATAATGGGCGTTATAATAATGCAAATTAAACTAGAGAATATTATCCTTCTATTTGAAGAGCTTTCATTAAGGATGAGGCTTCTTTTAACCTTTTGTTTAGTAGCCGTTATATTTATGCTATTTGATATATTTCTTTTTTCAGCTAACGAAAAAACGATAAAAACGAAGCAGCAACAAAATATAAATAGTAAGAAACAGATCGCAGATCTCGTCAGTCTTCAAAACGAATTTAATCAAAAAACTTTTACCTCCAGAAGTGATCCAAAAACAAAACTACTAGAGCGACTGGATGCCGAACTTGAAAAAATACGCCAAAAACTGACAGAACACACCACCAACTTAATTCATCCTAAAGACATGTCAAGCGTACTGAAAGACATCTTGTCTTCGACAAAAAATTTGCAACTACAAAGTTTATTGAAGCAAGAAACAGTAGACTTGTCAGACAGTGAGAAAACAGACCAAGGTATTGATAAGCCGGGAAATAAGGAACAGGTGACACTATATCGACACAGCGTAGAAATATCGCTCTACGGAGATTATCACTCAACTTTAAGTTTCTTACAGAAACTAGAGACCATGGAAAAAAAAGTTGCATTTGATAATTTGGAATATGTAGTTGACTCTTATCCAAAGGCCAATATAAAACTCATGATATCGACGTTAAGTCTACAACCAGGATGGATTGGTGGCTGAATGTCATACTTATATATTTTTTTAGTTTGTGTGTTTTTTTTATTGTTCTCTTTTCAAGTTAGAGCTGTAGATAACGATCCTACCAAGCCGCTTGTTAGGGTTTACCATCAAAAAATAACGACTAAAAAACAAGTAATAAAAGGAATAAAAAAGCAACCATTAACTGCTATTTTTATTAAACAAGGAAATCATCAAGCAATCATTAATGACAAATTATATACGCAAGGTGATTATTTCTCGGGTAAGAAAATTATTGCTATAAACTCAAATAGTGTTTTACTAAAAAATTCGAATGGATTAACAAGGCTAACACTCATTAAATCAATCAAAAAATTGAGCCTACCTTAAAATGAATAACAGAATATATCAGAGCTTCTTATTTTTGCCGATTATATTTTTTTTATCGTCATGCCAAACATTACTTTTAGATGATCAACCTAAGATAAGCTTAGCCGAAAAAGAGCTATCAAAAAGCCAGGAACTAAACTCCGATTCTAATAAGGTTCCACAGATCACCACGGAACAAGCACTCGCATCTTTGATTAAAGAAGATGAACATGAATTAAAAATCACAGAAGAACGTTTTGATATATCGGTACAAGATGTTGAGATAAAAAGCTTTTTATTAGGTTTGGTTGATTCAACACCTTATAACATTATTGTTAGCCCTGATTTAGACTTTGTTATTTCATTACAACTTAAAAATGTTACTGTTTCTGATATTTTGTACACCTTAACTCAAATTTATCCAATTGTAATCGAAAAAAACGCCGACCTGTATTTAGCTTCTTCGGCAGAAACTATGACCGCAATTTATAATATAGATTATTTAAATATTCGTCGATCAGGTGATTCGAAAACAAGTGTAGCCGGTCAATCTATTTCCGGCAGTCAATCGTCTAACGATCAACAAGGAAACACAAACCAAACATCCAATAGTCAATCAGGTAGCGCAAGTATCCAACAATCTAATTCAAGCAATGTAGAAACAAAAACCGAAACAGATTTTTGGAAAGAGCTAACAGAAAGTTTAAATTTAATTATAAAAAATGAAGAAAAAGCCAACATTGTTGTAAGTCCCCACGCTGGTTTAGTCGTCGTTCGCGCACTACCGAAAACACAAGAGTTAATAAAAAGGTATCTTTCGAGTACTCAAAAAAGTCTTGATCGACAAGTCATTATCGAAGCCAAGATTATAGAGGTTCGGTTAAATGAAGGATTTCAAGCTGGTGTTGATTGGAGCAAAATAGGCAACACTAGCGGTGATGTATTTACTATTGGTCAACAAGGTCAGGTGATTAGACAACAAACTAGTGACACACCAATTAATGGTATTTTTTCTTTACTTTACCAAGGAAATTCCTTTAATGCAGCAATCGATCTACTAAAATCTCAGGGAGATGTTCAGGTTTTATCATCGCCACGAGTTTCAACTATTAATAATCAAAAAGCTATCATAAAAGTTGGAAGTGATGAGTTTTTTGTCACCGACGTATCCACAACAACTGTTACCGGAACAAGTACATCAACAACGCCGGATGTTACTTTAACACCATTTTTTTCAGGAATATCATTAGATTTAACACCTCAAGTTAATAGCCATGGTGATATTGTATTACATATCCACCCGATTGTTAGTGAGGTAATTGATCAATCAAAAACTTTAAGTTTAGGTCAAGATCAATTTACCCTACCACTTGCTCTAACCAATGTTAGAGAATCTGATAGTTTGGTAAGAACCCGCGATGGGCGAGTTGTTGTAATCGGTGGACTAATGCAAAATACTATTAGCGAAGAATACACATCAACACCTGTTCTCGGTGACATACCTTTAGTTGGAAATTTGTTCAAACAAACAAGACAATCACAAATAAAAAGTGAGCTAGTGATTTTGTTAAGAGCAAAACTGGTTGATCCTCAAAGAAGCAATAGCCAACTCGAGGATATTAGATCACGGTTTAGTCAGTTCTAATCATGTATTTATACCACTTTGACATGAAAAGCTTTCCTTTTGGGCACACGCCCGATACAAATTTATTTTGCGAAACCAATACTCATATAGAGGCGATGAATGTTTTACTTTTTTCTATTAATAGTGGAGAAGCTTTTTGTAAAATAACCGGAGAGGTTGGTAGCGGAAAAACCATGCTTTGCCGGTTGTTACTCAAAAAGCTGGAAAACAAAAGAACTTTGGCTTATATACCTAACCCTAATATTTCTTCTCGCTCACTTCATTATGCATTAGCTAAAGAATTGGGCTTGAGAATTAATTCTAACTATAGACAAGATCAAATATCTCAATCAATTCAAAATCGTCTTATAAAACTCAACAAAAAAAACGGAGCTGTTGTACTGATTATTGATGAGGCACAAGCTCTTTCTGATGAAGCTTTGGAAACACTACGCCTATTTACTAATATAGAAACAGAGCAAAAAAAACTGCTACAGATTATTTTGTTTGCACAACCAGAACTTGACACTAAACTTAATAACAAGCGATTGCGACAAATAAAACAAAGAATTAGCTTTTCTTATAAACTGAATTTCTTGAAACCTTATCAAACTCTAAAGTATGTTAAGTTTCGACTAGCCAAAGTGTGCAGCAGCAGACGAGTTGACATAAATCCAATCACCATTCCTTTTTTATATTTTTTTTCCAAAGGAACACCTCGACTCATCAATATCTTATGTCATAAAGCACTTTTACTGGCTTACGCAAAAAACCAGCATAAAATTTCACTGGTGAACCTCATAAAAGCAGCAATAGATACCGATAGTGTTGATCGTTTTTTGATCCGACACATTAAATCTATAATTGCACTTGTGCTTCTAAGTGTTAGTACTACAGCTTTTGCTTTCTGGAGTTGAGTATGAGTATTGTAAATGAAATGCTAAATGAGCTGCAAAAAACTCGAACACCACACCATGACATTAAAGGTCTTATTTCTCCACCACAAAACACAAGCTATTCGCAATATTTATGGTTGACTAGTTTAGCTCTAGTTGCGATTTTATTTATTGTAATATTCAAAGGTTATATAGAGTATTCACCAGAACAAAAAAACACCTCTGATTTCCCTAAACTTGTGATGCTGCCTAATCAACTCGCACCACCTGAAAATTTAAAGAAAGTAAAAAATGATACCAATAAGCTTTTAATTTCTAATAAAGATCCGATTAAAGCCGTTAGTTTAAAGGTGGTGACGACCGCTCCGATTGCGTCTGTTACGCCAGCACTTGCACCTAAAAAAGAACCTAAAATAGAACCTAATATAAAAAAACTAAACACATCAAAACCAACCGAAAAGAAAGTAAATATATCATCTTCTAGAGTTTCTATTGCAAATAAGCAACTTGTAAAGCTATTTGATCAATGGTCATTGTTGGAATTGGAAGTTAACTATCAGAAGCTATTACAATTGTTAAAAACTTATAGTGAATTTCCAAAAATATGGCATTCCTCACTGAGTTTCTTAAAGACAAGAGATATCAACCTTTATCAAGATTTATTGATAGAGTCAGTTAATCAATTTCCCAAGAACACACTATTTTCTGTTATCTCGGCAAAGCATTACATTAGTCTAGGAAAGTTGGACAGGGCATATCATGATCTAAATAAAATTGACAATAAAAATCGAGATGATGTCGTTTATCAACTTTTAGGAATTATTTTACAAAAACAAAATAAACACAAATCAGCAATAGAAAACTATAAAAAATTACTTTTGATTTCTCCCGATCGCGGAGAAATCAACATGGCGATAGGTATCTCTTTTGAAGCACTTAACCAACCAGATAGTGCTGTTCAGCACTTTATTATGGCTTTAAAGGATAATCAACTAACTAACCTTCAACGACAATTTTTAAAACAACGACTAGTCTACCATCAAGGATTAAAAAATGTTACTAAAGAAAGTTAGGCTAGGTGATTTACTAGTTGATAAAAATATCATATCAGTTAAACAACTAGAAGATGCACTTAAGGAGCAAAAAAGCAACCGTCAACGTCTTGGCAAACTACTGGTCAATCTTGGTTATGTAGAAGAAAAACAATTACTTCAACTGTTGGCAGAACAGTTGAATATCCAATTTATCGATTTAGTTCGATTTAAAATACAGCCATTAGCTATTAAAAATCTGAACGAAATGACCGCACGAAAGTTACGAGCGCTTGTTATCGATGAAAAGCCAGAACACTTTTTAGTCGTGATGGCCGATCCAACCGACTTAGCTAAATACGATCAACTACTTGAAGCTCTATCCAAACCCGTTCAACTATGTGTTGCAATTGAATCTGAGATTATTGCTAATATAGACAACTTTTATCGCAGCGATGATGAAATTCTAGACCTTGCAGGAGCGCTGCATGATGATTTAAGTGATGATAGTTTCGATTTACCTACGCTCAATGACAATGTCTCTAACGATGAAGCGCCTGTTGCAAAATTTTTGCAAGGACTTTTTGAACAAGCCATTCAAATAAAAGCGTCTGATATTCATATTGAACCAGACTCTCATGTATTAAGAGTACGAATGCGCGTCGATGGACAACTTCAAGAACAAGTGATCAAAGAAAGTCGGATCGTTTCTGCGCTCGTTCTTCGTCTAAAATTGATGTGTGGTTTAGATATCTCCGAAAAAAGAATTCCGCAGGATGGACGATTTAGAATTAAAGCAAAAGACCATGATGTCGATATTCGATTATCGACTATGCCGATCCAACATGGTGAGTCGGTTGTTATGCGTTTACTCGATCAAAGCGCTGGATTACTAAAACTTGAACACACCGGGATCGAAAAGGAATTACTCAAAGAAGTTCGGCGACTATTGTCATTTCCTCACGGATTAATTTTAGTGACCGGACCAACGGGTAGCGGAAAAACCACCACCTTATACGCTGCATTATCAGAACTAAACTCTCCAGAAAGAAAAATAATTACTATTGAAGACCCGGTTGAATATAAATTATCTAGAGTTAATCAAGTACAAGTCAATGCAAAAATAGATCTCACATTTGCCAAAGTGTTACGTGCGGTTTTACGTCAAGATCCAGATACGATTTTAATCGGAGAGATGCGCGATAAAGAAACCGCAGAAATCGGTTTACGAGCTGCCGTTACTGGGCATTTGGTTTTATCAACTTTACATACAAATGATAGTTTATCTGC
>Ga0316205_10005708_pt1 | contig 10196 bp, 8 predicted proteins | sample 3monthpyrite_MG_FD_204941 | JGI IMG/M metagenome (GOLD analysis project Ga0316205, IMG submission 204941) | Microbial mat bacterial communities from mineral coupon in-situ incubated in ocean water Damariscotta River, Maine, United States -... | ecosystem: Environmental > Aquatic > Marine >...
TGGTACGAGTCTCACCCGTCATAGGACTTCCTAAAATCATAAAGTCTCTAGAGGCCAAGTTAGGTGTATCTTGAAGTACATTAATAACTCCGTTGTTGGTTACGGCAGCAGCATCGTTAGTTTGCACTACGCTTCCAGTATGTTCAACAATTAAGTTACCATTTACTGTAATGTCTCCGTTTATATCTATATGATCTCCAGCAGAAACTGTTAATGTTCTTGTTGCATCTACCTCACAGGTACAGGCGCTAAAACTACCATTTCCTCCAGCTGAAGTAACATAATCAGTTGCGATTTTCGCATTAGATCCGATATCAGGAGTACCGCTAGACCAAGTTCCACCACCTAAATATTCAGTAGTTTCACCAACAACCGTTACCACAGCAATACAAGAAGCTGTATTTCCATAGTCATCTATATAAGTTAAGGTTACATTATGTGTTCCTATATCATCACAGGTAAAAGTTGTTTGACCTGTCAATGAGAAGTTAGCTGGGATAAGTGGAAAATTATCGGTCGTTCCACCATCAACATCAGTGGCGTCTATCGTTACTGTTCCGGTCGCTTTATCCAACGTTGCTGTGTATGGTTGACAAACTACGGTAGGATCTACATTATCATATAAAGGATCTCTAAGAATGAAGAGACCACCATCACCATTAACTAGTTCATTTCCGAAGCCAGAAGCAATTAGGTTCCCACTTTCAAAAAAGGGATATACATTCCAAGTTCCATTGAAACTTGCGCTATTAGTAGCTGGATAGGTGTCAAATGAATTAACCTCAGTCATACTAGGAACCGGATCATACAATCCATCTATTTTTATGATTCGAACACCAGCCGCGTAATTTGCTAAATAAAAGCGATTACCTCTTACATAACCGTTGTGATCAATGGCAGCAGTTGCTCCCGTATAGGTATAGAATGGCGTGCTTGGTCCTTGTGGATGTGGATTATCTAAATCCGTTAAATCGAATACTAAAGTTCTTGTGTTAAATCCAAAGTCTTCTTCATCAACTTCGTCACCAACAATAAAAAAACGTTTGTCTTCCGTAAACCATCCTTGATGTGTATAACTAGTGTTTGTATATGATACCGTTGAAATCACAACCGGAGCAGCTTTATTGGTAACATCTAATATTTTCATATTATTTTCATTACAACCAATCATGATTTCTCTACCCGTATAGTCCGTATCAGGACCATCATAGGTTACTACTTGGGCATCATGAAAGTAATCATTGGGGCCATATTCTCCTACGATAACAGGATTAACTGGGTCGGCAAGGCTAATGAAAAGTGGCCCGTCACCAGAATTTGAACTACGATTTACACCTACGACGTAGGCAAATCCAGAATCTTCGTTAATAACGATGTTATGTGCTCTTCCGTCATTACTTCCGCCACCACTATCTCCAATGAATAAAAATCCATCTTCAGCAAAAGTTCTACTGGCTGCACCAAAGGGGCTAGTAGATAGGCCTCTTAAACCAGTAAGGTCAAACACCTGAACTCCGTCATCGTTAACTTCACTAACCACATAGGCATGATTGCTATATGTTTTGACATCCCTCCATAAGTTGGATCCACCTGAGTGAGAATCCATACGTCCAAGATACCTTGGGTTTACGGGGTCCGAAATGTCAACAAATGCAGTACCATTGTCTAGGGCAACGATGGCATATTCTTTATCGTCAAGAGGATCTGTCCAACCCCAAGAATCTTGGGCTTCGGCAGCGTCCATATTGGCGGCAGAAATGTAAGCTTGCAAAGTAATTCCATTACATGGATACGTACCACCCGCCATTCCACCTGAACAAGGTGATTGCGAAAATGCGAGAAATCCATTTAAAAGTAGTAAGAGCGATAGTATATTTTTAGTCATAATAGTGTGGGGGGTTATTTTTTTTAATTTATTCTTTAAGGAAGGTAAATTCAATAGTACAGGGAACATTATGGCCTATATGGCCTTGTCCAACACTAGTAACGCCGGGAGAACTTTCGTCACCGCCATCTACAAAGTAATCTTCACCTGTATTTATATTATTCGTTAGTGTGAAGGTATACGGTTGTCCAGCTGAAAGGTACTTGTAAAATACCGTTGTCGCATAGTGCGGAACTTTATCATGGTTTAAATTTGGAGACTCAATTGCGCTATGACTTGAATAACTATGAGTGTACAACCACCCTTCGTTATAATCGTATTGGCTACTACCCGGAACAGGATCAATGTCAACGCCGGGTCCCGATAGGGCAAAAAAGAAGGCGCCTTCGGAAGTGGCTAAGGAGATGTCATCACTAGAGGTAAAAGGATCAATTTCACCAGCGGCAAAATTCGCTTTCACTTCGATTCTGTAAGTTCCCGTATAAGTGGGTGTAAAAGTATTAGAGTTTGCTCCATCCATAGGAACGCTTATCACATTTGAGGGATCTGGATCTGAAGTAGCTTCTTCGATTTCAGTACGCAAACAGCCACCTGTTTGTTCAAATTTTTGATATTGTTCCAAATTAAACTGAGGCGACCAAATGGAGCCACTCCAGATATAGACACCTGGATATACATCATTGACGCCGTTATTCGACGCCGTTGTATTATAAACTGCCGTACCACTAACTAGGCTGCCGCCATCTGGGTTTACTACGGGTGCTTCCACAATGATACTTGTCAATACTACTCTTGGAAAAACAATTCCCTGTGTAGTGCTTTCCACATCTAAAATACCTTCGGGCTCGATAGTTCCAATTCCCACTTGAGCTTGAAGCGTGTTTTGGAAAATCACACCGGCAGCAAGACTAAGCAGTATATATTTTAAATTGAATAATTTCATGATTGTAAATTTATAGTTGAGGTTGTCTACTCGTAGACATAATTTATTTCTAAATAACACTTTAAATTATCGTTGATGATTACATATCCTCTTCCATCATCACCAGCAACGATATCCCCATCACCTTCAAATCCTTGGGCATCTGCTTGATTAAAGGTAAGGCTGAATGTATAGGTTGTTCCAGCGGTAAGCACTTCAACATAATCATATCCGATCTGATTAAACCTATTTGTAGAGGTTCGAAGCGAGCCCCCGTTAAAAGCGGAGTCGTTATTATAGGCCGAATAGGAACTTATATCTACGTTGTAGGTGTTACCATTAAAAATGAATTCAAACTCTCCTTCTTCTTTTGCGAAATTCACGAATTGAGTACCAGACATAGCCGACGCATCTAAATTACCTCCGCCATAATGTACTACCAAATGAAGTGCATACCTACCCGTATAAATAGGAGTAAAAGAATTGCTATCAAAGGGAATAGTTTGCTTACCTGCAACTGGATTTAATATATCGCTAGACCCAGTGCGTACGTCCGTATCTTGTAAAAACAAGGCGTTGTCTTTTCTCTCACGTAGTGATGTCCATTTAGACCCCTTCCATGTAAATATACCTGGATAAAGGCTATCGGGACCATCATCTAATACCGTTGTGTTGTAAACAGTAGTTCCCGGAACAATATTGGCTCCGTTGGGATTCACCACGGTTTCTGTATTGGCATCCACTAGGGCGACTACGGGAAAAACGATTCCCATCGCGTTGCCACTATCTTGGACATCCAATATTCCTCTGGGAGTGGTAGAACTAAAATCTCCAATTCCCACTTGCGCTACCATAGAGGCAGATGTTAGCAATAGGCAGACCAAAGAGGTCAAAAGACTATGTTTGTATATGGTTTTCATTTTTATTAATTTTTAATCTCCAATATATGTAATTTCGAAAGTGCAAGGGATGTCGTAGCCCACGTGTCCACGACCATTGCTGTCGCCATTATTTAAATAATCGGGCAAGTCGTCTTGATTGAATCTAAGGATATAGACCTGATCATCTTCGGCCGTCAAATTCACATAGAGTACGGTCGTATATTCTTGCCAAATGGCGAAGTAATTGGTGGCACCCTCAGAGGCGTTATAAGCCGTTGAATAAGCATGGGCTGGAATACGATAGGTATCGCTTCCAAAGTTAAATATAAACATACCTGAGGCTCGGGCAACATTTAAGAAACCGTCGGATGAACCATTGGGCACTCTGGCAGAGGAGCCGGCGTAGTTGACCCTCAACTTAATTCTGTATTTCCCTGTAAATTTTGGTGTAAAGGTTCCATTAATTCCAGCTACGGTCTCAGCACCTGCGCTGGAGGAAGTTCGCATGGCAAAAACAGATGTTTGTTCAATTAATTCACTTTGATTTCGAGTAAATTCAATATTCCACTTCGTTCCATCCCAAGAATACATACCGGGAGAAACATCATTGGTGCCAGTTGTGGTAGTCACCGTGTTATACACTACAGTTCCAATTGGAATGACAGTAACACCCGCTTTTGGGTTTACTATAGGTGCTTGGTCGATTGTAGATTGTAAAACCACTCGCGGCAATACAATTCCTTGCGTGGAGCTATTTACGTCCAACGCTCCTAGAGGTAACGTTGTATTTATCCCTACCTGTGCAAAACAGCTAGAAATTGACAGTAAAAAGACAAAGAAAAGTACCTTGTCTTTAGTTGAGTAGGTTAAAAACATAATTGGTCAATAAATTTGGTTAAATCTGGGTTATAGATTTAAAAATCTTAACGCAATATATAAATTAATAGCAATATTTCTACTTTTTGTCGATAAAATTGAGCGTTTCAGCTATGTTTTTCGATATGAGTCATAAAAACCCCTACATAAAGTGCGCTTAAAATTCAAGAATAATTATTTTTAAATAACTGAAAATCAGAGTAATAAATGTTTTTAGACAGAATTGAAGTAGTTCATATATAGATTTGTGCACTTTATCGATATTTTATTGTTTTTAATCGATATTGATATATATTTTTGTAGGATAAAACTGTCAAATTGTAAAATGGGGATATAGAGAAGCACCAATTAGTTTTAGTTCTATTTTCGAGTTCGATATGTTTTGAACTAAGATTGAAGGGTTTAGGTGATAAAAAGTTGACTTATAATTTTTAAATGACAGTTCAACTCTGCTAAGTAACAATTTGGTTTGTTGGTTTGATCGATTCTGGAGCATTGGTATTCACTACCGCAAACAATATCTTAAAATTTCCTCCGTTGTCAAATGTCAAATTTTGAATTACTTTTGAATTTTAATCAATATCCCGAAACGCCCTTTTCTTGAATCCACTTTAAAGAAATATCATTGTTTTTACTGAAGCATACATCGGAAATTCAGCAAATTGATCCTAAAGTTATTTCGTTAGGCTCCTATTCCTTGTCTATTTTAAGAGAGGATCAAATACACCCTTTTGTCTCCGGAAATAAATTCAGAAAACTAAAGTATACGCTACAAGACGCCCAGAGTTTGGGAAAGACCACTTTATTGACCTTTGGAGGTGCTTATTCAAATCACATAGCTGCCGTTGCCGCGGCGGGCAAAGAATTGGGCCTTGCTACTATAGGCGTTATTCGTGGAGAAGAATTAAAGGGGAAAACGACACAAAACCCAACTTTGCAGTTTGCCTTGGAATGCAATATGCAGTTACATTTTATTGACAGACAGAGTTATCAATTGAAAACAGAGCCTACTTTTATTGATAATTTACACCAACAATTTGGCGACTTCTATCTTATTCCTGAAGGAGGAACGCAATCTTTGGCGGTGCAAGGATGTGAAGAGATTCTTTCGGAAAGGACAAAGAGCTTCGATTATATATGCACTCCCGTAGGAACAGGCGGAACCATTGCGGGTTTGGTAAAGGCCTCGGAGCGGCATCAAACTGTCCTCGGTTACTCAGCCCTTAAAGGCACATTTCAGAATTCCGAAGTAAAAAAACACACAGCAAAAACCAATTTTGAATTGATCGATGATTATTCTTTTGGAGGTTACGCTAAAATAGATCCCAGTTTGGTGCGTTTTATCAATGAATTCAAGCAGAAAACTAGTATTCCATTGGACCCTATTTATGTGGGCAAGATGTTATTCGGTATTTTGGATGGCGTGAAAAATAAAAAATTCAAAGAAAATAGCCGTATTTTAGCCATTCATACTGGGGGTTTACAAGGAATTGCCGGAATGAACATAAAATTGAAAAAGAAGCACCTACCTCAAATCCTATAATATGAATACTAAACCTATCTTATTTATACTAATTCTCGCGCTTTCCTTTCAAAGCTGTAAATCTAAAAAAAGAGTAGTGTCTTCAAAAACCAAAACCAAAACGGAAAAAGTGGTTATTGATGATAAAAGGGATAAAGTGGTTAAGAAAGATATTAAGACCGAAACTAAAATTACAACTCCTCCAAAGAACGCGACTTATGCGGAAGTCGTTTCAATTTACATCAATAATTACAGCGGGATTGCCAAGGAAGAAATGCTGCAGTACGGCATTCCAGCCAGTATTACTTTGGCTCAAGGAATACTTGAAAGCGGAGCAGGAAGAGGGACATTGACAAAAAAAGCGAATAACCATTTTGGTATTAAATGCCACTCTACTTGGACAGGAGAGCGGGTTTATCACGATGACGATGAAAAAGGGGAATGCTTCAGAAAATATAGGGATCCAAGATATTCGTTTCGAGATCATTCCTTGTTTCTCTCACAAAGATCACGTTATCAAAATCTTTTTACACTGAAGAAAAGAGACTATAAAGGTTGGGCGAAAGGGCTCAAAAAAGCAGGTTACGCCACAGACCCTAAGTATCCGGCAAAACTCATAAATATTATTGAACGCTACGATTTAACCCAATACGACGATGAGGTTTTGGGGGGCAAAGTAAAAATTGCCAATCTAGATGAATCGAAAATAAGTACTTATACGGTTCAAAAGGGCGAGACTTTGTATAGTATTTCACGTCGGTTTAATATGACCGTTGACGCACTTAAGGAATACAATGGGTTGAATTCGAACACAATTTCCGTCGGACAAGTGTTATATTTGCACCCAGCAAAAGGACGTTAATTTTCCATATGATTTATAAAAGAAGTAGTGCTTTATTCGCTGAAGCGCAAAAGGTAATTCCAGGAGGGGTAAATTCTCCAGTACGTGCATTTAAAGCCGTAGGTGGTGATCCCATTTTTGTTGAAAGTGCCACAGGACCTTATCTGTTTGACGTAGATGGTAACCGCCTAATCGATTACATTAATTCATGGGGACCCATGATCTTGGGCCACGCTCACCATAAGGTAGTAGACGCCGTAATTTCAAAAGCAAAAAAAGGAACTTCCTTTGGTATGCCCACCGAAATAGAAACTGAAATCGCGGCCCTTGCGGTTTCCATGGTGCCTAATATCGATAAAATTCGCTTCGTCAATAGCGGAACGGAGGCTTGTATGAGCGCCGTACGTTTGGCGCGAGGGTTTACTGGCAAAGACAAGATCATCAAATTCGCGGGCTGTTACCATGGCCATAGCGATTCTTTTTTAATACAAGCAGGGAGTGGAGCTATTACTTTTGGCACCCCAAATAGCCCAGGAGTTACGGCTGGAACGGCCAAAGATACTTTGCTAGCACATTATAACGATTTGGAACATGTGACCGAGATTATTTCTCAGCATCAAGGTCAAATAGCATGCATCATTCTTGAACCTGTGGCCGGAAATATGGGATGTATTCCCCCAAAAGACGGTTTTTTACAAGGACTTCGAAAGCTATGCGACGACAATAATATATTGCTCATATTTGATGAGGTTATGACTGGTTTTCGCCTAGCTAAGGGTGGTGTGCAGGAACTCATGGGAGTCGCTGCCGATATCGTAACCTTTGGAAAGGTAATTGGCGGAGGACTTCCGGTAGGGGCTTTTGCTGCCCGAGAAGAAATCATGAATTATTTAGCGCCGCAAGGACCCGTTTATCAGGCTGGAACCCTCAGCGGAAACCCACTGGCTATGGCCGCTGGGTTGGCAATGCTTACCGAACTCAATGAGAATCCCGATATTTTCACCTCAATCAATGAAAAAACGGCCTATTTGCATAAGGGTCTTAGTGAGGTTTTACTAGAGAATAGTGTACCACATACTATTAATAGGATCGGCTCAATGATATCTATTCATTTTTCAGAAACTCCAGTGATCGATTTAGCCTCTGCATCCATCGCCGCCCAAGGAGAATCTTTCAAAACCTTTTTCCATGGTATGTTGAACGAAGGAATTTATATTGCGCCTAGCGCCTATGAAACTTGGTTTATTTGTGATGCACTTTCTTATGAAGATCTCGATTTTACTATAGCAGCCTGCCGCCGAGTTTCTAAAAACTTATCATAAAAAAAGGCTCCCATATAGGAGCCTTTTTTTTACTGTGTATAATTACCGTTATTGTTCTCGCATTGCCAGCCATTTTGTATACTGGTCTGCAGTTAGCGTCTTCTTCATGGCAGCTTCTAAGGCTTGATCAATTTTTTGCTTACTAGCTTTCACCGCAGCATTTTTCATGTCCTTGCCATTTACCTGCTTCTTATAATTCGATTCCTTACTAACCAAAGCTCTAAAAACTGCACGTTGTTGATCACCATTAAGAGATAGTTCTTTGCTGAGTTCCGCTGTTTGTGTTTTAGCAATTACTTCAGGCTTATTCTGGTCTTGCTTAAGGCCTTGAGCATTCATCGTGCTTACACCTAATAACATTACAAAAGAAACTGTTATTACTTTAAAAAGATTTTTCATGATTATTTTATAAATTTAAGATTACTAATGTAACCATTTTAATAATAATGAACCAAGAACTGCGCCAAAAAAGAAATTAACGTTTTTTTCTACTGTAATGACGTTTACTCTTTCTTTTCCTGTGAATATAGGACTTCTCAAATTTTTCGAACTGAGCTTCGGTTAAAATGGATTTTAACTTCTTTTTTGTTGCTATCTTGACATCCAGCATCTTAGAAGATCGTTCAAACATTTCATTGGCCGACATTTCCCCTTCTTTCTTCTTTTCAGCCTTTCTTTTTTCCTTTTGGGTTTCCAGTTCCAAATTCAATTGGAGAATTTCCGATTGCTGTGATGTGTTTAGATCTAAATTGAGGGCCATTCTCTTAGTCTTTAATTCGGCACGTTGTTGAGGGGTTAACTCTTGCATTTTTTGATGCATTTCTTTTCGGGGACTATCTTTTTTGTGACCAGGTGGTTGTGCATATAGGGTTGCTCCAAAGGCTAACAAAAATATCAACATTGCTTTTTTCATTTTATAATTTTTAGGATTAATAGTTCTATGACCTTCTGTAATCCTGAAAGTTTAAAGGGGAAAGGATAATGTTTTGTTAAATAGGTTTCTACACTTTTAAGGGTGTAATTGCTATTCTAAAACTTTGCACAATTGCTCCCTTATTCAAAAACGGGGTTCCCTCAATCTAAAGTAGCATTCCCTCAATGATGGTTTTTTACTATGAAGTCTTCTTCTATTTTCACCTCGGAATTTTAAAACGAAAAATTATGAAAAGTAAGTTGTTATTGCTGGCACTGCCAGTATTATTTATTGGTTTCTGGCTTTCGGTCGATGTTTCGAAAGGAGACTACGCGGAAACTCGAAGAACCTTAGAACCCGAAGAGGGATGTGTTTTTATGACGGTTATGGGAGAACAGACTTCCACAGATTTTAATGTATTCAAGAATAACGAAAATTTAAATAGTTCGGTACGGGATGGATTGGCATGGATGAGTGAAGCTCAATTACCCAATGGTGGTTATGGGGCTGGAAGTCATAGTGCACAACACGTTAAAGATCCGCATGCTGTACCTGCCGACCCAGCGACTACGTCTATGGTTGTTCAGGCATTTTTACGTAGCGGGGTTACCTTAAAGGATAGTAAGTATGGAAAGAACCTGGAAAAGGCGATCAACTATTTACTTGAAACTGTTGAAAACACACCAAAGGATGCTGCCTATATTACAGAGGTACGCGGGACGCAAATTCAGTCTAAATTAGGACAAAATATTGATGCTGTATTAACCGCACAGGTGTTGTCTAACTTGGTGGACCGGAATCTAAAAGGAGTGAATAAAAAACGTGTGATTAGATGTTTAGACATTTGCGTAAGTAAAATTGAACAAGGAACCGATGCCGCCGGAAGACAGAAGGGAGCTGGTTGGGCTGGTGTACTGCAAAGCGGGCTAGCAACAAGTGCCTTGGAATCTGCCCAAGCGGTAGGCGCCGATGTAGAGGAAGAAGTCATTGAGCGTACTAAGAACTATCAAAAAGGAAATTTTGACGCCGCCAGT
>Ga0316205_10005710_pt1 | contig 10192 bp, 14 predicted proteins | sample 3monthpyrite_MG_FD_204941 | JGI IMG/M metagenome (GOLD analysis project Ga0316205, IMG submission 204941) | Microbial mat bacterial communities from mineral coupon in-situ incubated in ocean water Damariscotta River, Maine, United States -... | ecosystem: Environmental > Aquatic > Marine >...
TATATGATTTGCCACTATATTTCCTCTAACATTAAAACAGTAAACCCTGTTTTATCTTTTTGAACATTAATTATAGTATAGTTTTGTGCCGCTTTTAATATATTACCTTCAACGTCTGTAGTTGCGCTCGCATTTAATAAATCTCCATATACAACATTTGGAACATCAATGCTTCTGCAATAAGCTATAGGTTTAGTAGCTTCAACACCTATACCATCATCTTGTTGTATATATTCTCTATTTAAAATAATTTTAATAGTGCTTGATATACCATTTTTTATATAAGTAGCATTAATAGCATGGCCAAAATCAACATCAAAATATGCTAACATATCTTCTTCAGTTTCTAGCATATACTGTGACATTATTGTTCCTCTAAAACTACTTCGATAAGGCCAGTATTATCAGGCTCTACAGTTTTAATTATATATAATGTCTGAGGTACAAGTGTACTGCCATTGTTAGTAGTTATAGCATTTACTTGTATTTTGTCGCCATGATTTATATATGGTGCATCTGTGGCTTTAATAATTGCTCTTGGTTGATAACCATCTACTGGCACTGAGCCACTTGCAATACTAAAGTACTCTTGATCTATAATAATATTTATAGGGTAAGCATCTCCAGTGTCTATATCAAACCAAGTATCTATAAGGCCTGTTCTTGCATCCCATAAAGTTGTTTGGGTTTCAAAAAATGTAGCAGACACCCCATGAGCGTTAGGGTCAACATAAGAATTAAAATCTGCTGCACTTTCAATAGGCATTATTTTTTAGTTCTTTTTTTTGTAGGTTTTGTATCAGATTTTTCTAAACCAACGCTTCTATCTGCTTTTTTAGCTTTAGGCTTTTCAATATAAACCTCAGCTTTATTATATCCGCATAGCTCGCGGCCAACATGCTCGGTTAATTCAATAACATCACCTGCATTTACCTTTTGCCCATTGGCAACTGTGTTTTTTATTATTAAGTATTTCTTCATATTTAAGTTGGGGGTATTGCTACCCCCATTCCATTTAAGCATTGACTAATTAGTCGCTTGATTTACAGAAAGATACAGCATGTCTTACAGCCACATCAACAGTTTGTAGAGCAACAATTCTTACTCCGCCTGTAGTTGAAAGAGCATATGGATCAACAGTTATATCTAATCCGCCATACATACCAATTAATAAATCCGCAAAATTACCAAAGTAGTAATCACCAGCAGTTACTTGTCTTGATCTTACAACATCATAGCCATTAATGTTTCCATCAGGGCCTACAATCATTTGACCAAATCCACTTGCTTTATCTACAGTTTTTAGGTTACCCCAGTCTGAAGGTCTAGCAATATATTTTAATGAGCCTGTTAAAGCATTGTCATCAGCTACCGCTGATTCCATAGCTACAAGTTCTGCAAATGTTGGAACAGCAGCAGCAAATGTAGTAGTGTTAATACCTGAAGTATTAGCAATACCTGTAGGCTGACCGCTTGTACCTGAACCAGCTAAAGCACCTAAATCAATAGCAGTAGCTATTGAAGCACTTAAATCATTTCTAATTAAGCTTTCAATATCTAAAGATGATTGCTGAAGCATAAGCCTTGAAGCGTCTGTAAACGCACCAATTACTTTTGGAGACATAGTAACTGAACCTGAAGTAAATTCACTTTCAGTTGCAGGGTTATTTTCTGGTGAAATCCAATTAGCTGATGAAGCAGCTGATTTTTTAGGAATTACAACATTTCCTTCAAGCCCTCTTAGCATAGTTGCTCCTGCTTGCATTACTGATGAAGCATTTCTTAATACATCAATAAAATCCCCGCCTCTGTAATCTTCTGATATAAGAGTTGAATCATCCCCTGTATTAATTGCTCTTTTGCTCCAGTTGCCTAAAACTTCTGCAGGAAGCATAATACCCTGAGCTGTTTTACCATATTGTCTAGCAGCTTCGTCTGAACATTCAAATTCAAATTTAGCAGCTTCTTGAGCTTTTCTATCTGAAGGGTTTGCTAGTGCATTAATTGCTCTAACTAAAGAGAATTCTCTTACTTCTTCCTTGCTCATACCAATTTCAGCAGTATCTAAAGGTTTGTCATTGCAAATTTCATTTAGCAATGCTCCTCTAAATTCTTCTACTGAAACACCATTTCTAATAGCGTCATCAGCTAAGTCTCTTTTGTTATGCTTAACAGCTAAATCAATAATTTCTTTCGAATTTCTTTTGAATTCAGCTTTAGCTTCCTCAAGAGTCTGGCTTCTGACTTCGTCAAGATTAATATCTTGTCTTTTTTCTTCTGTCATAATAATACCTTTTTTTAAGTTAGCAGAACGACCAACTCCGACAAGTCTTGACTGGTCTGCTGGCACAGAAACACTGGATACCTCCATTGGAGTCCAGGCTGCGCGGTAGTAGTCTTCCTCACCGTCATTATCGCGTTCTAATTTATTTACTCTATACCCAACACTTATATTCATTCGAATACCGTCTTGAATATCCTGAAAAACTTCTTGAGCAAGAGCCGATCTTCCTAATCTTACTACTGCTATTGTCTTTTTAGCAGCCTCATCAAGTTTAAATTCTTCTATAACCCCAATCTGTTTAGTCATATCATGATCTAAAAGAAATGGAGCTCTACCTGAAGATATAAATTGCATGTCTATATCTTTTTGCTCATGGCTTAAAACTTCTAAGCCAAACGAGCGTTCAACTGGTTCTTCAGAGCTTACGCCAATTCGAACAAGTCTTTTTTCCTCATCAATGTAAGACGCTTTTGATAAATCAATTGTTCTATAATTTATAGCAAAATCAATATCGCGGTTATCTTCATCTTGATCTGAAGATGCTTCTAATTCAATAGCATCATCTTCTTCTTTTGCATCCTTATGCTTCTCAAACTCAACCACAACTGTGCTATCTGTTTCAGTCACATTAAGGATATGTCTATCTTCTTTTAACATAGATTCCTCCTTTAGGTTTGTTAATAAAGGATGTTTTTCTGACTTATTAAGGTCAAAACTTTTTTCATTTTTCATTTGATTAACTAATTTTCTTGACCAGCTATAACCTGCGTCCCCGCCCCATAAACCCCAAGCAATTCTTCCATTGCTAGGAAAGCCATCTTCACCAGGTCTAAATCCTTCTGCTTTTTTATCAACCTCATGCCTAGAAAAATAACTATACATTCTTTTAATTGTGCTATCGGACAAGTCAACGCCGTTAACAATTTGATTTGCTCGTGTAACACCAATACGTGTTCCACCTCTGCCAAATTCTTTACGCCAATCTAATGCTCTTTGAGCATCTTCTTTCATGCCTTTATTCGGTATCGTCATTATTTGGCCCACCTTTAATTTCAGGTTCAATTGGCATTTTAATTCCAAATGGCTGGAATGCTGTTTTAATTCCATACTGCTCAGCAAGTTTTTGTTCTCTTTCATGCTGCTCGTAAAGCTCTTCAACATCTCTTCCATAATTTGATTGAACATCTTGATATGTTACAAGACCGGCTTGCATACCGCTTATCGATGCATTCATTTCTTTTTGAGGGTCAACCCACTGGAACGACCTGCCAATAAAAATTGTATTATTTGCAAATTTTTCATATTTACCCATTGGCAATGGTCCGCTTGCTTCATCTCCCATTATAATGGCTCCGCTAGAGATGGCCATTTCAAGCCACTTTTCAAACACAGGTCGCATGAAGTGATCAACTACAAATCTTTGATATAGCTTATACATTTCTCTGTCTTCTAAAGCCCCTGCTCTTAAAGAACTATAATTTACAGAGCTTAAATCATTTGTTAATGCGTGATATGAAATATTTAACCCTGAAGCTATTCCTCTTAATACCTGGGTTGTAAACGGGCCAAACGCTGTCGCTGGATGATCGGGATCAAAACTTTTGAAATCCATACCTGCTGGTAACTGCTCAAAGCTACCTGCAGATGCTTCCATAATAGGAGTATATTCGTCTTCATAACCTTCGCCTATATAACCATCACCATCTGGGCTTGTGAAAAATCCCATTTTTGCAGCTGAAACACGAGCCGCTGTAATTTCAGCCTCCATATAACCGTTAAGCATTTTTATTTGAGGCATAGCAGAAGCAGTCATAGGAACTCCCCTGGTCTGCTCTGCTCGCGTCGGCATGTAAGCATGTATAATTTCCTCAGCCGGAACTCTTATGTGCTCTTTGGGCGACTGATACGTATTATCATACGGATGATTTTTAAATAAATAATATGCAACAGGCTTGTCAAACTTGTCTACTTCTACGCCCATTTTAATTTTGTTTTTAGTTTTTGAATTAACTCCGTTTTTTTGCTCATCTAAATGATCAGCCTCAAGGAACTGGATTTTGTATTTGTATTTGGTATCAGTTGGAGTAGCATGTCTTATTAATACTTCCCCATCACGCATTAAAGCTTCCACAAATAATTTTTGACAATCTAAAAATGATTGTCTACCGTTCAGCGTGCAATTCCCCATTTTTGCCCAATTTTTAAATTCTCGCTCAATGGTTTGATTTCCCAGTATGTCTAAATCACCTTTTGGATTTCGTGCTTTAACGCTTAGTCTTATACCATTTGCTCCGATAATATTACTTATCATTAAATTCAAATATCTTGTTACATAAGAATCATTACGAGCTAAATCTCTGCTTCTATCTCTTAATATTCTTAATTGATCTTTTATCTCAGAATCAGCGGAGGTATTGCTTGCTTGAAAATCTGCAAATAATCTACCTGTATTAGCACCTGCATATCTTCTAGTTGAAGATAATTTTTTTAATTTTTTTTTGTTTGTAAATCTGTTGTACCAGGCCATATTTAAAACCTTGCCTTAATTGAATTGCCTGAAGCTTTGTTATTTTTTAATCTTGCTTTTTTAATTTCCTTCAAATACTCTGCTTTATATCTATTTTTAAATGTTAACAATTCATCAATTGTTAACCTAGATAATGATCTCCCTGCAATTGACATAGAGCTCTGATCCATTGTTGCTCTGTTTTCAATAACAGCTTCAATCGCATCTAATACTTTTTTTGCATGGCTTCGCACAGAAGTGGTTGTAGTAGCATAATTATCTTGTATTTCTGTAAAACCTTCACTTATTTTAATTCTTGCCGAATCACTTGTTCTTGTAATATACGAAACCCAGTTATACTCACCTTTCGCATATGAAGATGTATCTGTAGTTTCAACAATATATTCATTATTAGATTCGCTAGCAATCAAAGTAAAATTTGAAGCCGTTGCTCCATCAATAATATTAAATTCATATGAAAGCGAATAATCTGCAATAGGATAATCACCTGAGAGGTCAGTTTTTTTCCATGCCCAAAAATCACCAAGCTGCAATTCATTTGGCTCGGTTGTTGGGTAATTTGTACTGTCGAATTTATTGGCCATAAATTTAAAATATATCTATACTTGATTATAACAGATATTTATAAGTAATTGTTATATTATATTGAATATTTATTATGGCTAAGTTTAATATAATTAATATTACTTTGTTCAAATAGCTTGTGTGTTGACTTGAAACTGTCAAGCCATTTTGTTTTTGGCAGCCCAGGGGAATACGCTACAACTTCTTTTATGCCAACCTGAATAATGCCTTTCGCGCATTCATGGCAAACTTCTAATCCATATACAAACAATGTTGACCCTTCTAATGATATGCCATTTAAAGTAGCATGATATATACAATTCATTTCAGCATGAATAATATATTTTTTTTTTAATTCTGTGTTTTCATATATGTCAAGCGAATCATCAAACTTTTTAGGAAATCCGTTATAGCCTTGCGATAATACTTGACCTTTTGAGCCTACAGCAACGGCACCAACTTTAACTGAAGGGTCTTTAGACCAACTGGCAAATTTTTTTGCTAATTCAATATATTTTAAATTCCATGAATCAGAATAATTAGACATTAACTTTTAATTTTTGTGCGGCGTTATGTTTATAACTTGATATTAAGAAATCATTGTTATAAATATTATCTATACCGGCTTGATAATTTAATTTAACTGTAGGTGGATTAAATATTTGTAATTCGTGTACAGTTCTTGCAAATTGCAAATGATTGTTATAGATATGCGCGTCGCCTAAATTAAATATTAGTTTATGAGGAGTTATATCTAGTTCATTAGATAAAACTAACATTAACAATGCATGAAATAAGATATCCGAAGGAAGTCCTACCATTACATCAGACGAGCGCATATTGACTAGTAAATTTAAATGATTACCGTGAATTAATAATTGAAATCCGTGAAAGCATGGTAATAAAGCCATTTTATTAGCATCAATTGGATTCCAAGCTGTTACATATAATCTTCTTGACTGCGGATTTTTTTTAGCTTCACTTATTACATTTTGTAGCTGATCTATTTTAAATCCTGAATAATTTCTCCATTGATAACCGTATATAGGGCCAAGATTTCCATTTGCTTCTGCCCATGAGTCCCAATAATTACAACCTAAACTTTTAAAGTCATTAACATTCGTATGCCCTCTTAAAAAAGCTAGCAGCTCACCAATAACGCCTTTATAAAATATTTTTCTATGCGTTAATAAAGGAAAGCCTACTTTAAGATTTAATTCTAAGTTAGCTCCAAATATACTTTTTGTACCAACGCCTGTTCTTTCTTTATCTCTATTAACGCCTTCGGTTAATACTTTGTTAACTAGATTGAAATATTGCTTTTCATTTTCCATTTTGTTTTTTTAAGTAAGCCCCGTAAAAACTAGCATAGTTTATTAAATCTAATACTGAATCATAGCTAGATTCAAAGTTAGGTTTCTTTTCGTCAAACGCTATTGATTCTAAACGCTTTACTTTTGTTTGAATCATTTGCAAATATGAGTGATGCCCATACGGAAAATATTCCTGCTTAGCTTCAGAATCTTTTGAATTGTAATCTTCGGCTTTTTGTTTTTGTAAAGCTGCTGCTTCGCTTAATACTGAATGCATGTGTTACTCCTTATTTAAAAAATCTAATTTACCTACATTATCAAAATGTTGAGGGGCTTGCCAGCCTTTAGGTTTTACAAGATCAGGCAATCCTAAAGGATTCGGCCTGCTATCTTTAACCCCTATTTCTTTTTGCATGTTTGCATAATGCACACGCTTCCATGCTGTTTTAATATCTACATCAAACGCATCAAGAGAGCCTAGCGCAATTACAATGATGTCTATAAAAGCATCAACAACTTCGTCGGGCTCTTCGCCGTTAATGGCTTCAAATAATTCTGTTAACTCTTCTTGAATAAACTTAGCTCTAAATTCAAGATAATGCAATTTTTCATTATCTGATGCTTTGCTAATAAACCGGTATATTTTGTAATACCGGTTTAATTTTTTAATATCTCCTATCATTAAGCAGCTTTTGTAAAGTCGCTAGCTGTTAATCTGCCAGTTAAATATTGAATTGCAATGTTTGCTTCTTTGCCATGAAAACCAGCGTCATTCATAAGTGTTTTTTGCATGCGGGTTATCATTATTGTTTCTTCGCCAGTGCCATAATCAAGAGTTTCCTCAAGATTCTTATCAAGCATTTTTAGTACTTGATATACTGGTTCAGCCACTGTTTCTAATCTTGCTAGTAATTCCTTTCTTTCTTCTTGATTCATTACTTCGCCTCCGCAGCTTTATCTATTAACCAAAATCCAGTTTCGGGCTCAAAGTCCATATCCATTAAAAATCTAACAATATGTCTTTCAGTAATTCCTTCAGCTTTCATGCTGTTGATTACTTTGTATAAATCTTGTAAGTCTTGAAATGTCATAATTAACTCCTATTTAAATTATGTTTTTTGTTTATAAAATAATTATACAAGGTTTATATATGTTTGTATACCTTTTTATATAATTATCTCCAATCATTTACCCAATTACGTCTATTATTAGTTTTAAATGCGTTATTTTTTACATTTTTTGTATGTTCCGCTTGTGTTGATTTATTTTTATTAATTAATTGTTCTAAGCGGTCATAATTAGGTTGAAGTATATATAAAGCAGCCAATCCATAAACAAATGTATCAAGTGCTTCATTACGCGTAGTTTTTTTAACCCATTCAAATTTTTTACCGCCTTTAAAATATTTAATAACTCTTTTTTCAGAAGTTAACTGGCGAAAGTATTCCTCGTCAACCGTTGCTGGAAAGTGTATTGTTTTTGTTTCAGATTTTAATCGAGTATAAATTGCTTCTTTAGCAGTATCAGAACCAACTGGATAAAGTATATGCCTTGACCGACCAATAAAAGATGGTCGCCCTGCTACTGGCTTATTACTTTGTGATTGGCCTTTAATTGCAAATACTTTTCGATGCACGCGCTTTGAAGTAAACGCATAAACTTGTTGAGTGTGATGCCCGCCAGAGTCAACACAAGCGCATGCAATCCTAAGGGGCTTATCATCCTCTCGCTTAAATATCGTTCCTAAATAAGTATCCAAATCTTTCCAAACAACATTACTTGAAGGGTCGCCAAAAAACACACGATAATCTAAAACCCAAGCTTCGTTGTTTTTACCCCATCCTATTGTTTGAGCTTCAAGCCTATCTCCCTGCACGTCAACACCGGCTGTAATCAATAAAACATTATTTGGAATATTTGAATAATCATATTCTTCGCGTTGATTCATTAATGAACTATGTTCAATACTTTCACCCGGGTCATCAAAAGTTTTACCAAGTGCAGTATTAACCCATGTCTTTAGCATTTCGGGTTGACTCTTAACTGCATAAAAATCAACAGCCATATCTTTCCATGTTCTCCAGGGTGAATATAATTCTGATATATGAAATCCTGCTGTTTTCTTTGTTTCCTGTGTTGCAACCCATTTACCTTTTGATAGCATCCACATTTTTTTAGTTTCAGGAATAATACATTCACAATGCTTACAAGTATATTCTGCTGTTTCCGGCTTTTTAGATTCCCAATGTATTTGCTCCCAGTCTAAAACCTGGTATTCGTTGCATTCAGGGCACGGGACATTGTAATATCGTTGGTCTGACTCTTCAAATGCAATTTCAATTCTTGATAAACCTTTAATCGTTGGGGTTGAGGTAATAAACACTTTTCGATTCCAAAACGTTGTAGTACGTTTTACAGCTAAGTTAATTGGATCGCCTTCTGCTCCGGCGCTAGGATCATAACGGTCTATTTCATCGCAAAGTAAAATTCTTATTGGCCGGGAAGCGAGACCTGCCGCTGAATTTGATCCAACAATATTTATATTTCCGCCTGGGAACTGTTTGGATAAAACTGTGTTAGAACTATCTTTACTTCTTGGGTCTTTAACTTTAGCTCTCAGCCTATCACAATCACGAATCATATTGGCAAGTCTGTCTTTACTCCATGCCTGTGCCATTTGTAATGTTGGCTGTAATACTAAACATGGGCTAGGGTCTTGATCAATATAATAAGCAACGATATTGTTTAATATTTCAGTTGCGCCTACCTGCGCGCTTTTCATAAAAACAATAGTATGAATTTTAGGATCATTAACAGCGTCCATAATACCTTTTTGATAGGGCGCTCGCGATGTTTTCCACATACCTGCTTCTGCTGAAGACTCAGGTGAAAGCGTTCTATACTGATCAGCCCATTCTGAAACAGTTAAATTAGGTGGAGGGGTCCATGTCTTTTTTGTCGATAAGAGTATTCTCTCTATATTCTCTTGGTATTGGGTCATTTGCTAATTCCTCTAATGCCTCATATATTGAATTCTTTATTATTTTTTCTACTTCATTAAAATCGTCGCTAGCTAAAACAAGATGACTTACTTTATTCGGTATTGTTAAAAGCTTACCACGGCAGTTAGCGGCGTAGCTTACCCATGTTGATTCTACTTGATCGGTTGGTATTAGCTTTCCTTCAATAACTGCAACATCTAATTGTGCTTTCTTAGCTTGTGCAGCAGTAAGCTTAGTTTTCTCCTCTGTAATATCTCCTGTCCCATCTTTTAATGTATACCTAGCCTTTTGTTGCAGCTCTTCTATATAAGATTGCCTGCAATGATCTAAATCAAGTGGATTTGGGCCTGGTTTAGGCTTAAATACGCCTTTTTCAACTAATTTGCCAACATTTTGGACCGACATAAACAAATGCTCGGCTACGTCTTTTCTACTTGCCATAATTTAAAATTAAACTCAATGTACGGAACGAGTGTCTAATAAAACCCCGTGAGCGAATAAC
>Ga0316205_10005711_pt1 | contig 10191 bp, 6 predicted proteins | sample 3monthpyrite_MG_FD_204941 | JGI IMG/M metagenome (GOLD analysis project Ga0316205, IMG submission 204941) | Microbial mat bacterial communities from mineral coupon in-situ incubated in ocean water Damariscotta River, Maine, United States -... | ecosystem: Environmental > Aquatic > Marine >...
GTCGTCAGCCACCACTGAGCCGTAAGCTGTGTTAACTTTAATTTCTAAATATTTTGAACGTTGCTCTCGAATATCGATCAAAAGATTAATTTCGACACCACTCATTTTTAAACCGCCAGAAAAATCATCATTGGATATATCACCTTTGGCAACCACGACTTGATCCTTGATTAAAAGCTCTTTATTCATTTCATATAAATCGCTATAAATCATCACATCAACACGCGCACTTTGATCGTCTAAGGTTACAATCGCCCAATTAAGTCCTTTTTTAGTTTTCATCACCCGAATATTAATTATCAATCCGGCAACGGTGACATGGTCGCCACGGCGTGTTGGTTGCAATCCATTTAAACGTAAACTGCATATCTTATTTATTTCAGGTAAATAACGGTTAATTGGGTGCCCCGTTAGATAAAGACCGAGGGTTTCTTTTTCACCTTCTAAAACTCTTCCTTCTGGCCAAGGACGCACCTTGGCAAACTCGATATTTTGCTCAGCATGACTTTCTGATGGCGTACCGAATAGATCATTTTGCCCTAGATCTTGATTACGTTTAAATTGCTCAGCACTTTTAACCGCTTTTTCTAACGACGCCATCATCACCGCTCGATTTGGACCGAGTTTATCTAATGCTCCAGCTCTAATTAACGCTTCTAAAGTTCTTCGATTGGCTTTTTTTAAATCGACCCGATTACAAAAGTCAAAAAGATCTTTATACGCGCCCGATTTTTGTCGCTCTTCGACAATCGATTGGATCGCAAACTCTCCAACGCCCTTAATTGCGCCAATGCCATAAATAATGGTTTTATCCCCATCAATCGTAAATTTATAAGCCCCGCGATTTACATCCGGTGGAACAATATCCAACCCCATCTCTTTTGCATCGTCAACATAAGTAACGACTTTTTCGGTATTGTCCATATCCGCTGACATTACTGCCGCCATAAACCCTGCAGGAAAATGTGTTTTCAACCACGCCGTTTGATAAGAAACTAAAGCATAAGCAGCAGAGTGAGATTTATTAAAACCATAACCCGCAAATTTTTCCATCAAATCAAAAATATGCCCGGCTAACTCGCCATCAACATCACGATCTATAGCACCTTTCATAAAAATTTGTCGCTGCTCTTCCATGACTTCGACTTTTTTCTTACCCATCGCACGACGTAATAAATCCGCCCCGCCCAAAGTAAAATTAGCCAGCACCTGAGCTATTTGCATAACCTGCTCTTGGTACAAAATAATGCCATAAGTGGGTGCTAAAACGGATTTAAGATCTTCATGCTGATAGTCAGAATGAGGATATGCCACTTCCTGTCGTCCATGTTTTCGGTTGATAAAATCATCAACCATACCCGAGCCAAGAGGACCGGGTCTAAACAACGCAACTAACGCAATAATGTCTTCAAAGCTACTCGGTAAAAGTTTTTTTATTAACTCTTTCATGCCGCGAGATTCTAGCTGAAAAACGGCTGTCGTTTTTCCCGCTTTTAATAGTTCGTATACTTTTGGGTCTTCTAAGTCGATAGTTTCGATGTCGACCTTTTGTTGTTCACTTGGAAGGTTATTATTAATCGTCTCAACAGCCCAATCGATAATGGTTAATGTTCTTAATCCCAAAAAATCAAACTTGACCAAACCAGCTGTTTCAACATCATCTTTATCAAATTGAGTGACTAGTCCTGCGCCGGTTTCATCACAATATAGCGCAGAAAATTCGGTTAAATCCGCAGGCGAGATCACGACTCCTCCCGCATGTTTTCCTGCATTTCTGGTGATACCTTCGAGCTTACGAGCCATATCCCAAAGCGCTTGAAACTCTTCTTCAAGCTCGTAACGGGATCGGATCTCTGGTTCTTGCTCCCAGGCTTTTGCTAACGACATACCTACTTCAAATGGAATTAATTTTGAGATTTTATCGACAAAACCATAAGGTTGACTAAGCACCCGCCCGACATCTTTGATAACGGCTTTGGCCGCCAACCGACCAAAAGTAATAATTTGCGAAACACTGTTTCTTCCATATTTGTCAGCGACATAATCAATCACTCTATCCCGTCCATCCATGCAAAAATCGATATCAAAATCGGGCATCGACACCCGCTCAGGATTCAAAAATCTTTCGAATAAAAGCTCATATTTTAACGGGTCAAGATCGGTAATATCTAACGCATAAGCGACTAAAGAGCCTGCACCCGATCCCCGTCCAGGACCAACTGGAACGCCGTTATTTTTGCTCCAATTTATAAAGTCGGCAACGATCAAAAAATATCCTGGAAACCCCATTTGATTGATGACGTCCAACTCAACTTTCAATCGTTCGTCGTACGGAACTCGTATTTGAGCAAAGTTTTCTGATTGATTATCAAACAGCTTATTCAGTCTTTTTTCTAACCCTTGCTGGCTTAGTTGACAAAAGTATTCTTCAATACTTAAACCGTCGGGGATAGGATAATTAGGTAAAAAGTATTTTCCTAAATCTAAAGTAAGATTACAGCGTTTTGCAATTTCGACTGAATTTTCAAGCGCCTCTGGTATATCAGAAAATAACTCCTGCATTTCCTCCGCTGATTTTAAATATTGTTGATTAGAATAAGTTTTGGGTCGTCGAGGATCGTCAAGTACGCGACTTTGATTAATACACACCCTAATTTCATGGGCATCAAAATCTGACTCTTGCAAAAAACAGACATCATTAGTAGCAACGACAGGCACTCCCGCCGCTTGGGCAAAAGAAGCAACTGAATGAATATAATCTCCCTCTCCTACTCGATTAGTTCTTTGTAGTTCAACATAATATCGACCGGAAAAGTGAAGTTGCCAAAATCCCAAACATTCGGCAGCTTGCGCATGATTTCCGGCTAACAAGGCTTGACCGACATCACCATCTTTACCACCAGATAAAACGATCAAGCCTTCGTTGAGTGTTTTAAACCAATTTTTATCAACAATCGGAATACCGCGTTTTTGATTTTCTTGATAGGCTTTGGAAATCAATATTTTTGCATTCAAATAGCCTGTTTCATTCATGCACAATATGGCGATACGAAAATTATCGTGTTCGCCAGTTTCATCGTTGACCCATAAATCAACTCCAGCGATGGCTTTAATTCCATTGGCTCGACATTTTTTATAAAACTTGATCAACCCACAAAAATTCATATGATCTGTAAATGCGGCAGCAGGCATATCCAATTCGGCGATACGATCAAGGGTTGGATTAATTCGACAAATTCCATCGACCATGGAATATTCTGAATGAATTCTTAAGTGAACAAATCCTTGATTGCTAGTTGCAATAGCATCACCCTCATCACTCAAATCTTGAGTGGATAATAGATTCGTTTCTGAAGCTGTATTGCTCATTAAAAAATACTCTAACTAGACAAATCTAAAAGTTTTTTAACGGGCGCAAAACTCGTTCGATGGATCGGCGTGACGCCTAAATCTTGTAACGCTTGCATATGAAATTTGGTCGGATAACCTTTATGCTTAGCGAGCCCATACCCCGGATAGAGTTTATCCAGTTCTGCCATTTCGTTATCTCTTGCCACTTTAGCAATAATTGAAGCCGCGCCAATAGATTGTACTTTGAGATCGCCTTTTACGATCGCTTCGCTACTACATTTTAAATCAGGACAACGGTTACCATCAATTAAACAATGCTGAGGTTCGATTGATAAAGCCTCGACCGCCCTTTTCATCGCTAATAAGCTTGCCTGCAAAATATTAATATCATCGATCTCTTCGGTTTCCGCTCGCCCTAAAGCCCAACTAAGCGCTTTTTCTTTTATCTCCAATGATAAAAACTCTCGCTTTTTTTCGGTTAATTTTTTCGAATCAGTTAGACCTTCAATTGGATTATTGGGGTCTAAAATAACCGCTGCGGCAACTACGGCACCGGCCAAAGGACCACGTCCAACCTCATCAACACCGGCAATTAATTCAGGTTTACTCATTGCTTTTTGTTTCCAGCTTCTGGACTCTCAAGTAAATCAGCGATTGCCTGCGCGGCTTTTTCACTGCCTCCTTGGCGCAAAGCGTTATGCAAAAGATTATACTCCCCTACAATTTGCTGGCTTGTTCCACCATCAATCAACCGTTTCATTTCATCGGTTAGTTTAGAAACGGTGCAGTTTTCTTGCATTAATTCTTTAACCAATTTTTTGTTCGCCAATAAATTTGGCAACGCGAAATTTCTTACCTTTAACAGTTTGTCATAAACCCAATAACTAAAAGATGACACTTTATAAGCCACCAACATTGGCTTTTTTAATAACATGGCTTCGAGCGTGGCGGTACCAGACGCGAGCAAAACATAATCCGCTGCTTGCATTACCTTTCTTGAGTTTCCATCAAAAAGCTTAACATTCAACTCGATTTCATTCAGTTCAAAATAATTTTCTATTTGTTTTCGTCGTTTGAGATTTGCACAAGGAATAACAAAATTTAAATCTGGAAATCTTTCTGCTAAATTTTGTGCCGTTTTTATGAAAGGTTCTAACAAAAATTTCATTTCCGACCCCCGACTTCCCGGAAGAATGGCGAGTACCTTCTTGTCGATAGGTAAACCTAAATGTGCCCGAGCTTGTTCTTTATTAGTTTGCAAAGGAATTTCATCGGCTAGAGGGTGACCAACACAAACGGCGGGTAAACGATGCTTTTTATATATTTCTAACTCAAAAGGAAACAAACAGATCATTAAGGAAACGCTTTTTACAATCTTGTAAATTCTATTTTCACGCCACGCCCATACTGATGGGCTAACATAATGGACAGTCGTTATTCCTTTTTGCTTTAAATTGTATTCAAGTTGAGTATTAAAAACAGGTGCATCAATTCCAATAAAACAATCCGCATGATGTTCAACGATGGTTTTTGTAAATCGGCGGCGCATTGCCAGCAGTTCGGGTAGTCGTGCGATAATTGGTGCTATCCCCATCACAGAAAGCCTTTCCATAGGATAAAAAGAGTTTAACCCTGCAGCTATCATTAAAGGACCACCAATCCCATAAAATTCAGCCGCTGAATAACGTCGCTTTAGTTCTTTGATGAGTCCTGCGCCTAGAATATCGCCAGATGATTCCCCAGCAACCAAATAGAAAACTTTTTCGTTAATCACTTCGGCTTGATTTCTATCTTTGAGATCATTCACTGAACTGTTCTGACACTAGGCACTATCTAGACAAAAAATCACACGCGAAACTAGCGCGCGATCCCTCTTTCTGACGACTTGATAAAGTCGATCAAGGTTGCAAGCACTTGACTATCCTTGGCTAAATCTGAAACGGCTTCTATCGCTTGCTCTACCCTTAAACCTTTCCTAAAAATTAATTTGTAGGCTTTTCTTAGTAAAGAAACATCTTCCGCAGAAAATCCACGACGCTTGATACCTTCAACATTGATTGAACGTGGCTCGCCTTCGGCAAATAAAACAAAGGGAGGAATGTCTTGAGTAATATGACTTCGTATTCCAAGAAAAGCATGTGCGCCAATATGACAAAATTGATGCACGCCTGAAAAGCCGCCCAAAATCGCCCAATCATCGATAACAACATGTCCTGCAATGTTGGAGCTATTGGCAATAATAATATTACTGCCAAGCTGGCAATCGTGCGCGATATGGGTATAAGCCATCAACAGATTGTCATTGCCTATATTGGTAACTTGTTTATCTTGAGTGGTTCCACGATGAATTGTACAGGATTCTCTAATCACATTATTGTCACCAATAACGGTTCTGGTTGGCTCGCCTTTATACTTTTTATCTTGATTAGCTTCTCCGATAGACGAAAATTGATAAAAGTGATTGTTTTTGCCAATTTTTGTATGACCATTAATGACCACATGAGGACCAATAATTGTGCCTTCATCAATTTCCACATGTTCATCAATAACAGAAAAAGGGCCGATTTCAACGCCATCAGCTATTTTAGCTGAAGCATGAACCACTGCAGTCGAATGGATTTCACCAGTTGACCTCATTACACTATATCCTGTTTTGAGCACATTAATTCGGCGGAGCAGACTACTTTGCCATCGACTAACGCTTGTGCATCGAACAGCCACATCAGGCGTTTAAGTTTTATTAATTTTACTTTCAAAATGACCTGATCGCCAGGCTCTACAGGTCTTCTGAATCGCGCCTTATCTATTCCGACAAAATAGTATAAAGAGGATTCATTTGGTATTTCATTTATGGTTTTAAATGCTAGAATGCCAGTTGCTTGCGCTAGGGCTTCTAAGATAAGCACCCCCGGCATAACTGGACGATGCGGAAAATGTCCGGTAAAACAGGGTTCATTAACGGTAACATTTTTAATCGCTTCGAGGTAATCGCCAACTTTATAATCCGTCACTCTATCCACAAGTAAAAATGGATATCGATGAGGTAAATGTTTCATAACCTCGTGAATATCTAAACTATTTAAGGTTTTTTTTTCATCAGTCATTAATTATTTTTATCCTGAAATTCACTCATTTGTTTTTCTAATTGACGTAATCTTTTCGCCATTTCATCTAGCTTTTTAAACCGAGCTACATTTTTTCGCCAAGTCTTATTGTCTTGCGCTCCAGTACCGGAAGAAAACATCCCAGCTGTTTGGTTTGATTTATTAACCAATGTTCCTGCAGTAAGATGAGTTCCAGCAGCAATCTCTAAATGACCGATAATAGAAGAGCGCCCACTAAAAGTGCACGACTTGCCAATTTTAGCACTACCAGCAATTCCCGTAAACGCAGCCATGGCGGTGTTTTCACCGACTTCTACATTATGTGCAATATGACAAAGGTTATCTATCTTTACCCCGTTTGAAATAATGGTATTGTTAAGCGCACCTCGGTCGATACATGAATTGGCACCAATTTCAACTCGATCGCCAATCATCACTCCGCCAGATTGAGGTATTTTCACCCATTGACCAGCATCATTAGCATAACCAAAACCATCACTACCGATCACAACGCCCGAATGCAAAATACAAAAAGAACCAATACTCACCCCATGATAAATAGAGACGTTGGCATAAATAATGGTGCTGTCTCCTATAATACCGCCTTCACCCAAATAGGAATTAGCACCGATGCAAACGTTATCACCGATTTGGCAGTTTTTGCCGATGACCACTCCGGCTGCTATTTCGACGTTATCTCCCAAAACAGCCGACTGATGAATAGTCGCTGTGGGACTAATTTCAGTTGCGGGTAATGGGGTATTATCGAGCGCTTGTGCGACAAGAGCAAAAGCAAGATAGGGATCTTTACACAGCACACTTGTGACTGATGGATGTTTTGTATAACCGTCAGATAGCAAAACACAACCCGCTTGAGTTGTGTCTAGTTGCTGTTCAAATTTTGGATTGCTTAAAAATGAAATATCGTGTTTTGTCGCTTGATCAAGCGGTGACACTCGATTGATCTCTAACGTTTTATCACCTATGACCCGACCACCAACGATACTTGCTATTTCTGCAACCGTTAATGTTTTTTCCTGCAATTTTTAACCTGCTGGATTACTTAAAACAGTGATGACTTTGTTAGAAATATCTGTCGCTTCTTTTCTAAAAGCAACTGACTCAATCCTAAAAATAAGATCGTATTTTTCATCCGTAGCAATTTTAGTAACGATTTGCTGGATTTTAACTCGGATCTTAGTCACTTCTTCTTGCTTTGCACGCTGAAAATCTTCCTGAAGATTTTTATCTTTCGTCTTCAAAGACTGACTTAATTCGCTCAACTCTCGATTTAATTTGATCCCCTCAGCTTCAGTCATAGTCACTTGGTCGCGCTTGCCTTTCTCTTGCATCGCGATGCCTTTATCTTTTAAAGCTTTGATTTCATTGATTCTATCTTCAAATTGTTTCTTCAATTTGGTTTCAATCAATTCCAATTGAGGCGCTTTACTAAGCACTAGCCTCTCATCAAAAATACCAATTTTCATATCCGCAGCAAAAACGCTCGAAGTGCCAACTAATAAAATAACCAGCGAAAAAATTACTCTCTTAAACATTACTTTACCCTTATTATTACTTAAATTTAATAGCCGCAACATCGCGACATAAATGCTCAACTATTCACCAAATAGTGAACCCTAAAAAGTTTGTCCTACATTAAAGGAGAAGCCTTCACTTTGGTCACCTGGCTCGCTCTTAATGATTTTGGACAAGCTAATAACCAATGGTCCTAACGGAGACAGCCATTGTAACGAAATACCAGCCGATGCGCGATAAGTATCTGCTTTTGAATAGTCAGGTATTCCTGCGGTATCAAAACCGACCAAACCTTCATATCTCGTGATATCAAACTTAGTATCCCATAAATTCCCGACATCGACAAAAAAACTCGTTCTTAATGAATTACTCTCTTCGACGAATGGGATAGGAAAAATCAACTCCATACTAGCAAGAGCTCTGGCATTTCCGCCGATTGTACGACTACTCCCCACACCACTAATTTGATCAAATTCAGGGGGAAGTACTCCACTAAGTGAAGCATCAAAGCCATCTACTTGAGCCCCATTAGGTAGAACCGTGGGGGTCGTGAAAATACCTTTCGGACCGATAGTATTTCTTTCAAAGCCTCGAACCGTTTGTGAGCCACCAGCATAAAAATTCTCAAAATAGGGAAGACTGTCACTTTTTCCATAACCATCACCGTAAGAGAGTTTAATACGGCTGAGCAAACTCCAGCCGGGAGAAAACGGGATATAGTGATCAATACTATAATCAAGTTTATAAAACTCCAGGTCGCTTCCAGGAATAGCTCCACTCAAAGATAAAACCTGCTTGGTTCCTCTATCTGGGAAGATCCCTCGATTAAGACTATTTCTTGAAATGGCTGCCGATAACTTCGTTAAATCATAGCTAAAACTGGGATCACGACGAACATTTCGTCCGTTATCTTCAAAAAAATCAATAATCTGTTGTGATAACCCACCATTGGCATTTAGGTCATTTGTTTGGAAACCTAAACCAAAATTTAATCGAGTGACTTCATTAATCGGGTAACCCATATTAAAATCTAGCGCCACAGTATCTAGCAAGGTTGCCGCAACATTGAGTTCACCAAAATCAGAAGATCGATAACTTGCTCCTGCTCCTAAACTAATCGCATCAAGCGTAAAATAAGGGTCAAAATAATTGAGTGAATAGTTAGTCGAAAAGCTATTCTTATTCACCGCGAAACCAACCGTTTTACCCGAACCTAAAAAGTTATTGTGACTGACATTAGCATTCACAGACAGCCCAAAAACAGAACCATAACCCAAACCACCAGAAATCGTTCCCGCCGATCGCTCTTTTACTTGGTAATTAATGTCAACTCGATCTTCTTTGTCTTCAATTTTGGGAGTCTCAACTTCAACTTCTTCAACGAAGGTTAAGCGTTGTAATAAAATTTTGGTTCGCTCAACTTGTGATGTTGATAACGCACCGCCCTCCATCAATCTCGCTTCACGACGCAACACTGTATCGTTGGTCGTTTCGTTACCGGTGAAATTAATTCGATTAACGTATACTTTTTTGCCTGGATCAACATAAATATTTAAATCCACCTTATTACTGCCTTCCTTAACGTCCGGACGTGAAGTCACTTTGGCGAAAGCATAACCAAAATAACCGAGATTTTGCTTGATTTGCTCCTCAGTAAAAGAAATCGCAGCGGCCGAATAAGTATCCCCTTTGGTTAGTGGCATTAATTGCTTGAGGCGCTCTTCAGAAAGGATTAAGTCACCACTAAATTTAATATTTGCGACTTTAAATTTTTCTCCTTCGTTCACATTAATGGTGATGAACATTCCTTTGCGATCCGGTGATATGGCGACTTGAGTAGAAGTCACATTGAATTTTAAGTAACCACGATCCAGATAATAAGACCGCAATGTTTCTAAATCGCCGGAGAGTTTTTCCCGCGCATATTGATCGTCACTGGTAAAGACTGACAACCAACCACCAGTAGACAATTCGAACTGGTCGAGCAGATCTTCATCGCTAAAAAGTTGATTCCCAACAATATTAATCGACTCAATTCTCGCTGGATCACCTTCTTTTACGTCAAATTGAATAAGCACTCGATTACGCGAGCGACGGATGACCTTGTTGGTGATTTTGACCGAATATTTTCCGTGAGAGAAATATTGCTCTTGCATTCCACCAATAATATTTTTAATCGCTGCTGGATTGTAAACTTCGC
>Ga0316205_10005712_pt1 | contig 10191 bp, 10 predicted proteins | sample 3monthpyrite_MG_FD_204941 | JGI IMG/M metagenome (GOLD analysis project Ga0316205, IMG submission 204941) | Microbial mat bacterial communities from mineral coupon in-situ incubated in ocean water Damariscotta River, Maine, United States -... | ecosystem: Environmental > Aquatic > Marine >...
GTCTAGTGCATATTCTTCATCTAAAGTACCCTGAACTTTTAACATCACTGATGGACTATTTTTACTATTTTGACTCTGCAGTTTTTTACTTATCTTGGTTTGAAAAATATTATAAACTGATGAGGCACTTCCAAACTCATCAGCACGTTCGCTTCTAAATGCAGATAAACTAATCTGGATCTCATCACTATAGTACTCATACATTGCCATATATGTGCCAATTCTATACCTGTCATCTAATGGGTCTCGTCCAAAATTCTGACGACTTATAATATCTACTGGATTTAATACCTCTAATGCGCCCATAAAATAGACTTGTCTACCAACACTAAAATCACTATTTTCAAAATGTTTAGTCAAATATATCTCATTTAACCTAGCATACGTTCTGCTACTTTCATCAAAATCTTTTAAAAAATCTGCAGTTGTCATAAATGAGTACTCACTACCACGATGCTTCAACTCAATATTTGCCTCTAATGCACTACTATGTTTAGCTTTTAAACTATTCTCATTATCAAATGCACGATATTCACTACCAATGTATCCTTGAATATCAAAAGCTAGTAAGAGTGATGGAACTATTAATGCGACTAATCTAATCATTGTTGCTTAAGATAACGTTTTGTAAAATCTTTTTCTCTTAGTCCATTTTTTAGATTCTCATTTGTAACTAAAATAACTGTACGTTTTTTTGTTTGAAGATTTACCATATCTATATTTCCAAAACGCCAAACGTCTTTAATCTTTTTATAATCTTTAAACAGAGCACGCTTTAAAAGCTCTTTTTTTCTATCGTAATACTCAATTTTTTGCACAAGAAGGTTTTTTGTATCAACATAAACTACCTGTTTGCTATAACCTGAATATCTATCTTTTGGTACTCTTTTAGTAATAAGCATATTATCTTTTTCTACTACTTCATCTTCATAACTATATTTAAAACGCTTTTGCGATGACAAATCTTCATACGAAAACTCACTTCCCATAAATGAGCCAGACTTATTCTTACTTGCAATTCTTTTTACACGTTTTAATGCTGGTAGATATATCCACTGGTCATCATCTTTAACAAAATGCTCATACGTTAAAAGTGCAGTAGACTTTATATCTGATGGTGTTTCAAACACTATCATAGAGCGGTCTCCATTTTTTCCTTCAAGCCTAGACATACGCATCTTTCTTTCAGACTTAACACCATTTGCATTAAAAAGTGTCATAGTACTTATTGACTTAGAATCAATAAACCCCTCAGTAACTGCATCGACTCTTACAGCCAACTCCTCACCACTCATTGCCATTAAACTAAACGTACATAAAATTAAAACTACTAAACTTCTCATTACTTCTTCCTTCTATCAAATAGGCTAAACATCGCAGGTAACATAAACAGATCAGTTGCAAGTGCAATTATAAGGGCAATTGCAGTAATCATTCCAAAGTTATAATTTGGCATAAAAGAGCTGAACATGAATATTGAAAATGCTAATGCTAAAATTATTGTGGTAAAAACTATAGCACTACCAGCGTACGTTATCATATACTCTAGTGCTGCTTTTACATCAAGTCCCCTCGTCCTTGCATCTCTATATTTTACTAAAAAGTGAATAGTGTCATCAATTGCTACACCGATTATTATTGCTCCTGAGATTGCAACACCAATATCAAGGTTAAGTCCAAGCCATCCCATAAACCCAACAGATAAGATAACTGGAAATATATTTGGAAGAATTGAAATTAGCATTGCTTTAAAACTTTTAAATGCAATTAACATTACTATAGTTACAAGAGCTAAAGCTAAAAGAATAGACTGAATAAGTGTTCTAATAACATCACCCTGCATATATGTATACATCGCATTTTGACCTTGGATTTTAACAGAATAATCAGTTTTAGACCACCACTTCTTTATCCAAGCTAATTTTTCAAGTCCCTCATTTGAGCTTGACATATTACCAGCAGCTGAAATCCTCAATAGCCTCTCATCTACATCCATTCTATCATTCATATCCATACCCTGAGGAAGAGATAAAGAGTAAAGAAGTAGATACTGAGCAACTAACTCTTTACTTTTGGGGACTCTATAATAGGTCTCATCATCTGCGTGCATAACTTTATTGAAACGTTTTATGACATCAAGAAGTGAACGCACATGACGAACATCACTAAATTCAGCTTGATACTCATTTGTAAACTTTTCAATCTCTTCTAAGAATCTTGGCTCTTTTACTCCACCTGCACTTTTTGAATCAACAATAACTTCATATGTTGCAGGTCCTGTCATATAGTTTTCAACAAATGAGCTAGAGTTTCTAATGTATGTTCCCTCTTTGAAGTACTTTATAGCTTCACTATCAATCTGTATTTTAAATATACCAACAGCAAAAATTGCAACTAAAATAAAACTAACACCTAAAATTGTTTTATCATTGCCCATTATAAAATTTGCATATTTTGAAGCAAATGGTAAAATTGTATGCTGATCATGTTTTACTTCAACTTTTGGATTAAAAATTGCCAAAACTGCTGGCATAAATAAAATTGACAAAATAAAAGCAAATATAGAAGCACTTGCTGTTGCTATTCCCAATGTTTTTATAGGAACAATTGAGCTAGGTGCTAACGACATAAAGCCTACAAATGTAGTAATAGATGTAAGAAGTGCTGGACGAAAATTTTTATGTAGTGTTTGTGCAATTGCTTCTAAATTATTCATCCCTTTTTGACGAGATAGCAGCCAAACCCAGTAAATATGTACAGAATCAGCAATACCAATTGCCACAATAAATACAGGAACATTAGCAGTAAAATTATTAAACTTAAACCCAAAAAGTGCCTGCAAAGCCATTACACTCATAGCTGTAAATATAACTATTAATGGAGGGAGAAGTGCGCCACTAGCTCTACGAAATACAAAAAAGAGTAAAATAATAGTCGCTAATATTATAATAGGTGTAAAAATCGCATCTTTACCTGCAATTTGTGCAAACTCAGTACTTACAATAGGTAGACCATTTAAATAGTACTTATATCCAGTTAATTCGATCTCTTTATCTATTATATTCTCAATTAAACCTCTAAGCTCAATATATACTTCGCTACGTACCTTCTCTTGTGGTGCCATTCGTGCATAAATTGTAGTTGTTGTTGCATCTGAAGAGATAATTAAACCACGAACCTGAACATCATTAAGGGCAATTAATTTCATTTTTTCAAGTTTTGTAGGAGTTAAAGCATTGACATCCTCGTAAAAATCTTCTACAATAATATCATCATCATCTGCATGTATATGTTGAAAATTACTAAGACTATCTACACGAATAATATATTTAGTTTGCCAAAGAGCCTCTGTAATACGTGCAATTGAGCTTAAAGCTTTTTTATTAAAAATACCATTCTCATCACGAAATACAATCATCACCTGATCATCATTTCCAAAATTATTTTTAAATTCTGCATAATCTTTTAATTCATGAGAATCTTTACCAAACCAGATGCTAACATCTGCTTCAAAGCCAAAATGTTTTGCCGATGAAAATATAAGAGCAACTGCTAAAAGCGGACTAATAACTACAATTATCCATCTAAAATTTACTATAAAGTCACGTAACTTTTCTACATTTTTCATACAAAACCTTTTGTTTTTCTATCTGTAAAGATCTCAATAGCGTTAGAAGTAAGATATGGTTTAATCAAGAGCATAATAGCTGCAATTTCTAAAAAAATTATCTAGTAATTAGCTAATATCCATAAGTTGTGTACTAATACATTTAATCTTTTGCTATACATATTTATTATCATTTTTATGCTTATTTGTTGGCTAATCATCATCTCAATTGCAGAATCAAAAATTTTTTCTTTAATATCCTGCTTAATAACAAGCTTTCTATGAAACAAATGTTCTATAAATATCAGGATGATAGCCCTCATTCCAAACTAGAAACTAATTTTGAATCTATTTTCTTCTGTCTAAAATTATATTATCTAAACTATTACGTTCTGTTACTAAAGGAGTCTCATCACTATACCCTAAAGCAAGAACTGCATGTGGCACTAAACCTTTTAATTCAAATACTTCTAATGCTTTACCTGTATCAAATCCACCCATAGGATGCACATAAATATTACGTTTTAATGCTTCTAAAATAATATAACCCATCGCTGTTCCACTATCAAACCCATGCCAATTATTTTGTTTTCCATTTCTATTAAAAGTTGTTCTTGAACAAACTAATAAGAGTGTGCCAGCATTTTTTGCCCACAATGCATTTGCTTCTACTAAAATAGAAAGAAAATCATCTTTTTTTGCTAACACAAAAACCCAAGGTTGTTCATTAAAGCATGATGGCGCAGTTGATCCTGCTTCGATTAATGCCATTAAATCTTTCTCTTTTATCTCTTTGTCTATAAACTCTTTTGGAGAGAACCTTTTTAAGAACTGCTTATCTATATCATATTTACTTACTCTCATAACCTCTCCTCTAACTTTTCGTCATCCCATTTTTTATCTCCATGGGAATAATCACAATATGGTTTATTTTTTGAATATCCACAACGGCATAATGAGTATTTTCTTGTTGAAAAATTAGTTGGTATAGGAGCATGTTCAAAACTTACTGCTTCAATATTATAAGGCCCATTTTTCATAATAGTAACTTTGACAGTAGAAGAGTTCTCTAAACTTCTCTTACCATGAATAGTATATGAGAGAGCCCCTGAAGGACAATCATTAATAGTTTTAATTATATTCTCATTTTTATCATTATCTGGGTAAATCCAGTTAGAAGAGGAGCCACTTTTAAAGACAGTTTTTAAATTGCGAACGCATTCGCCAGCACCAGCGCAAATAGAACGATTAAAAATAATGCTTATATCTTTACCTTTGTAGTTTTGAATAATCTCTTTTGAAATCTCTCTTTTACTAGAAAAATTGACACTGGCATGTTTTCCATCACAAAAAGGTTTATTACTAGAAAGCCCACAACGACAAAGGTGTGCTGGACTTTCTGTTTCTACAAGAACACCATCTTTGTACATAATAGGTTTAGTGAATTCTAATTTCAGTGGACCATTGTCAAGTGCTATAATTTCATAACTCATGTTTTGTCTCCTTTTTCATTTCTACCAAAAGTAGATGCGCATTACTTACTGCTTCAACATTAAGATTTTCATCTTCTACTTCAGCTGCATCCCCCTCTTTGAGTAAAACACCATTAATATTTGCGCTACCTTCCATAACCTTTACATAAAGTTGGCGACCACTTTTTAGATTAAAACTTAATCTATTAGTGTTATCAATTTCACAGGCGTACATAGAACTATCTTGATAGATATTAATTTTAGCACCACTATCTCTTGGTCCAACTAGATGCAACCACTTGTTCTTACGCTCTTCAAGAGAAAATGTTTTTGAGCCATACTGTGGAGTTAAACCTTTTATCTGCGGTACAATCCATGTCTGTATAAAATGAACACTCTCATCACTATCATTCATTTCTGAATGTGTAATTCCACTGCCAGCACTTAAATATTGAATATCTCCGCGAGATAAACTTTCTCTATTGCTCATACTATCTTCATGACTTAATTTTCCACTTATTACATAAGTAATTATTTCCATATCATTATGTGCATGCTTTCCAAAACCTGATTTTGCTTGAACTATGTCATCATTCATTACACGTAATACACCATAATTTATATTATTTGAATCATAATAGTCTGCAAAAGAAAAATGAAACCTACTTTTTAACCAACCGTGGTCTGCTGTATAAAGTGTTTCAAATGGTATACGTTTTAACATAATTTTTCCCTTATATACTTAATTAAATTAATTGTAAATTCTAGCAAATATGATGATAAAATATAACTCTCATTTTTTATAGGTAATATACTATTAAATTTATAAGGAAAAATATGCTTCAATGGCTCCAACTTACAATAGATAAAATTCAATCTTGTAAAAAAATAGACGACCTTAAAGTAATTATGATAGATATTCAAGAAAAACTAGAATATGACTTTATCATATACAATATACAATTTTCTAGCTCGTTTAAGGAAACTTTCTTTATCTCAATTGGTACCTTTCCTAATGAGTGGATAAAACATTATATATCAAAAAATTATGCTAGTATAGACCCTATTGTAAAACACTGTATCTCATCTAATACTCCAATATCCTGGCATCAATTTTATAAAGATGAAAATTATAAAATATATAACCTATTTAAAGAAGTTAGTGACTATGAATTATTGGGCGGTGCAAGTATTGGATACCGTGTCAATAGTGGAGAAGTCGGTATTTTTAGTATCTCTAAAAAAGAACCACTAACGGAAAAAAGCAAGTTGTATTGCAACACTATTTTATATATGACATCTCTACAACCATACATACACGATTCATTAAAAAGAGTTTCAAATAATTATAATAGTAGTGACAGTTCACCTTTAACTAAGCGAGAATTAGAGTGCTTAACTTGGACAGCAGAGGGAAAAACATCAGGAGAAATTGCTAGTATTTTACATATATCTGAGAGCACTGTTATTTTTCATATTAAGAATATAATCAATAAGTTAGAAGTTAGTAACCGAACACAAGCTATATCAAAAGCTATTCTTACAGGTCTTATATCAACAAATAGTGATGTAAAAAAGATTACCTACCTACCTTTGTAAAACTATTTATCAATTTTAAAGCGAACTCGTTTTACGTTATCCTTAGCTACTTCAATACCTTGAATACCATCAAGAGATTGTCCACTATTTGCATAAATTTTTCCATCTTTACGCTCAATAACTTCATGCATATGAGTATGTCCAAGTACAACACACGAAACATTTAAAGAATCAAGAAGCTCAAACCCATAATTGACATAACGTTGGTTCATACCAGTTGCAGCAAATATTATTCTTGCCATAAAAAGCTCAAACTTTATTTTACTTATTATCATGCCAGTTGAGAGCATACCGCTAAAATTATCCCACAGCCAATCCATAATATGATTTCTAAAGCCACCACTTTTCATTAGTCTCTTATTTGAAAAGCGAGGATCCCCATTGTTACCATGCTCAATGTGTGTATCAAAATCTGGAATATAAATGCTTTCAAAAGTTTTAAAAGGCAAGCCTAATGCCCATCTAACTGAAAAATCATGATTTCCAGCAATATAATGTACATTACTCTTTGTTAGTAAATCTTCTAGTCCAGGATACTCTTTTAATATATGGTTTATTTTTTTTGCACGTGATTTTATCGACCATCTTATAAAACCATATTTCCATGTCTCAAAAACATCACCATTTAATATTACATGTTCATAAAGAAAACTCTGTTCATATATTTTTTGTATTAGTTTATTATAAAATTTTTTATTTGAAGTAAGACCAATATGCAAGTCTGAGACTATTAATACCTTATCTTTTGCATTAACAATTCCATGTGGTATAAAATTTGTATTTTTTTTACTCTTTTTCATTCTGAAAAACATAAAACTTACCTCAGTCGGTCGCCCTAATAGGACGAATATTTATACTCTTGACTCTTCACGTCGCTGTAGATATTCCCAATTTGAGTCAATACGATTATACGTAGTATCCATCAGTTAGTTTCTGGCTAATTCTATATAAGCTGTACTTAGAGAAAACTTTCTTCATCTATGCTTTTTATAACTTATGTAAAATATACTCTACTGCCTCTTTGAGACTATCCTTAACATGTTCATTGTGCATTTGTAGTGTCTCTTTAGAATCATAACCTGTACTTACCCCAACGCATTTAATACCTGCATTCTTCGCTGAAAATAAATCTAAACGAGTATCTCCTATCATATAACTACTGCTACTTTTAGCATTCATAGAACTCATAGCCTTTAAAATAGGCTCTGCATGAGGTTTAGGATTTTCTACATCTTCACGCCCAATTAAAACCTCAAAATGGTGGAAAATTCCAAAATGCTCTAACAACTCTTTTGAGTAGCGTGCAGTTTTTGTAGTAACTACACCTAAACGTGCATGAATTGAAGCATACTCTATTGCCTCTTTTGCTCCATCAATTAACAGAGTTTTCTCACGAGATATTTTACGGTAATGCCTTTTATATGCAGCAACATACTCATCTACTTCATTTTCAAGCACACCTAATGAACGATACATATCATCTAATGGATGACCTATTAATGCTTTAATCTCTTTGTCATCTGGTTTTACAACACCAAACTCTTTATAGCTTACTGTAAAACTCTCTAATATCGCTTCTGTTGAATCAATAACCGTACCATCTAAATCAAATAATATTACTCTACTCATTTTTTATCCATTCATGTCTATTGTGCATAATTCCTATAATAGATGGTTCAATACCATCTATTTTACGGCTAATCGCATATAAATCTTTTGGTATGTACAAAAACATATATGCGTAATCTTTTACAATCAGTTCATAAATTTTTTTATACATAATAGATAATTTCTTCTCATTGGTCTCTTTTTGTGAACGAACTATTAAATCATCTACATCACTGTTTTTATATCCTATTAAATTAAAACCACCTGGCTTATCGTTATCGCTATGCCAAATAGAGTAGGGATCTGGCATAAGAGAAAGCCCCCAGCCAAGAAGCATAGCATCAAATGCCCCTGGGAAAATTACAGTATTTAAAAATGCTTGCCACTCCATAACACGTATATCCATTTTTACGCCAACTTTAGCTAATTGATGCTGTATAATCTGCGCGGCATAACCTCTAGTAGGATTATTTGAACTTGTTACTAGCTCAAAACTAAAAGGATTATTATCATCAAATCCTGCATCATAAAGTAGTTTCTTCGCAAGCTCTGGATTATATGAAGTAGTTACATCTTCATTGTATGCAAAAGTTTTAGGTAAAAATGGACCCTCACAAACCTCAGCATGTGAAAAAAATAGAATATCACTTAACTCTTTTCTATTAACAGCTAATGTAAGAGCACGCCTTACTCTAACATCTTTAAACTTTTCACTCTTTAAATTAAAACCAACATATGTATAAGCATGTGAAACTAACTCCTCTGTACTATAAAAGCTTTTAAACTCATCATCTAATTGACGCTCAAGCTGCAGAGCACTAAGTCCACCTATATCTAACTGTTTTGATTTAAGCATTAAAAACTGCGCATTTGAATCTGGAACAATGTGATAAAGTACCTTCTTAATATGAGGTTCACCTAAATAGTAATCCTTAAATGAATTAAGAGTAATATCACTACCAGCTTCAAATGATTTTAAAGTGTAAGCACCTGTTCCAATAGGATGACGATTAAACTCACTTGTCATCAAATTTTTTTCATCTTTAAGTAGATGATATGGTAATATTCCCATCATCCAAACATGAAGTGCTTTATAATATGGATGCTTATAACCTATTCGCAAAGAGTATGGATTAATAACTTCAACAAAAGAGACTGTACGAAACTCATCTTTATAAGCAGTTACAACCTCTTTTGAATTGATTAAATCAAATGTAAACTTAACATCTTTGGCAGTAAAAACTGCTCCATCATGCCATTTGATACCTTTTTTTATATCTATAATAAGTGTTTTATTATCTTCAAAATAGAACTTCTTAGCCATATCTCCAACAATAGTGCCATTTTTATCATACTTTAGAAGTGAGCTAAATACCCAATCAGCAATTGTGCCACTTGAGGAATCTGTAGCTAATATTGGATTAATACGCGATGGTAGACTTGATAGACTTAAATGTAGTGTTTGTGAAAATAGTAGTTGTGTTAAAAATAGATATAAGAGAAGAAATCGCATTGCGTTCTCTGGCACGAAGCCAGAAAAAAATATTAACGCTTTGAGAACTGACGAGAACGACGAGCTTTACGTCTACCAAATTTCTTACGCTCAACAACACGTGAATCACGAGTCATTAAACCATGTGGTTTTAGTAGAGCTTTAAATGTTTCATCATATGAAACTAAAGCTTTAGAGATACCATGTCTAAGCGCATCTGCTTGACCTGAAAACCCACCACCTAAAGTCACTGCTTCAATATCAACACTTTGCTCTTGCTTACTAATTGCAAGTGGTTGCATTACACGCTTCTTCTTAGCTTCTAAACCACCCAACCATGCGTCCATTGAAAGACCATTGATTGTAAGTTTACCAGTTCCGCTTTTCAGCCAAACTTTAGCAATTGAAGTTTT
>Ga0316205_10005715_pt1 | contig 10189 bp, 9 predicted proteins | sample 3monthpyrite_MG_FD_204941 | JGI IMG/M metagenome (GOLD analysis project Ga0316205, IMG submission 204941) | Microbial mat bacterial communities from mineral coupon in-situ incubated in ocean water Damariscotta River, Maine, United States -... | ecosystem: Environmental > Aquatic > Marine >...
CTGCAGAATTCAATGTTCGAGGTGGAATTTATACCACGGTAGTGGCTGAACACCGTTCATCCGGCTGGCAACCAGCACTGCCTGTTGACTTACCCTGACCCATAAAATGGCCTTGTATGTCGGCATAGACCTTGGCACATCAGGCTGCAGAGCGACAGCCATTAATGACGACGCTGATGTTGTTGCGGAAAACTCGGTACTCTTTCCCCCTGTTGAGAATGCAGGTACAGGCCAATATGAACAAGACCCTCAGCTTTGGTGGCAATCAGTACTAGAGGTGCTGCAGGGTTTACTGCTTAACATTCCAGGCAGTGAAGTCCTTGCCATGAGTGTTGATGGAACCTCTTCAAGCATACTGGTTTGCGATCAGCACGGTAATCCGTGTGGTCCTGCATTGATGTATAACGATACACGTTGTCAACAACAGGCCGATCTGATCAGAATCCATGCACCGGACGATAGTCCGGCACATGGCCCTGGTTCCAGCCTGTCCAAGTTACTCTATCTGCAAGCCATTTACCCTGAGGCCCGTTACGCACTACACCAGTCTGACTGGATCATGTCTATGCTGTCAGGGCGGCCGGGGATCAGCGATGAAAATAATGCACTCAAACTCGGCTTTACACCCGGTGCTGATGAGTGGCCGGAATGGATCAATGTATTGGGTTTAAATAAGGCGCTATTACCCAGAGTCTATCCGGCTGGTACTGTTATCGCACCGATCAGCAATCAGGTTTCAATAACGCTGGGCATTAACCCTGATGTTAACATCGTGACAGGCACGACTGACAGCACTGCTGCCTTCCTGGCTACCGGAGCATTTAAAAAAGGCCAGGCGGTAACTTCATTAGGATCTACGCTGGTAACAAAAATCATTGCCGATACCCCCGTCAGCTCCCGTGTACATGGTGTCTATAGCCACAGGATCTTTGGTCGCTGGTTAGTCGGTGGCGCTTCCAACAGTGGTGGATCAGCCTTACTGACAGTATTTTCTGTTGACGAAATGAATACGCTCATGCCTTTGCTGAATCCGCAACAGGACACCGGACAGGATTTCTATCCATTACCAGCAAGCGGTGAACGCTTCCCGATTGCTGATCCTGGCCTGCAACCCCGTATGCCGAAAACAATGCCAGATGACCTTGAATCCCGGGCATTCATTTTCCAGGGCTTGCTCGAGGGCATCAGCCGCATCGAAGCTCAGGCCTATAGCCTGTTGCGACAACTCGGGGCCCCTGCCCCTGAAATGGTTCTGACTGCCGGCGGCGGATCCGCCAATGCTGCGTGGAACACTATTCGGGAACGTTATCTTGGAGTACCCGTGGTTCGGGCGCGGCACCATCAGGCATCCTACGGAGCCGCACTGCTAGCGCGTTATGGGGTACGCGGCGCGCCTTCTTTCCAATGAATACCAGTATATTATTGGCTCAACACCGTTAGAAAAATATTGTAATGGCAGGCGATTGGTAACAGTATCAATGCAGTGCCAGGAATAATTCAACCACCAGATGCCTGTTCACGGATTGATCAGAGGCTCCCTAGCTCAAACCATTAATGTATTGCTGCAGACGCCGCATACCCTCTTCAATCCGGGGTAAATCGGTTGTATAGGCAAAGCGCACATATCGTTGTGGATCTGCGTTGCCAAAATCCAGCCCGGGAGTCATTGCCACACCTACCTGCTGTAATGCATCCTGACAGAATCCGTAACTGTCTGCGGTCAAATCACTGCAATCGGCATAGACATAAAATGCGCCTTCAGGTACACAAGGTACTTTAAAACCCAGCGACTGCAGTGCAGGGATAAGAAAATCACGGCGTTGCCGGTAAATATCTTTTCGTTGTTCCAGTATCGCCAGTGTAGCGGATGAAAATGCACTGATTGCGGCAAGCTGAGACGGCGTTGAAGCAGCCAGGTACAGATTTTGGGCGAGCTTATCCAGATCATCTATATAACATTCAGGTGCGACGATCCAGCCCACCCGCCATCCTGTCATACCAAAATATTTTGAAAAACTGTTGATAACAAATATTTCTTCAGAACATTCCAGTGCACTATAGCCTTTATGGTCATAGGTCAGGCCCTGATATATTTCATCAACAATAACATGACCTTCACGCTGGCCCACATACTGAATCATTGACTGCATTTCCGGTTTATCGATCAATGTGCCTGTGGGATTGGAAGGTGATGCTAACAATAAAGCCCTGGAAGCATCGCTCCATGCATCGGGCATATGCTGACTGTTTATCTGAAATTTTGTTTCTGCAGATACCTCCACTGCTACAGGCAAACCACCCAGCAGATGAACAAAATTTCGATTACAGGGATAACCCGGGTCAGCCAGAATGACTTCATCTCCTGGATTGATTAAAACACTGAGCGCCAGCTGTAACGCGCCCGAAGCACCCGGGGTAACCAGTATACGTTCAAAAGATACATCTACTTTAAAGTGCTGCTGATAATACTGACTGATAGCCTTGCGAAGTGCCATATCGCCAACGGCGGGTGTGTAATGCGTTCTACCTTGCTTTAATGCCTGGATGCCCGCTTTAATAATGGGGTCAGGCGTGGAAAAATCCGGCTCACCCACTTCCATATGAATGATGGATTGCCCTTCCGCTTCAAGCTTTCTGGCTTCAGCCAGTAATTGCATGACCCGGAATGGCTCGATCTTGTCCATGTGCAATGCATGTTTGCAATCTTTCGTCATAACTGTCAGACGTCTACTGTAATTTGCTGATGTAATTTTTTTAACAGATCAACACTCAGGTAACTATCACTGACTGATGGGCCAGACAGCACCTTGAAGGCATGCCCGGGATCACCCATATGATCCAGCACCAGCAAAGCCCCGCTGAAATCATGATCGCGCGTATAATCGTTGACAGTAATAATCGTTTCCAGATCAGCGCCCAGTGAAGAAAGAATACCGTTATGTGAATCCTCGAATGCCAGGCACTCACCAGGCTCAAGCCCCATTTTGTCCAATACGTAGCAATAAATATCATTGGCCGGTTTTTTAGCGGGTACAATATCTCCGGCGCCAATCACTTCAAACCAGCTTTCAGCATCCTCATCCATCGCGTGCTTTAACAGGGCGGAGACATTCGCCGGTGTGGTCGTCGTAGCAATAGCCAGCCGCATACCCGCTTCTCTGGCTTCGGTGATCAATCGCTTTACACCTTCGCGTAACGGGATTAATCCTTCTGACAGAAGCCGGGTGTAGACAGCGGTTTTACTTTTATGTAACTCGGCAATGTAATGATCCAGATTCTCCGGCCGTTCGAAGTCTTGATTAAACTCGTCAAGATAATAGCGTATACGTTCTTTACCACCCGTCACTTTCAATAATTGCCCATACAACTCTACCGTCCAGTCCCAATCCAGGCCCGCTTGCTGGAAGGCCAGATTAAAAGCCACACGGTGGCCGTCTTTTTCTGTATCGGCCAGGGTACCATCAACATCAAAAATCAATGCTTTTAACTCAGTCATGTGTCACTCCAAACACTATTAGAAAAACCAAAAATACCACTTTTGAAACGCTATCCACGCACCAGAATGGCTCGGTGAAAAACTTTTAAAGCAAAACTCCATACAATTTACCACGTCTGAGACTGAAATTGCTAAGTATATGTTTTTATAGTATATTAACATCTCTTCACGCAATGCCGATTAAATTAATTTAGACAAATCCTTGCAGACATAGCGTGTTTCTGGTAATTAACCATGTTTCTTGTTTTATGGACTCAAGGGTGAGGTCGTTAATGCCTACAGCAAAAAAGAAGTCAAGCTCAAAAAAAGCCTCTGCAAAAAAAACCGCCACGAAGAAAAAAGTCGTGACAAAAAAAGCAGCCCCTAAGAAAAAAGTGGCGGCTAAAAGTACCGCTACTAAGAAAAAAGTAGCAGCAAAAAAAGCGACCCCTAAGAAAAAGGTGGCGGCTAAAAAAAGCACCACTCCAAAGAAAAAAGTAGCGCCTAAAAAAGCAGCTCCCAAGAAAGCAGTGCCTAAGAAAAAGGTGGCGGCTAAAAAAAGCACCGCTCCAAAGAAAAAAGCGGCCGTCAAGAAGACTACTGCGAAGACAAAATCAGCAGTAAAACCTGCTGTAAAACAAAAGACAGGAGCAACAGGCAAGGTTGCTGTCAAAAAAGTAAAGAAAAAAGCACCCTATAAAGCAAAAGGCACATTGGCGACAGCCGTCAAGAACCCAACAGGGCATTCCACACCTGTCGAAGGATTCGCCACCTATAAAATGGCATCTAACGAAGAGTATATGAATGACGAGCAAATTCAGCATTTCAGGGATCTTCTGCGTGCATGGAAAATGGAACTGATGCAGGAAGTCGATCGAACAGTTCATCATATGCAGGATGAAGCAGCTAATTTTCCCGACCCCAATGACCGCGCGACACAGGAATCGGAATTCAGCCTTGAACTGCGCACCCGTGACAGGGAACGCAAATTGATCAAAAAGATAGATGAATCTTTTGCTTTGCTGGATACAGGCGAGTACGGTTATTGCGAAACCTGCGGTATAGAAATAGGTGTACGCAGGCTGGAAGCCAGACCGACTGCAACTCAATGTATCGATTGCAAAACACTGGATGAAATTCGCGAAAAACAACGCGGCTAATACACATCCCGAGTTTGAGTATCTAGTATCAGGGCGACTCGACTGTTTTTTCAAACAGCCACGGTCGCCCTTTTATATGGTCGTAGTGAATAGATGACTTACATCGGACGCTTTGCCCCCTCCCCTACGGGACCATTGCACATGGGCTCACTCATTACCGCTGTTGCCAGTTATTGCCAGGCTAAAATCAATCAAGGTCGATGGTTGCTGCGCATTGAAGACATCGACCCGCCCAGAGAAGTGCCAGGAGCCTCCGAGGATATTATCCATACGCTTGATCGTTTAGGTTTTGAATGGGATGGTGAAATTGAATATCAAAGTAACAGAATCGAACAATATCTACAGGCCCTGGAAAAACTTGACCAGTCTGAGCTGATTTATGCTTGTGGATGCAGCCGTAGTGAAATAAATGCATCTGCTACCTCTTCCCCTTATGGCATCCGTTATGCCGGTACTTGTCGACATGGACTGGCAAAAGGAAAAAAGGCGCGCTCGCTGCGCATTATAGTCCCGGATAAAACCTGGCGTATTACGGATACTCTACAGGGGATGCTAGAGCAGAATTTACAACGCGATATCGGTGATTTTGTTGTTAAACGAGCCGACGGACAAATAGCCTATCAACTCGCCGTCGTGGTAGATGATGCTGAGCAAAAAGTCACCGAAGTGGTTCGTGGCAGCGATTTGCTGGACTCGACCGTCAGACAATATTATTTACAACAATGCTTGGGCTATACAAGCCCTGTGTACACGCATATCCCGGTGCTGGTCAATGCCGCTGGTGAAAAACTCAGCAAACAAACAGGTGCCCGGCCTGTCGACATAAAATCTGCTGGCGCTGCCCTTGTGCATGCGTTATGTTATCTTAATCAACAAGCACCGCATTCACTTTTAAACGCTCCTGTGAATGAAATCTGGAGCTGGGCGCTTGAACACTGGCAACTGGACCATGTCCACAGGCAAACGCATATACTGGAAGATAGTCGGCACTAGCAATGGAACCATCAGACCCTTTCCTTAAAGCTTTTCGTGGCAGCTTTAGCGGCATACTGCGCTGGCCTCAGCTAGATGAACTCTGGGCAACACTGCGCGCTTCGAATATGAGTGGCTGGTACATCTATGCCATCGGCGAAACGCCACCGGACAGCCCTGTGGATAAGCAGCAGTTACAGCACTTTATAGCAGAAATCGATCAATTATTACGCCATGATCACCAGGAAGACTATTGTGGCGTGGTCTATGCGGATGACAGGCAAAACCCTGAATTCATTAAAATTTATGACCCCAATAATCTTGGTGTCAGTTGTGGTTATAGCGACAATCCACCATTACCCGGCTGGATATTGTCGCGCTTGAAACCCACCGATTTACCGGCTGCTTTACCCGCACCCGGTAATAGAAAGCGTTGGTGGCAAAAACTTTTCTCTAAAAAGTAACTCAAGCAAAAGCATTGAACATGGATAAGTAATCCTTCAAAATAACAGGCATAAAAGCGCTAAAACAAACGTGTTAATTCCTGCATCCGTACCAGCATTAAACAGACTGACCACGGGTGTCCACATACAGATCAGACAACACATCAGGAGCCATCATGTCAGACAAAATCTATGACATACCCGCCAATATCGCTGAACGTGCCTACATCAATGCAGAAAAATATCAGCAAATGTATCAACGTTCTATCGATGACCCCGAGGGTTTCTGGTCTGAGCAGGCGAATGAATTTCTTAGCTGGTACAAACCCTGGGATAAAACACTGGACTGGAGTTATGACGCCAGTGATTTGCATATTAAATGGTTTGCAGGCGGGCAATTGAATGTCAGTTATAACTGCATCGATCGTCACCTGGAAAAAAATGCCGATAAAGTGGCTATTATCTGGGAAGGTGATGACTTCAATGATGACAAGAAAATCACTTTCAGGGAGCTGCATGAACAAGTCAGCAAACTAGCCAATGTGTTGAAGGCGCGTGGCGTCAAAAAGGGGGACCGGGTTTGTATCTATATGCCCATGATCCCAGAAGCGGGTTATGCCATGCTCGCCTGTACGCGTATAGGTGCTGTTCATTCAGTAGTATTTGGTGGATTCTCGCCCGAATCACTCAAGGATCGAATCCTCGATTCCGATTGCCGTGTCGTCATCACCGCTGATGAAGGCGTGCGGGCCGGCAAAACTATTCCCTTGAAAGCCAATACTGACAAGGCCATGCAATCATGTCCCAATGTGCACACTGTGCTGACGGTTAAACGAACCGGGGGCGATATACAATGGCACCAGGAACGCGATATCTGGTATCACGAGGCGATGACGGAGGCTTCCGCAGACTGTCCACCGGTACCCATGGATGCTGAAGACCCTATGTTTATTCTGTATACCTCGGGCTCCACAGGCAAGCCTAAAGGCGTGCTGCATACGACTGGAGGGTATCTGTTATACGCTGCCATTACCACACGCTATACTTTTGATCTGCACGATGACGATATTTTCTGGTGTACCGCCGATGTCGGCTGGGTCACCGGACATTCCTATTTACTTTATGGTCCACTGGCCAATGCCATCACCACTGTATTTTTTGAGGGTGTACCGAATTATCCTGACGCCTCGCGCTTCTGGAAATCTGTCGACAAACATCAGGTCACGGTTTTTTATACAGCACCAACCGCCATCCGTGCCTTAATGCGTGAAGGCGACGGGCCGGTCAAGCAGACATCACGGAAAAGCCTGCGTATTCTCGGTAGTGTTGGCGAACCTATTAATCCGGAAGCCTGGGAATGGTACTACCATGTCGTCGGTGATTCACGTTGCCCGATAGTCGATACCTGGTGGCAGACAGAAACAGGTGGCCATATGTTGACACCGCTACCCGGAGCGACCCGACTCAAACCGGGCTCCGCTACGCAACCATTTTTCGGTATCAAGCCCGGACTGATCGACGCCAATACCCAGCAACTGATTGAAGGCGAAGGTGCAGCAGAAGGCGCGCTGGTGATCACCATGCCATGGCCAGGACAGATGCGATCTGTCTATGGCGATCACCAACGCTTTATTGATACCTATTTCAAAACCTACCCTGGCTACTACTTCAGTGGCGATGGCGCCAAACGCGATAAGGATGGTGACTACTGGATCACAGGGCGGATGGATGATGTACTTAATGTTTCCGGGCATCGAATGGGTACTGCAGAGGTTGAAAGTGCGCTGGTATTGCATGAAGCTATCGCAGAGGCCGCTGTAGTCGGTTACCCTCATGATATCAAGGGCCAGGGTATTTATGCCTATGTGACGCCTGTGGTTGGCATAGAGCCGAGTGATGCCTTGAAGACAGAATTGCTTAATCTGGTTCGTTCTGAAATTGGCCCTATTGCCAAGCCGGATATTATCCAGTGGGCCCCGGGGTTACCCAAAACCCGCTCCGGCAAGATCATGCGTCGCATCTTGCGTAAAATTGCAGAAAATGACATCGATAACCTCGGTGATACTTCGACTCTGGCAGATCCCGGCGTTGTCCAGGACCTGGTGAAGAACAGGGCTAATAAATAGATGCGTCATGAGCCAATAAAAAAGCGGGTATCGACCCGCTTTTTTATGATCATCAGCATTGTTCAGTTAAACCTAGGCCTCTCCGCCTTTAAAACCGAGTTTCTTGAATATTATTAATCCGGGACAAATACCTGTAACCCCGGCAAATATCAAGGCTGCCGGTGGTACATACAATAACCAGTGAACAACATTAAAACCGGTTAACCATATTCCGATCAAAATAAGTGCGGCCATAAATAAGAATAACATTCTCATTGCAGACATGGGCATTACCTCCTGGTAGTTATTAGTTAACTTTCACCACGACACTATGCCATATTTACTAGCGGGCTGCATTGGCTTTCAAGCAGCTCATTCATCCAGTAACTCGGTATCATCGTGTTGATAGGCGGGTGAGCAGGCACATAGAATATGCAGATCTTGTTGATGATTATTTTCTACACAATGTGCAGTTAATGCTGGAATCAATATCGTATCACCCTGCTTGATATTGAAGGTCTTCATACCCAGTGTCATAATGGCCTCACCCTGGGTGACGTGATAAATCTCCTCAGAGGCTCGATGAAGGTGTAATGCCGTTTTACTGCCAGCCGGTATAATCGCCTCTGCAAGGCTCTGATGACGGTTTCCATGTTGCTGCGGATGCATCAACTCACGAATTGTTGAACCATCTTTTGTTTCATATGCCTTTACATCTTTGTAGTCAACCAACATGGCACAACCCTTTTATTTACCTGCTTGTTATCATACCAGACAGATAATGTTCTTCATTATGCATTTGTGTAAATCTTAACCAGTAGTGTTTTACATGACAATAAAAAAGGGCCATCAAGGCCCTTTTTTTATCCACCGACAGGGGTGCTATTCACCACCTACCGCTTTCATACTCAGACGAATCCTGCCCTGCTTGTCAACTTCCAGTACCTTGACCTGTATGACATCGCCTTCAGTCAGTTTATCACTGACTTTTTCAACGCGCTCTTCACAGATCTGGGAAATATGCACCAGACCATCCTTGCCCGGCAAGATATTCACGAAAGCACCAAAGTCCATTAATTTAGCTACCTTGCCTTCATAGACCTTGCCCACTTCAACATCGGCTGTAATCAGTTCGATACGCTTGCGTGCCTCATCACCTGCTGCCTGATCAACACAGGCCACTTTAACAACACCGTCATCAGTGATGTCAATTGATGCGCCTGTCTCTTCAGTGATAAGACGAATAGTCGCGCCGCCTTTACCAATAACATCCCGGATCTTGTCCGGATTAATACTGAATGTCATGATACGTGGTGCATAGGCAGACATCTCTTCACGATGCGATGAGATGGCTTTGTTCATTTCATCCAGAATGTACAATCGACCCGCCTTGGCCTGGTCGAGTGCCTGCTGCATGATTTCTTTGGTAATACCATCGATCTTGATATCCATTTGCAGTGCATTAACACCGTCACGGGTACCGGCAACCTTGAAGTCCATATCACCCAGATGATCCTCATCTCCAAGAATATCAGTGAGCACAGCAAACTGATCACCTTCCTTGATCAAACCCATTGCAACACCGGCGACAGGTGATTTGATCGGTACGCCGGCATCCATCAGTGACAAACTGGTGCCACACACAGAAGCCATTGAACTGGAACCATTGGATTCAGTTATTTCTGAAACCACGCGGACTGCATAAGGAAATTCTTCAATCGTTGGCATAACGGCCTGAACACCGCGCTTGGCCAAACGTCCATGACCGATTTCGCGACGCTTTGGACTACCGACCATGCCGGTTTCACCGACACTGTAGGGAGGGAAGTTGTAATGCAACATAAAGTTGGAGCGTACTGAGCCGGTTAGTGCATCAATAATTTGTGAGTCTTTCGTGGTTCCCAGGGTGGTCACTACCAATGCCTGTGTTTCGCCACGGGTAAACAATGCCGAACCATGGGTACGGGGTAAAACGCCTGTTCTGACACTAATCTGTCGTACTGTGGTGGTATCACGACCATCAATTCTTGGTTT
>Ga0316205_10005717_pt1 | contig 10183 bp, 6 predicted proteins | sample 3monthpyrite_MG_FD_204941 | JGI IMG/M metagenome (GOLD analysis project Ga0316205, IMG submission 204941) | Microbial mat bacterial communities from mineral coupon in-situ incubated in ocean water Damariscotta River, Maine, United States -... | ecosystem: Environmental > Aquatic > Marine >...
TCTTGCAGAGCGAAGGAGATTTGGCTCTTTTGTTAAGCTTGGGATGTGGGTCGGCTTGTGCGGCTTTGCAAATGTGCCAAATGTGGCTTGGCAGAGAAATTTTAAAAAATGCGGAGCGGGGCATTCAGATTATTTAGTCTGTCAATTCGATTAACATTCAAAGTTCAGTTTTTTCTTTTTTGCATTATGCACAACGTGTTTGTGTATGATTTCGTTGCGTGTTTAAGCACTAAAGTTAGCAAATAAATCACAGATAGAAAGTCCGCGAGGACTTTCGTAAGTAGGCTATAACTAGCAATGAATTATACACGGTGTTGGGCTTAGTTATTTTAGTCTTCTTCGAAGAAATCGTTGTCAATTTCTTTTACTTCATAGGTTGTTTTCACTTGAATTCCAACATTGTATTGATGCATCAAATCCACAAGCTTCAAGCCATCAATTAAGATAATCGAATGATGAGCTTCTCTTGCTTTTTTAATTGCTGAATCATCAAAGGTAGATGTCGTTATGAATACACCTTTTGAAGTGTCTCCACTCATTGCTCCAATGAAATTCCTAATATCCTTTTCACGTACTTTATTTTCATTGTATCTTTTTGCTTGAGTGTAAATTTTTTCGAGTCCAAGCTTGTCTTCGTTTATGATTCCATCAATTCCGCCATCATTTGATTTTGAAGTTTCGATGAAATCTCCGTAACCCATTTTTTTAAGTAAAATCAAAATCACTTTTTCAAAGTAATAAGGGTCAAGTTCTTTAAGTTTATCAAGTAGCTCTGTTTTAACTTCAGTTTCTATTGTTTCAAATCCAGTGTCAATTAAGTCCTGAGGTGATGCGTTGTCAACATTAATAGTCTCTAATTCAGTTTCATTCTTCTTTTTACTTTTTGCAGATGCTCGATGTTGAATAAAATCTGGGTCATTTTGTAAGTCAGACAATAGCATTTGTCCACTTTCCAAAGCATGCTTTCCTTTTTCTCCAATTTGTACCATTCCTCTTTTTGGATAGAAAACAAATTTTCCCATTTTCAGATAAGACTTTCCCCAAAGAATTCGGTCAATTAGCGTATTGGCACCTGTACTTGTCTTTTTATCTAAAAGTTCTTTTGGTAAATCCGAATAATATTTGTCACGAACTCTTGTTGCTAATTCTCTACTACTTATTGATTCACCAGAACTCAATGTTTCTAAAATCGGCATGAAGGTTTCATGATATTTAGGTAATTCCATTTATTTATTCGTTTTTTTTAATTAAGCCCAACGGTCTTGTGTATGAAACGTAGCGTATAAACAAACACTAACTTTTCGGATTTAGCACGAGCCGAATTTTTAATTTTTAGGTTTAATTTTCTTTTCTAAATATAACCAAATTAAAAATTTGGCGTACTTTGTAAATATACAAAAACCTTTCGGAAAGCCTGTAATAGCTATGTTTTATACACGGTGTTGTGCATAGTGCTTTCCGCGTTCTGCTTGGTTTTTCGAGGTTTTCTGTTAGTTCCGAATTGAGCGTTGGCAAGACATACTCTTTTGCAATTTTGGGCGTAGCGTTGGCTGGTGCGAATTGCAAATGTGTATGGCTTTTAGCGTTGGCATTATTGATTAATTTCAGTATCAAAATATGGTATCCCTGGAATATTTAAAGTGCTTTTGGTGACTATTCCTACACTATGTCTTGCTCTTGTTATGGCTACATAAAGTTTTGAACGGCTAGTTTCGGCTAGTTCGCTCTTATTGTCTTTTAACCAGTCAATAATTGGTTTTGTTGGATAAATGAGTATTCTGTCAAACGACAACCCTTTAGAGCTACCAAAGGTCATGACATTAAAACCATCATGTACTTTAGTTCTACTACTATCTCTTAGCTGAATTGGTGCAAATTTTTGCAAATATGATTCTACTTCTTTATCTTTTATTAGAAATACGCCATCATGACCAGTTAATGTATCGTTAGCGGATTCAGTTTCTTTAAAGTTTCCGAACAGCTTATTTGATAAATCACAAATGAACTTATTACATCTATAATTGGTTGTAAAAGATTCTTGGTCAGTTTGAATATTTATCGACTTGTCTTGAAAGAAGTGTATTACTTTTGCTTTTTTAAATTGCTTGTTTTTGGGCGCACTATTTGTTGAATATGTACCTTGTCTGGGGTCGCCAACCAATAGGATGTCAGATTCGGAATTAAACAGAAGCTTTAACAGCTCTAAATCGTATCCAGCTAAATCTTGTATTTCATCAATATAGATGTGAGAATAAATTTTTGAAATCCGTTCAATAACGAAGCCGTCTGATTTTTCGTTACAACGGAAAACGAATTTTGAAAGTTTGTCAGAATATATTTTTATACCTTTTGAAAAGTAGTACCGTTCAAAGTCTTTTTCACCGTAATAAATAGGGGATTTACATTTGTTGCAAATAAGGTTGATGACTCTATTTTGCTTGCATTCTTGGCATGGAAATCTGTATGCTTTTAAACCTGATTGCCCATTTATTAAAATTAAACCGTTGACTTTCTTTTCAAATAAGAATCCTTGAAAAGGTCTTACACCATGCTTTAATAGAAAAGAAAACCAAGTTTGAACAGTGACATTTTCAGGAATACACTTATTCTTTTGGATGATTTTCTTTCTAATTTCGGCTTCGTTCGCTTGGGTGTAAGTAGTGATAAGGATTTTTTCCTCTTTATTTTTCAGAGCTTCTTCTACAAGAAAGGTTGTCTTTCCTGAACCCGCTGCCGCTATTACTAACTTATTGTTCGACTGGTTTAATTGCATCCAAAATATATTGAGGGAAATTAATTGATTCGCTTGTCTCAAAAATCTTTAAAGCACATTCGGTTTTATTGGATTTCATGTACTTCAATAAATCATCTTCAAATTCATAAGAAGTTCCGAAAACGGTGTTTAATTTATCAAGATTATTTGCTTTCAGAAGTTTGGGTTCAAGAGTATTGTAATTGAATTTTTTATCTCCGATTTTTAAATTACCAGTGTCAATAGACGAATCAAAGCAGATGTTTATGTTCTGTTTGGCATTTTTACCGAGATAATTTTCATATTTCTTGTCAAGAGCATCAATGTCTCCATCACTATCGGTCATAACCGTAACCTTAGCCCCGATTTTATCCGCAATTTCTAAGAACCGAAGAAAAGAAATGCCAACTGAAATTACATCAACTCCTTTTTCTATGGGTAATTTCCCGTTATTATTAACCATAAACGCTTTTTGAACAACTAATTCATCAGAATCTCCTTCAACTAAAATGGCTTTGTCACATAATATCAATCTCAAAGTATCATAACCTGATAATTTTTGAAAGAATGTTTCAGTCCCACTTGAAAGGTCATTCAATCTTGTTGTTTTCTTGTTATTCAGTAGTATTAGGTGTTCCAGCCCAAGTTTGTTGGCAACAAAACTGCTATGAGTGGAAACTAAAATTTGCTTATCACTACTACCATCTTTAACGTCACTAATTAGTTGGTTGAGCTTCAGGTAAGAAAGATGATTTTCTGGTTCTTCAAGCAAGATAATATTAGCTTCTTTGGCTTTTTTATGTCCCAATGCTAATTTGGTTTTAATTAAGCATTGTTCGCCTTTTCCGATGTAGTGAAAGGGAATATCTTCTATGTAGGTCATCAAACTACTTTCCCAAGCATTTTTTGATGAAAGTTCTACAGAAAGCTCTACCTTTTTATCAGAAATTTTAGAAGCAGTTTTTATCTTTTCATTGATTTTTTGGATGGCTTCTTCTTCCATAAAAGATTCCTTCATTCTTCTATGAGCTTGTGAAACTTCTACTACTTCGCTGGTATCCAAAAACTCTTTTATGATTCTTGATATGTATATATCAGAGCCATTTTGAAACTTAGTACTTGCCGAATCTATTAAGGCTGATTTCAAAGGGATAGTTCTAGGCGTAAGTCCTTCGTTACGAGCAAAGCTTGACCATGAAATATCATAATATTCAATAGGCAAAGTTTTTAACTCTCCAAGTTGTATAAGCTTTTCATAATGTTCTTGGTATTTTTCATCAAAAGCAACCTTTAACGAGAAGCCACTAACTTTTGGATTCTTTTCTGTGTTAAAGTCACCCCAAAACTCTTCAACACCATCGCCATCTAAAAAGACCTCTATGAGGATATGAGGTAAAGGTTGGCTCGCATTACCTTCTTCTAAACTTTCTAAATACTCTTCAACGACTTCGTTATTGAAAACATATTGTGACAATTCATTTTTAAAATACCGTCCATTAAGTAAGCCTGACAATGCTAAATGAATAGCTTCAATTATTGTTGATTTTCCAGCCTCATTATTTCCAACAAGAATATTGATACCCTCGTTTAATTCGAGTTTGAAAGAGCCTTTAAAGGTTTTGAAATTTTCAATATAAACTTTTGTAATGTACATAGGTCTAAAAAGCATTAAACTTATCGCCCATAGCGTGTTTCAGATTCCATTTTTTGGTGGTGTCTAGAGCACGTTCCAACACAATTAGCTTTTGGTCGGTATGGGTTTTGAAATGCTCTACTGTTTCATCTGCAATGGTCACATCCAAACAAATCAGCGTTTCTTTGTCTCCATCTGTAGCGAGTAGAATTTCATTCTTTTTGAACGCTTCTTGTTTGGCTAAGGTGTAATTGAGTTTGTAGCCGTTTTTAATTAAAATTTCGGTTATCAATTCCTCTTTATTGAACGCAGAAACCAATTGAGCTTCTTTTTCTTTGATATACTTTTTAAGCAAATCAATGTTTTCTTGTTCTGTTTTTTCAGGGTCTGGAGCAAATTCTACTCTTGGGAAGTTTGATTTTTGTAATTTGAATACTTTAAAACCTAAACCTTTTAATTGCTCTTTTTCACTTTCTTTTTTGCTGAACAAAACTGGTGTTGCTTCATTCTTTGATTTAATGATTTTTTCAACTACTCGTTTGTTTCGTTCAATTGTGATATCGCTTATTTTTTTGTAACCTGCTTTATAGGCTTCACTTTTTTCGTTTGTTTGTTCGGGCAGTTGTGCTAAAATGTATTTTCTGTTTCCTCCATCTTCTTGGTTAAGTTCGGTTACTGCTTGCCCTGTTGTTCCTGAACCAGCAAAAAAATCTAATATCAAAAAGTCTTTAAAATCTTTTTCGTTGAAAAATAGATTTACAATCATTTTAATCAAAGATGAGGGCTTGGGAGTATCAAAAATTACTTCATTATTGAAAAGGCTTTTGATTTCCGCATTGGCATTTCTTGTTGTTCCAAAAAGTGCACCCTGCCATATGTTTTCAGCAACTCTACCATTTTGATTTTTAAGATATATTTTTCTGATTATCCTTGTTTCGTCATCACTAAAAATAATTTCTTTGTTTTCAATTTTTGATAAAATTTCTGATTCTTGCCATCTCCATCCATTTTCAGGAGGTGAAATAGTTTTACCAGTAGGAGTAGTAATATCAAATAGTAAAGTTTTTCTATAGTTTGGACTTCTTGTATCTCCACTTCTCCAATCTCCTTCAGGGTCATTATCAGGATTAGAATAATTCAAATTATCCTCTTCTGTTCTTGGAAATCTAAAACTTTCAATTGCTTCAGATTTTCTAAACACCATTATATTATTGAATTGGCGGGAGAAATATTTTTCGTCATTTTTACTTTGTTCTGTATGTTTCCATACAATATTTCCTAAAAAATTATCCTCACCAAAAACCTCATCACATAATTTTCTTAAATGATGCACTTCATTATCATCAATAGCAATAAAAATTGCTCCGTCTGCTCTCAAAAGTTGGCGAGCAATTAACAAACGGCTATACATCATATTAAGCCAATTGCTATGATAACGACCGTCAGTTTCCGCATTGGTATCTATTTTATAACCGTTTTCAGTCATTTCGGCATCTTCCCAATATTCCTTTTTGTCTTGGTTAAATTTATCAGAATACACAAAATCTTTACCAGTGTTGTAAGGAGGGTCTATGACGATACACTTCACTTGTTCACGATAACTATTACTTAACAGCTTTAGTACCGCCAAATTTTCTCCTTCAATAATCAGGTTTTCACTTTCGGTAGGGTTTACACTCCTTTCTTCATCATAAACAAGCGTTGCATCAGTAGGTGTAAAGGCTTCTCTTTTGGCATTGCTTTTTCCAAACCAACGGAATTCGTAGCGTTCGGTTTCGTTTACGCTTGTAGGGTCAATTACTTTTTTGAGTTCGCTAATGTTCAGTTTACCATCATTGGTAAAAAGATCAGGCATTAACTGCTTTAATTGCTCCAATCTTTCTTTGTTCCAATCGTGTGATTGAACGTCTTGCATTGGATTTTCTGAATTTTGTTTATCGTTGCTCATTATGCTTCTTCAATTAATGCGTTAATATTTTTGGTAGCTTCTGTTTTAAAATATTGGTAATCTTTAACAGGTGCTTTATATTGTACTTCTACTCCTAAGGTGGCGAAATGCTTTACCGCACATTCTATTTTATAAATTTCACTTTCTTTCAATGCTTTTTTATCATTGATATCGTTTGTTCCTTTGGTTTCAATTACAAAATAGAACTCACTTTCTTTTCCGTCACGTAATTGTTTACGTTTCATCACAATTCCAAAATCGGGATTGTAGTTTCCAATAGGAGTGGGGATTTTGTAGTATGCAGGGAGTTTCATAAAGCAAACAACTTCATCATCTAAATCTGCTCCCAATGCAAATTTTCTTTCTATATCACTATCTGTAAGCATTCGATTGTAAAAGCCTCTGTTCGGTGTGTCACGGTATTGGTTGCCATCAACTTGCTTTACAAAATCATTAAATTCAAAAGGAAAAGTTTCGTCCGTCAAATGATAATTCAAACCTCTTATCATTTCTTCCAGTTCTATATTCTTAATTAAGGATGATGCTTGATGAATAAATTGCGGTGGATTTTTTGCGAAGTTCTCGTGATTTGTTTCTCCAATTATTTCAATAGTTGTGTTATAACTTAATCCTGTGTTTTCACTAATTTCTTCTACTAAATCTAATGCGGAAAAATGAGCTTTTAGTTTGTAATTTTCTTTTCCGCCAAATTCATCTTCAATGCCTTCTTCTGTAATAGCACCAATAGTTCGGCTACTTACTTCTGCAACATAATCTGCAATTTCAATTGTATTTAATGCTTCTTTACTTCTTTCAATCAAAGATGCTTCATCAAAACCTACGGTGTAATTCGTTTTCTTTGCTAAAGCATTCCAGAATCGTTTGAACGCTTTGTTAATGGTGTCATTTTCGCTACGCTTAAATTGAACTTCATTTTGTTTTTCGCCTTTGTGCGTATGAGTCATTCCCGCACCAGCACTTGAATCTCCGTAAACTTCTTTTATTTCTTCTTGATATTGTGTTACAAAAGTCTCGTAAGTTTCGTTTGGAATTACTGTAAGTTGATTAATACGTTCATCATCATTTACATTTAGTTTGTCATAAATACGTTGTCCATTCGTATCTACACATATTCTTAATCCTCTACCAATTTCTTGGCGCTTTTTAATTTCAGAAAAAGAATTGCTTAATGTAGCAATGTTAAAGATGTTTGGATTATCCCAACCAACACCTAAAGCCGAGTGTGAAAATATGAATTCAATTTTATTGGAAATTGAATCTCCAAAGCTTAATAAACCTTTTTTGTCTTTTAAAATGGCATCAAAAACTTCTGAATTTTTCCGCATTGAGGTTTCGTTATCGGTAAATTCGTTTTTGGTTGTTTTTGCAAAATATGAACCTTGAATCATTTCAATATGTTCTGCTGTTGGTTCTTTATTATCGTGAAATTCAGGATATATTTCTTTGTATTTTTTAATGAAAAGGTTCTTGATTATTGGGTCATCACTTACATAATTCGCAACCTTATCAATAAAAATAAGCGAAAGGCATTTTATGCCTTTTTCTTGTAGTTTTTGTTTTTTTGTAAAGTGGCGAAGAATGAGCCATTCTAATTGTAAAGCCCAAATACTTTGCACATTTCCAGAAGCCTGTTTTTCAAATATTTCAACTCCATTATGAAAACTAACAGACCATTTTCCAGTTCTTAGACTTTTATTAATTCGGCTAATTGTATATTTTAAATAACTTGGGTTGTTGGTTATTTTTCCTAAATTATCTCCGTCTTTCAGCCATTTAGAATCTTTAAATTCAATCTTTCCACTTGCCAATTGGTGCCAAGCTTTGATTTTTGCTTGTATCGGATTTTTTCCATTTTTGGTTTCCGAAAGTTCAAGTTTTAAAGTGGCTTCATCATTTTTTTCTGTAACCGTTAAAACTTCAATCTTTTTTACTAAACCTTGTTTGTAACTGTCGTACGGAGTTAAACGATAAGTTTTGTTCTTTGCAACTTTGTGAGTTGCTGAATATCTGATTTTGAACAGCGGATTTAGTTTTGCGATTTGTTTGATGGAATTTGTCGTGTCCATTCCCTCTTGAGGTTCGTCCATTATGATAATTGGATTTGTTCGTCCAATTGCTTCAATAAATGGAATGTTTGCAAATAAATCTTCTCTTTTAGCTTGATTTAAAATTTTGTCTTCCGAATTGAAAGAAGCTAAAGTCATTACCATTATTTGCGGATGCTGTTCCTCAACAAAATTGGTTACTTTATTTAATCGTTTACTGCTGTATTCAAATGCTTTAGGAGTGAAGCCATAAATTTCTTCCAGTTGTTCTTCAAATATTGAAAGTGTATTTAAAACTCCTTGTCTAATAGCAACTGAAGGAACAAGAATGATGAATTTTGTAAATCCGTAGTGCTTGAACATTTCGTAAATAGACTTAATGTAAACAAGGGTTTTTCCTGTTCCTGTTTCCATTTCAATAGTCAATTCACGTACTTCTTCAAGTTTAGCAGTAGCTTCATCAATTCCGTTTTCAAGAAGAATGGATTTGATATTTTCTTTTAGCTGTTCGTTTGAGAGCGTGCAAATATTTGCACGAATACCATCTGTACACGCATTGTCGAACGTATTTTTGTCGTTTCCGTCAAATACATTCACAACTGATTTAATTGCGGTTTCTTGGTATTGTAATAGTTCTAATTTTAATTCCATTAATTTCCGCTTTTATTTTTGCTTATGTATTTCATTTTTTGCTCAGCTACTTTTAGTGCTTTGCTCCCAAGTTTTTCATTTTTTATTTCGTACAGTATTTTTTCGCTCAAATATTGAATAATTAGATTGTCTTTGTCTAAATCCAATATTTCGGCAAGTTTTAGGATTTGTTCTTTTGTTGCTTTTCGTTCGCTTCTTTCTATTTTACTGAGTATAGCTGTATCAATATCGAGTTCAGCAGAAACGTGTCGCAGGAGCAACCCTTTTTCTTCCCTTTTTTCTCTAAGAATTTCGCCTGTTGATTTGTTAGTTTTCATTTGTGAAATATCAATTGATTAATTACACTTGACAATTAATGTCAAATGTAATCAGTCTTTTTGGATATTCAATGATTTTTATTTTCAAACTTATTAACAGTCTGTGAGCGGTGGGAAAAAATAGCTCTTTTGGTTTTTTAGGGTTGGCTTGTGTGTCGGCAAAAAACCAAATGTGCTATTTGTGCGGTTGGCTTTTTTAGTTCAAATTTTGATGTTTTGCTCGATTTTCCGCATTATGCACAACAATGGAATATACTTAACTGTGTTCATCATATCCCTATTTCATCTTTAAGTACTATTCAACATATCCCTAGATATCCCAAGGATATGATGAATAAATCACTAATAGTTTAATAAGTCAACGTTCACTTTATCCTGAGTGGCAACATTGGTTTCAGTCTTGTAAGGCGGCTAATAATTTCTTCGTGCTCTGGAAATAATTCGATCATTTTTGATCGAGATGGAAGTTCAAAATCATCGAAATCGAAACCGGGGGAGACGGTGCAACCGACCAATGAATAGTTACCGTTTTCTGCAACTTCGCTTGCAAACCAAACCCCAGCCAAAACGGTGAATTGTGGGATTTGTCCTACATCCAGATTCAATCCAATATCCTGAAAAGAATAACTGCCTTCTGATGTAATCATGCGCACGCGAAGTGGGTCGCCTTCATAAAAGTGCCATATTTCATCTTGATTGATTTTATGAAAAGCAGAAAAATTTCCTTCCGTCAATAAGAAATAAATCGCAGTGCAATAATTACGGGGACCGGAGAACTCTTTGCTGAGTTCAGATGTTGGAATTATTCCATCACTT
>Ga0316205_10005718_pt1 | contig 10182 bp, 10 predicted proteins | sample 3monthpyrite_MG_FD_204941 | JGI IMG/M metagenome (GOLD analysis project Ga0316205, IMG submission 204941) | Microbial mat bacterial communities from mineral coupon in-situ incubated in ocean water Damariscotta River, Maine, United States -... | ecosystem: Environmental > Aquatic > Marine >...
TGCGGGATTTCGGGTCCATCGTGGTTTCTTTCAAATCCTTGGCGTCCATCTCGCCCAGACCTTTGAACCGCTGCACGTCGATCTTGCCTTTGCCGCCAAGGCCCTTTTCCATCAACGCGTTTTTCTCGGCATCCGTGGCCACATAAACCCGACGCGCGCCTTGGGTCAGACGGTACAAAGGCGGGCAGGCCAGATAGAGATGCCCGGCATCAATCAGGGGCCGCATCTGGGTGAAAAAGAACGTCATCAGAAGCGAGGCGATATGGGCCCCGTCCACATCCGCGTCGGTCATGATGATGATCTTTTCATAGCGCAGATCGTCGATGTTGAACCGTGTGCCGATGCCACAGCCCAGCGTTTCGCAGAGGTCCGAAATCTCGGCATTGCTGCCCAGTTTGGAACTGGCCGCGCCCAGCACGTTGAGGATTTTACCCTTGAGCGGCAACAGGGCCTGTGTCCTGCGATCCCGCGCGCCCTTGCCGGACCCCCCCGCGCTGTCACCTTCGACGATGAACAGCTCGGTGCCAGCCCGGTCTTTTGACGAACAATCAGTCAGCTTGCCGGGCAGGCGCAGTTTCTTGGTGGCTGATTTGCGGGCGGTTTCTTTTTCCTGCCGCCGCTTCAGGCGTTCTTCGGCGCGCAGCACGAGGAAATCAAGGATAGCGCCTGCGGATTTGGTATCAGCCGCCAGCCAGTTGTCGAAATGGTCGCGCACGGCCCCTTCGGTCATTTTCTGGGCGGCCTCAGTCGACAGGCGGTCCTTCGTCTGCCCCACGAAGGCCGGGTCGCGGATAAAACAGCTGACCAAAGCGCAGCCGCCTGACATCAGATCCTCACGGGTGATCTGGGCCGCTTTCTTGTTGTTTGTCAGCTCGCCATACGCCTTGATCCCCTTCAGGATCGCCGCCCAGAACCCGGCGACATGGGTGCCGCCCTCGGGCGTGGGCACAGTGTTACAATAGCTTTGCAGGAAGCCATCGCGGCTGGGCGTCCAGTTGATCGCCCATTCCACCTTGCCCGGCTCACCGAACTTTTCCTGAAAATCGACCGTGCCCGCAAAAGCCACATCGGCATAGGTCGACGCACTGCCCAGCGTCTCGGTCAGATAGTCGGACAGGCCACCGGGGAAGTGGAACGTCGCCTCACGCGGGGTTTCGCCATCGTCAATCGCCGATTTCCAGCGGATTTCAACGCCCGAAAACAGGTAGGCCTTGGAGCGGATGGATTTGAACAGCCGCGCGGGTTTGAACCGGTGGTGGCCAAAAATCTGCTCATCCGCATGGAAGGTGACCGTGGTGCCACGCCGGTTGGGGGCCGCGCCGATTTCCGCAAGCGGACCCAACGGCAGGCCACGGGAAAAGCGTTGCTCATAGAGTTTCTTGTCTCTTGCGACCTGTACAACAAGGGAATCTGACAACGCATTTACGACTGTCGCGCCGACGCCATGCAACCCGCCAGAGGTCTGATAGGCCTTTCCCGAGAACTTCCCACCAGCATGTAGCTTTGTGAAAATAACCTCCAGCGCGGACTTTTCAGGAAACTTTGGATGCGGATCAATCGGCATACCACGGCCATTATCACGAACGGTTATCGCGTAATCTTCGTGCAGCTCAACCTCGATGCGGTTGGCATGTCCTGCCACCGCCTCGTCCATCGAGTTATCCAGAATCTCTGCCAGCATGTGGTGCAGCGCGCGCTCATCCGTGCCACCGATATACATACCCGGGCGTTTACGGACCGCTTCTATCTCTTCGAGGGCTTCGATCGACGATGCGTCGTAATCGGAGGTGCCTTGCGTTGCATCCAAAAGATCGTTCATACCGCTGCTCTTTTTTTGTTGGTTCTGCGCAGTATGCCAGCCCCGTCGCGACGGGAAAAGACCAAAGCGTGATCATTCCCCCCTCGCCTCTGGAAAAATCCCCTGTTACGGTCCGCCCTATGCGCGCGATCCTCTTCTTGTCTCTGCTGTTTCTGGCTGCCTGTGGTCGACCCCTGACCGAGTCCGAGGCGCAGTTCGCCCAATCCATCCACGGCTCGGAAATTGACACTGAGCGGGTCCGATTTGTGCAAGGCGCTCTGATCGGCTCGATCACCTATCAGCGGGAAAAACGACCACGCCTGGCCTGTCGCGAGCGAATTTTTCCCGAACCCAAGGAAGAGCTGGTAACCGTCGGGCCTGCCGCTATCGCACTGTTCAACAAGGTGTTTTACACACAGCCCTACTACCTACGGGATTTCATGGCCAATTACCCGGACGAGATGGACCTCTTCGCGGCAATGGTTTTTTCCCATGAGGTCACCCATGTCTGGCAATGGCAGAACCGGCAGAAAACCGGTTATTCGCCGTGGCGCGCAGGCAATGAACATGCCCGCAGTGATGATCCCTATCTCTTCGACATTTCGACGAAAGCTGATTTTCTGGACTATGGCTATGAGCAACAGGCCGGGATTGTCGAGGAATATGTCTGTTGTGCCGCGCTGGATCCAGAGGCCCCCCGCACCGCCCGGTTGAAACAAATGCTGAGCGGCGCGTTTCCGATGGGTGATCTGGTGATCCCCGACACGGTGTACCTGCCTTGGTCCGAGGCCGAGACTCGCGGGATTTGCAGCTAACTCTGGATGCTTTCGAGATAGGCCAGCAGCGCCGCAAGCGGCCGCGGCGTGGGCGTGAGCACGCCATCCCCTACATCAAGTGGTACGGTATCGCCTTCCAGCAACAGGCCGAATTCCGGCATGGTTTGACCCGGCAGGCCCGTGCGGTCATAGCCGTCGATCACTGAAAGCACCCGCGCGCGGGGAAATGCACCATCAACCGACAGCGCCGTCAGATCGGCCGGGGCCGGCGTCATTCCGACAGACCACGGGCCATCGCCTTTGCCGGATGCACCGTGGCATTGCACACAGTTTTGCGCGAACAAACGTTCACCTTCAGGGGCCTCGGGCATCGACACCTGAGTGCAGGCCGCCGCGAGGGCAAGAAGCCCAAACCATCCCCAAAGTCGCATATCATCTCCGATACTGTACGGAATTGTCAGTTGCACCCCTTGGTACCCGCAGGCAAAATCTGCGTCAATGAAAGGTGGGCTTATGCGACATTTCGACGAGATTTTTGCCATCGCCGCTGACCGAAAAGGCGGCGCAGAGGCGTTGAATGCAATGTTGGAGGGGCCTCTGCCCCCGGCCACTCTGGTCAAGATTCCCGAGGATCGGTGGCTGTCGACGCTGACTCGGTGCATCTTTCAGGCGGGGTTCAGCTGGAAAGTGATCGAAGCCAAGTGGGACGGGTTCGAGGCGGCGTTTGACGGGTTTGACGTGGGCCGGTGCGCCTTTATGGACGACGAGAAATTCGATGCGCTGATGCGGGACACGGCGATTGTGCGCAATCCAATCAAGATCGCCACGGTCCGTGATAACGCCGCTTTTCTCTTGGAACTGCGCGAAGACGGCGGTGCTGGCAAGGTGATCGGCGGATGGCCATCGACCGATTTCATTGGCCTGTTGGACATGCTGAAGACGCGCGGATCGCATCTGGGCGGAACATCGGCGCAATATGCGATGCGGTTCATGGGGCGCGATAGTTTCATGTTGACTCAGGATGTAACCGCCCGGCTGGTCGCCGAAGGCGTGATCGACAAGCCCGCCACCTCAAAAACGGCAAGGCGGGCCGTGCAGGCGGCGTTCAACACGTGGATGGAGCAATCCGGCCGCTCCCTGAGCGAGATCAGCCGCGTTCTGGCGATGTCGGTTTAGACATCAGACAATTTACCAAAGCTCTGGTTTATTCAGTGCCTCGGCACAGCGGGACGCGCCAACCAACGGTGCCTGCTCTTTGCCAGACAGTGACTGCCCCAACCACCCATGCGGTAGGCTTAGCGCGAGAGGGGCTTGGGCAAAACCTTCTGTGATCTGGCGAAACCCTGTTTTGGAATAGTAGTTTGGGTCACCATACGTGATCGCAATATCAACCCCGTCTTGGCGCAACACGTCCAGCCCATAAGCAATCAACTTGCGCCCGACACCCTGCTTTTGCTGATCCGTTTTCACGGCGACCGGAGACAAAAGAAAAACGACGCGGTCGTCCTGTTCATAGGTCAAACGCGAGAACATGATGCAACCGACAAGTGCAGGCCCATCATATGCGCAGAAAACCAACAGGTCTTCGTCGGGGGTACGGCCCATCAGGTTTCTCGCGAGATCGCCGATAAGTTTGCCTTCATCGGCCCCTTCGGAGGCCGCAAAGGTTTCTGCGAAAAGCCTGATGATGTCCTGTTCCCGAGCGATGTGGCCTGAAAAAAATTCCATTGGATGTTTTCTCTCCACCTGCAGGGTCACAGTCATCTGTTCAACGATCTGACCTCCCGCCGGCACTCGGATTCACGTCACCCCAGCTTGCCGGCCAACCCGTCATCAATCAGTTGCACGGTTTCCTGCACGCCATAAAGCGCGATAAACCCACCAAAACGCGGGCCTTGGCTGGCCCCCAGCAACACCTCATAGAGCGCCTTGAACCAATCTCGCAGCGGATCAAACCGGTCACGACCCACGGCATAGACGATGGATTGCAGGGCCTCATCGTCTAGCGGGCCATCATAGGCCGCAAGCTCGGCCCGCAAAGCCTCAAGTGCTTCGCGTTCAGGATCGGTGGGCGCCCGGTATTGCCGTGTTGGGGCCACGAAATCCTGGAAATACTTCACCGCAAATCCTGCTGCCGCATCCATGTCCGGGTTGGTTTCGGCACTCGCATCAGGCGCATAACGCTGGATAAAGCCCCACAGCTGATCCTTGTCATTGGCTGACGCGACCGAGGCCAGGTTCAGCAACATCGAGAACGGCACCACCATCCGGCTTTCGGGCACGTTGCCGCCGTGAATATGCCAGACCGGATTGTTCAGCTGCTGAGCGGTGTCCTGACCCGGGAAAGCGCGCAATTGCTGGTGATACTCATCCACCGCTTTTGGGATCACATCAAAATGCATCCGCTTGGCGGTTTTGGGCTTTTGATACATGAAATAGGACAGCGACTCGGTCGACGCATAAGTCAGCCATTCGTCAATGCTGATGCCGTTGCCCGAGGATTTTGAAATCTTCTGACCCTTGTCATCAAGGAAAAGCTCATACGAGAAATGCTCGGGCGGTCGTGCGCCAAGGGCCCGGCAGATGGCATCGTAGATTTTCTCGTTGGTGGCGTGTTCCTTGCCATACATCTCAAAATCCACACCCAGCGCCGCCCAACGCGCGCCGAAATCCGGCTTCCATTGCAATTTCACATTTCCGCCCGTCACCGGCAGGGTCCATTCCTTGCCGGTTTCATCATCAAAGGTAACGGTGCCGTTTTGCGCATCCACATGCTTCATCGGCACATACATCACCCGCCCGGTTTCGGGATGCAGCGGCAAGAAGATCGAATAGGTCTGTTGCCGCTCGTCGCGCAGGCTTTTGAGCATGATTTTCATCAGGTCATCATACCGCTCGGCACAGCGCATCAGGATCTCGTCAAACCGGCCCGAGCGATAGAATTCGCGGGCCGAGATGAATTCATATTCAAACCCGAACGTATCCAGAAACCGGCGCAGCATGGCGTTGTTGTAATGTCCAAAGCTTTCGTATTCGCCGAACGGATCAGGGACATCCGTCAGCGGGCGTTGCAGATGCTGTTCCAGAACTTCAGGATTGGGCACGTTGCCCGGCACTTTTCGCATCCCATCGAGGTCATCGGAAAAGCAAATCAGCTTGGTCGGGATATCGCTGATCACCTCAAACGCGCGACGTACCATCGTGGTGCGCAACACTTCGCCGAAGGTGCCAATGTGGGGCAGCCCGCTGGGCCCGTACCCGGTTTCAAACAGCACATAGCCTTTTTCAGGCGGGGCCTTTTCATAGCGTTTGAGCACGCGGCGCGCTTCTTCAAAAGGCCAGGCTTTCGATTGCATTGCAGCGTCGCGGGTCGCAGACATCGGGTCACTCCGGGTTTCGGCATCTTGCGAGGATCGCAAGACAACACGTCGCTTCCTATTGCCGAGGGCGCGCACAGTCAATATTCTGCACTGCAACAAAGCCCCCGTGCGAAAGGACGCCCGATGACCGATCAGATCCAACACCCTCTCAGCCCACAGGATTGCCTGGTGGCTGTGATGATCGCCGTTTCGGCATCGGATGAGGAAATCCGCACAGCCGAACTGGTCAAGATCGAGTCAGCGGTGAACAACCTCCCGGTGTTCAGCGACTACGATCTGGATCGGATGCATATCATGTCACAAACCGTGTTTGATTTGTTCAGTGTCGAGGACGGTCTGGATGCGTTGTTTGGATTGGTGCGGGACAATCTGCCCGAACGCTTGTTTGAAACCGCTTATGCGCTGGCCTGCGACGTGGCCGCCGCCGATGGCACGTTACAGGAAACTGAACTGCGCCTGCTGGAAGAAATTCGCTACGAACTGGATATCGACCGTCTGCATGCCGCCGCCATCGAGCGCGGCTCGCGCGCCCGGCATTTGCGCGCCTGATTTCTTTTCATTTCCCGTTCCCTTCCCCGTGTATTTCGCGTTTAAATGATGCGGACGAAATTCAGGGGGGGAATATGATGCGCTGCGTTTTTGTGAATATCCGGTGCAAACCGGGCAGGTCCTACCGTGTGGCCGAAGCAATTGCGCTGCGCGAGGTGCATTCCGAGCTTTATTCAACCAGCGGCCCGTTTGACCTGCTGCTCAAGCTCTACATCCCCGAGGCCGAGGATGTGGGCCATTTCATCAACGAAAACCTGCTGGATATCGACGGGATTGAACGCACGGAAACAACGCTGACCTTCAAGGCGTTCTGAGACAAAAACAGGGAGAGATAATAATGAACTTCAAGACATGGATCACAGCGGCCGGGATCGCCGCGATGGCCACGACAGCCACGGCAGGTAGCCACGGCACGGATGTCAAAGTGGGCATGATTACCACGCTGTCCGGCGGGGGCGCGGGCCTTGGCATTGATGTGCGCGACGGTTTTCTGCTGGCGGCCAAGATGGCAGGCAACGACCGTCTGAAAATCGTGGTCGAGGATGATCAGCGCAAACCGGATATCGCCGTGCAACTGGCTGACAAGATGATCCAGTCAGAAAAGGTCGATGTGCTGACCGGGATCATCTGGTCAAACCTGGCGATGGCGGTCGTGCCGTCGGCCACCGCCCAGGATAAAATCTACTTGAGCCCGAATGCCGGACCTTCGGCTCTGGCGGGCAAAGGATGCCATCCCAACTATTTCAATGTGGCCTGGCAGAATGACAACCTGCATGAGGCGGCGGGCGGCTATGCCAATACTGCGGGCTTCGGGAACACCTTCATTCTTGCCCCCAACTATCCGGCGGGTCAGGATGCGTTGACGGGCTATAAACGCACCTATGAGGGCGAATTGGCCGGTGAGATTTTCACCAAGCTGGGCCAAAAGGATTACGCCAGCGAGATCGCACAGATCCGCGCCAGCGGTGCCGATAGCGTGTTCTTCTTCCTGCCCGGTGGCATGGGGATATCCTTCCTCAAGCAATATGCCGATAGTGGCCTCGACCTGCCGGTTGTCGGCCCCGCGTTCAGCTTTGATCAGGGCATCCTGCAAGCGGTGGGTGATGCGGCGATGGGCGTGAAAAACACCAGCCAGTGGAACAAGGACATCGACAACGCGGCCAACGCGGCCTTTGTCGAGGCGTTTCAGGCCGAATATGGCCGCCTGCCCTCGCTGTATGCCTCGCAAGGCTATGACACGGCCAACCTGCTGCTGTCGGCCATGAGCAAGGCCGATATCACTGATGGTGATGCGTTCCGTGCGGCCCTGAAAGAAGCCGATTTTGACAGCGTGCGTGGTGATTTCGCCTTTGCGGCCAACAACCACCCGGTGCAGGACATCTATGTGCGCGAAGTGATCAAGGAGGGCGACGTTTACACCAACAAGATCATCGGTGTCGCACTTGAAGATCATTCCAACGTCTATGTGAACGACTGCAAGATGTAAGACTTTGGGCTGGGCGTCACTGTGATGCCCAGCCCGCCGGAGACGCCGTTTCGTGACAGTGCTACTTTTCATCGAACAGGTCCTCAACGGGCTTCAGTTCGGGGTCATGTTGTTTCTCATGGCCGCCGGGCTGACGCTGGTTTTCGGGGTCATGGGCCTGATCAATCTGGCGCATGGATCGCTTTACATGGTCGGGGCCTTTGCGGCAGCGGCGGTGGCTGGGGCGACCGGATCATTCGTACTGGCGTTGATGGCGGCGCTGGCTGCGGCGGCGGCTGCCGGGGCAATTGTGGAGTTGGCGGTGATCCGTCGGCTTTATGACCGGGATCATCTGGATCAGGTGCTGGCGACCTTCGCCTTGATCCTGATCTTTTCGGAAGGCACACGCTATCTGTTCGGCTCCTTCCCCCTGTTCCTTGATATCCCCGACTATCTGTCTGGGCCCGTCACCCTGCCTGGCGGCATTCAATATCCCGCGTATCGCCTTGCCATCATTGTCATCGGCCTCGCCATCGCGGCGGGCCTGTTCTGGCTGATTTCGCGCACGCGCCTTGGCATCCGCATCCGCGCAGGTGAATCTGATCGGGAAATGATCGCGGCCCTCGGCGTGGACATTTCAAAACTTTACACCGTGGTCTTTGCCCTTGGCGCGGCCCTTGCCGGGCTGGCCGGGGCGTTGGTAGGTGCGCTGCAATCGGTGCAGGTGGGCATGGGCGAACCGGTTTTGATCCTCGCCTTCGTGGTGATCGTGATCGGCGGAATCGGCTCGATCAAGGGCGCGTTGATCGGCGCGCTGATGGTGGGGCTGACCGACACGCTGGGCGGCATCCTTCTACCTGCCATGTTCCGGCTGTTCATGGAGAACTCGGCGGCGCAATCGACCGGCTCGGCGCTGGCCTCGATGCTGATCTACATCCTGATGGCGATGGTTCTGGTCTGGCGGCCACAGGGCCTGTTCGGAGCGCGCGCATGAGCCGCGAAAAGGCCCTGAACGCCGCCCTTCTGGCCGGTCTGCTGGCGATCCCGCTTTGGGCCTGGGCCGCGGACGAGCCGTTTACCATCACGCTGGCCACCCGGGTCGCCATTCTGGCGCTGGCCGGGGTCGGGCTTAACATCGCGCTTGGCCTTGGCGGTTTGGTCAGCCTGGGCCATGCGGCATTTTTCGGCGTTGGTGGTTATGCGATGGGCATTCTGGCCAGCCATGCCCAGACCTATACACCACTGATGGAGTGGCCTTTGACGATTGAGGGCACCAATGTGATGCCGGTGATCTGGATCGTCGCCATCCTGACCTCGGCACTGGCTGCCCTGTTGATCGGCGCACTGTCTTTGCGCACCTCGGGCGTATACTTCATCATGATCACGCTGGCCTTCGGTCAAATGTTCTATTTTTTCTCAATCAGTTGGCCTGCTTATGGCGGCGAGGACGGGCTGTCGATATATGTGCGCAATGGGTTTCCGGGGCTCAACACGCTGGACCCCATCCAGTTCTTCGCGATCTGTTTTACCCTGTTGGGCGCGGCATTGTGGGTCAATGCACGGCTGGCGAAATCGGCCTTTGGATTGGCCTTGAACGCCGCCCGGCAAACACCTCAACGCGTTGAAACCATTGGTTTAAGCCCCTTTCGCTTGCGTCTGACGGCCTTCGTTATTTCGGGCGCGATCACCGGGTTGGCAGGCGCGCTTTTTGCTGATCTCAACCGGTTCGTCAGCCCCACGATGTTCAGTTGGCAAACCAGTGGCGAGATCATGATCTTCATTATTCTGGGCGGTGTCGGGCGGTTGTTCGGACCAGTCGCCGGGGCCGCCTTGTTCATCACGCTGGAGCATTTTCTGGGCGGTCTGTCCGAGTTCTGGCACATCTACCTGGGGCTGTTGCTGCTGCTTGTCGTGTTGTTTGCACGCGGTGGTTTGATCGGGCTGATCGCCGGGCGGCAGGTGGCGCATGAGTGACGCGGTCCTGTCCACCAGCGGGCTAACCAAACGGTTTGGCGCAGTGACAGCCTGCGACGCGGTCAGCCTTGATTTGTACCCCGGCGAAATCCACGCGGTGATCGGACCGAACGGGGCGGGCAAATCCACTCTGATCGCGCAGATCAGCGGCGGGTTGGTGCCCGATGCAGGGCGGGTCGACCTATTGGGGCGCGACGTGACCGCGCTCAGCACGCAGGCGCGCGCGCAAATGGGGCTGGC
>Ga0316205_10005719_pt1 | contig 10182 bp, 7 predicted proteins | sample 3monthpyrite_MG_FD_204941 | JGI IMG/M metagenome (GOLD analysis project Ga0316205, IMG submission 204941) | Microbial mat bacterial communities from mineral coupon in-situ incubated in ocean water Damariscotta River, Maine, United States -... | ecosystem: Environmental > Aquatic > Marine >...
TCCTGAACCACGAACGCATAGCCGCCGGTTTCACCGCCATTGGTCACAAGCAAACCTTCGGTGCCTCCATTCGCATTTGCGACCTCGGCAATGATCGAGAATGAACGGTTCTTGATGTCAATGACCGCGTCCTCCGGCAACCGGATCGTGCCCGGGCCGTAGCTCACCTTGTCGCCGTGAACCAGTTTTGGTTTCTCAACTTTAAGGTAGTCGAGCGGGTTATTGGCCATCGGATAAACATTGTACCGGCGTGCATCGCGGTCAAAGAGTACCTGCAATTCTGCGAGCCTCTCGGGGTGCTGGGCAGCCAAGTCGGTCGAGAGACTGAAGTCATTGTTTTTGTCGAAAAGCTCCCAGACATCATCCTCAAAAGCAGGGATTGGTCCAGCTTGAGTGCCGGATACGCCATCTAGCCCGTGGCGCGTGATGGCCCACCATCCGTCTTGAACCATAGCGCGGCCGCCGGTCAGTTCGAAATACTGCTCGTTGTGCAACTCCTCCGCATCGGCGTCGTCCATGGCATAGAGCATGCTCACGCCTTCCATCGGCATCTGGTCAATGCCGTTGACCCGGGTAGGTTCCGGAACGCCGACGATTTCTAAAATAGTCGGGACCACGTCGATCAGATGGGTGAACTGGGTGCGCAGACCGCCCGGATCCTTGATCTTCCCGGGCCAGGAGATTGTCATAGCCGTGCTGATCGCCCCGCCCGAGGTGACCATCTTGCCATAGTTGTACGGCGTCGACGTCGAATAGCCCCATGCGGCGGGATAACTGCCATGCGACGTCGGGCCGCCAAATTCGTCCATGCGCGCGGCCTGATCTTCCAAAGATTCAGGGACGCTGTTGGTATAGGTCATCTTGTTCATGATGCCGTGCAATCCGCCCTCGGGACTGGCCCCGTTGTCGCCCGCAATCCAGATGACAACCGTATTGTCGAGATCATCCATCTCTTCGATGGCGTCAAGAACCCGGCCCACCTGATAGTCCGTGTGTTCGACAGCGGCGTTGAACACCTCCATCCAGCGCGCGCCGACTTTTTGGTCCAGCTCTGTTAGCTCGTCCCAATGCGGCAAGCGCTCTGGCCACGGAGCGATCTGGGTACCCTCTGGCACGATCCCCATTTCCAGTTGCCGCGCCAGGATATCCTCGCGCATCTGGTCATAGCCTGCGTCGAACTTGCCGCGATTGCGTTCGATAAAATCCCTCGGTGCAGCAATCGGTGGCTTGTGCCCGGCAGGGGCGTAGTACATGAACCATGGCCGGTCAGGATGGATCGTTTTGTTCTGCTGAATGAATCCGATAGCCTTGTCTGCCATATCAGCCTCGAAGATATAGCCTTCTTCGGGGGTGCTTGGCGGGCGCACAGGGCGGTTGTTTTCCCAGAGCGGAGGATACCATTGGCTGACGCCCGGGCCGAAGAAGCCATAGAAATAGTCAGCCCCCCGGGTCGGCCATCTGTCAAACGGTCCAGCGGTGGTGATTTCGTGGATCGGCGTTGAGTCGGACTTGCCAATCCAAGCAGTCCCGTAACCGTTCAGCCGCAAAATTTGCAGGACATCGGCTGCGCTACGGGGATAGCTGGCGTTATACCCGGGAAATCCGGCAGCAAATTCCGGCACCATTCCCATGCCAACCGAATGCCAACCGAATGCGCGTTACGCCCTGTAATCAATGCAGCGCGCGAGGCTGCACAAACCGGAGTTGCATGGAAATCGGTGAACCGAAGCCCTTCCGCCGCAAGGCTGTCGAAATTCGGTGTGATCGCTGGCCCGCCAAACGCGCCAACATGGCCAAAGCCAATGTCGTCACCCATAATGAGCAGGATGTTGGGTGCCCCCTCGGGCGCCTTGACCGCCTGCGGCCAGTCGGGAGTCGAATCTTCCAGACGCGTCGCGATATTGCCGTTAAACACCGGGTCCGGCAACGGCAAGATAGTGCGGTCAACGCTCTGTGCTTGTGCGGTAGTGCAGAGCAGTGCGGTTACACTCAGTGTTGACAATGCCTTGACGGTTAGGTTGTACAGACTGCCTGATTTCATCGGATATCTCCAAAATTGTACTGGGTCGGGCCACTGGCCCAAGTCACTTAATCGCCATCATCTCGTCGCTTGGCATATGTTCGCGCAGGAACCGATGCACGTGCCACAAGGTCCGCTCTCCGATGGGAGAGAACAGATCCATAGCATGCGGCCAGCCTTCCACCCGGTCGTATACAGTTGTCACATCAAGGTCGCTTAGCCGGGCAGCCAATGCATCTGAGTTCTGGACCGAAACGGAGCCGTCAATTGAGCCGTGAACCAACAGCACCGGTGGATCATCGGCATCGACGTGTGCAATTGGTGACGCTTCGCGATACGTGTCCTCGGACCCTTCATAAGGCGCGCCGATATATTGTTCTGTGAACGGATGTTCGCGTTGAATGGGCAAAGTCAGATCATGCATGCCGTACATCGAAATCACCGCCTTGATCGCGCTGGCGTCGATGCCCTTGTTGTACGTCTGATCAGCCGAATTCGCGGCCAGCCCGACAAAGCCCGACAGATGCCCCCCGGCTGATCCACCCCATGTGGCAATGCGGGTCGGGTCGACGTTGTAATCCTCGGCATGGGTCGTCAGAAAGCGGATCGCCTCAAATATATCCTCGATATTGCCGGGGAACTTGGTTGTTTCGGACAGGCGATAATTTACCGAGGCAACGGTATAGCCCATATCAATGAATTCTATCGCGTTGGCCTGATGGGCCGATTTGTCACCAGCTTTCCAGTAGCCGCCGTGAATGATCAGGATCAGCGGGTTTGGCGTACTGTCGGTTTTGTCCCGGTAAACGTCCATCCCAATCGGCTGGCCATCAACGGTTTTAAAAACGACGTCAGAAGATTTTTCAATATGGTCTGGCAGCGGCTGGAATATGTCCAATGATATCGGCGTCTGTTGCATCGCAACGCTCAACAGGAACCGTCCATATACCTCGAATGGTTCATATTCAGGCGGGCTCTCCATTGCATAGAGCGCATCATAGTCAACTTTGATAATATAGGGGCCGGGCGTTTGGGTTGGAACCGGAAGATCTTGTGCCACGGCAGCCGATGCGCCGAACAGAGGCAAAGTCAGCAGTAAAAGTCTGAAAATCATGTGATGTTCGCCTATGTGAGTGCTTGGCCGCCGCAGAGCGGCAGTGCATGAAGCGGCCCGGCAAGCCCGGTCGCAGATTTGACTACTGCGTTGGGACGTATGGGTCCGGTGTCCCCGTGCGGATTGGTGGTTCGGTCCGGAAGGTGGCCAAATGATCGACCAGATACTGACCGGCAGGCCACCGGATCCAGCCGCTGTGGTACCAATTTGACGTAATCGGCTCTGCCTCTTTCGGATCGACATGCAGATCATAGATCAATGGGACGCCGTAAGTGCGAGTTGGGTCAGCGAATGCCTTGTCGATCTCTTTGCTCATCATCTTGTAGTTTCGCCATTTGACGCCAAAAAGATCGCTGCCAACGTAGACGATCACGTGTTCACGGTTCGAGTGCGTCTGTTGACCGTTGAAAAACTCCAACTGGTCGACACCGTCGATGATCCGATCGCCGGGCAGGTCTGCCCCAACGATCCGCGCAACGGTTGGGTACAAATCCATCTGGTGCACAATCTCGTTGCTGACGCTCCCGGCAGGGACATTGCCGGGCCAACGCACGATGAATGGCACCCGCAAGCTGCCTTCCTTGCCGGTGAAATATGACCCGCTCCACGGGCCGGCAAAGCTGGTATGCGGTGTGGTCGGATCAGGCCCATTGTCGGACGTGAAGATAAAAATCGTGTCATCTGCGATGCCCAATTCATCGACCGCCGCCAACAGGCGCCCGACATAAACGTCGGTCTGATGCAGCACATCTGCGAAATCGCCATTACGCGTCGCGCCTTCAAACTCGGGGGCCGGGTAAACCGGCATATGCGTCATGGTGTAGGGCAGATAAAGGAAAAACGGCGCATCGCTTTGCGCTTTGCGTTGCATGAATTCGATGGCCTTTTCGGTGATTTCTCCATCGATCAGGGTACGTGCCTCTGTGTCATAGACCTTCACGTTCTGAGGCGTCTCACCCTTTTTCGCCTCCATCACCTGTTCCAATACGGCAAACGGATGCACATCGTCGCGGAACCGGCTGTCATCTGCCCAGCCACTTTCGTCTGAGGAATTGGGTATGCCATACCATTCGTCAAATCCCTGATCGGTGGGAAAGCGGCCCTCGGTATGGCCTAGGTGCCATTTGCCGAACATCGCTGTGTCATAGCCCACGTCCGACAGCATCTCTGCCATCGTATATTCCCACTGGGTCAATCCGTAGATCGGGGTTTCAAGCGGGATTGAGGCATTACCGGTGCGGATCGCATAGCGGCCGGTCAGGATGGCTGCCCGTGAAGGGGTGCATTGCGCCTCGACATTGTAGTTCAGCAACTGCATGCCTTCAGCGGCCAGTTGATCGATGTTCGGTGACGGTGCCCCGCGCACGCCGCCGCCATAGACACCCGGCTCGCCCCAACCGTAATTATCCATCATGATCAAAACGATATTGGGTTTGTCCTGAGCCAGGGCCGGGCTGCCAATGAGGCCCATCAAACCCAGTAAAACTGTCGTCGCCAAATGCCGCATCGCACGCTCCTACCAGTGAAAGCCGAATTACGGATGCATTTTGACATTGTTGGGATTGATGTCACTTACCATTTGGTGCCGTGGCGGCTCAATTTGCCGATAATTGATCACGGTACGTGGCGGGGGTCGACCCCGTCCAACGCTTGAAGGCACGTGTGAAATGTGCCGGATCGCTGTAGCCAAGCATTTCCGAAATTTCGGCGATCGGGGCAGGATCACCAATTCTGTCTAGTGCTGATGTCATGGCCCATGCGTCCAGCAACTCGTAAAAACTTGTGCCCTCTTGCGCCAATTGCCTTTGCAGTTTTCGCTTGGACATATTCACTTGTTTCAGAAGGAAATCGAGCGTTGGTCGGCTGCCATCTTCCATCGCATCGAACAAAAGTGTCAGGCGTTCTGCACAGGACGTTCCAGTTTCCCAATCTGGTTTTAATGGAACGCTATCAATATTATACGTCAGTCGGTTCGACAACCAGTGAGTGGGGAAAGAGACACGCAGTTCTGGTCGGCAAAGCCGCACTTTGGTCTGCGATAGGTCAACGTTAGCATGCACTGGTATGACGGTTCCCGTCACTTCCAAAATGAGTGGCCTGCATTGCGGGCCACCGAATTCGGCCAAGCTATCCAATAGCAGACAACAGGAAAACTCCTCGGTAATGCGGCGGGCGCGGCAATCTGAAAAGTCATACCGGTCAACGATGGTCGCGATGGGGCCATCGATCTCAAGATCCATCTGGTTGAACGAAATAATCGTCATCTCAGGTTGTGACGCACCAATCGCGGCCGATAGCATGTTAGGAGCAGTCAAAAGGACTTCGCCCCATTGCCCCATGTTATTTAGCCGGTAAGCGCTTCCCAGATCATGAAGCGAATTTGATGATAGTTCGGATTTATCCAGGCGACAAAATAATTCATATACCAGAGAAGCAGGTAAAAAGGCTCTGGGATCATGGGTTTTGAAACAGTTCAGGCCGACGGCGCACAGATGCTTTTCGACTGGCGCCCCGTTTGCCAAAAGCGCGTCCAACATAGGCTTGATATACACCGATTGTATCAGTTCCAAGACCCGGCTCCTTCAGTTGGAACCAGTATGCGCCGAACTGCGCTTTAACCGCAATATCTGCACAGAGATGTCAAAAATGACGAAAACCCGCCGATTGACTTACGATATCCCGCGCACTTGTCATCCGAGAGCATGATGATGAAATGTGAAATCTTGGCAACAGATTTGCTCGGGTTCCCGCTTCGATAATTGGTCGTTTTGACCTCATGTAGTTCCTCGAGATGCTGCAAAACCGACCTAAAGCTGCGTCGGTTCGAGGGTCGCTCAACAAAGACCTGGAGCGTCGGCAGAGTTTTCCACAGCCGTCGCAAAGAGACAAAAGCGGCCATAGGCTCACGTGCAGCGAAAGTTCACTTCGTCCCGCCAACCCGCCCCTCGACGTGGCCGCTTTGAACGGCGGGTTTCGATGAAATCCATGCTTGCGAGTCAATCTATTTGTCAAAAAATGTCATTCGGGTGCTTCATTCAGATTCTGCGCGACGGAAAATCAATGGGTTAGCAGGCACCCAAGGGTCAAACTATCTGTCTCTCCACACCCAAGTCCAACAGGCCAGGTGGATTGATTTTTCGCGACTGCCTGACTGTCGCTTTCCGGCAAACCGGGCGTTCGTGCACATTGGGATTGCGGCGCAATCAAGCGCAATCTGGCCAATGCTGGAGGGTTTTCAAGAAATTGTGACCTGTAGATAGCAGATATTGACGTGACGCACGCTGCGCTATGTGGACAATCAATGTGTACAAGGGGTTCGCTCCGCTGGAAAGGACCACGCATGACGACACCTGGGAAATCTCGCCGTAGCCTGCTTGCCGGAATGGCAGGGCTGATGGGCGCCAGCACGTTGGGTGGCAAGGCCGTCGCGGCTGTGCTGACACCAAGCGCCGCAGAGGGTCCGTATTATCCGACACCCGCCATGCGTACGCCCGACATAGATAATGATCTGGTCAAGATTATGGGACGTGTTGAAGAAGCCGGTGGCGAAGTCTTTACTTTGCGCGGGACGCTCACTGGCAGTGACGGACAGCCCCTTGCGGCACACCGTGTTGAAATCTGGCAATGCGATCTGGATGGCAATTACATGCACCCGCGCGACAGCCGCAGTGTTAACTTTGACCAGGCCTTCCAGGGCTTTGGCCATGACGTAACCGATGATGGCGGAAACTACGTGTTCCGCACGATCAAGCCGACAATCTATCCCGGGCGCACGCCACATATTCATGTAAAGGTGTTCGACGATGATCGCGAGTTGCTGACGACCCAGTTCTACATCAAGGACGATCCGAACAATGCCAGCGACTGGCTGTTCAACCGCATGTCAGATGTCGAGGCTGATGCCGTATCAATGGCGTTCGTGGTAGGCGAATCCGGAACCGAAGCGACCATCAATATTGTCGTTTGATGCGACATTTCGAAAATCAGACGTGACCAGTCGGCGGGATAACAGCCGCCTTCTTTCTGCCTTGCATCTTTGCGCCTGCCCCTTGGCAGCATGAAAAAGCAAGCAGCGCGTTATAGGTTCAGCGCTGCTTGCTTTGGGTTTTCAGCCACTATTACTCGCTTGGCGTATACCAGATTGGAGAAGTATAGGCACGTTCCTGTTGTGCCAGTGGCGCACCTTCCGGTATTTCGACGCCAAATCTGACGACGTCATACAAGTACCAGGGCGGCGTGGGGATTTCCAAAACCCGCGCGTAGTAGAATGCACGCTGATTGGCGTCAAACTCTGGGTCTTCCCAAACGGCAAGCAATTCTGCAGCCCCGATTGTGTTGGTCCAGGTCGCAGAAGCGACATCGACAGTGTTCCCCACTGCCGGAACCTTGCCGTCGCTGTCCATTTCGCGGCCATCAGACCAGGCAACATCATAGACTTTTTCGTGCGTCGTGCCGTCAGCGTCGACCCAGCCTTTGATAATCTGGGCCCGGTCCAGATTGGCCCCGATCGGATCGCGCAAGGCGGCCACAAGAAATGTTGGCGCTTTGCCTTCGGGTGCTTCGGTCAGGTCACTGCCCATGGGAACGCCCTTCAGATAGCCGATGGCAGACGGCTCACGGCTGCGCAGATCTGATTGGGCAAAGTCATACCCACCAAAGAACCGCACTGCCATACGTGGCCCGGTTGTGCCGTACACTTCCTTGCGGTCCATCGCGTCGAAAATCGACTCTCGGGTATTTTCTTTTGCCCAGACTGCCGTCAGACCAGACGCAACTTGCTGCCATGAAAACAATTCACCGTTCTCGTTTTTCATGAACGGATGGCTCAGGCGTTCGGCCGAAGGCTCATATCCTGCATGTTTGCCAAAAAAGTTTTCCTCTTCCGCAGTCGCAAGAGACGTGTGGCTGTCAGTGCTGCCGATCATACCGAACTTGTAGGGATTGGTGCCGAATTTCGCCTCCAGCACCATGCCATTCTTGAGCGCTTCGCGGGCGTACTCCCCTGCCAGCATATCGTCGGTTTTGGCGGCGGACAGGTCAAGGTTGCCTACATCCCATGTACCGTAATCGGCAAATTCGTCATCCGGTGACAAAAACGGATGTGCTTCTCCGTCACCCTTGATTTGGGTCACTTCGTACATGCGTTCCCATTTCGCCCGTTGTTCGACGTAAAATTTATCGATCGCGCGGCCGGAATACTGTTCGTCCATAGGGAACATGACACCATTTGAAAGATTGCCGTTATGGGCAAACGTCATTGTGGCGCCATTTGTTCTGGCTTCGTAAGCTTCCAGATATTTGTACAGATCCAGTGGGTCGATGCTCCCGACCGGCTCTTGAGTCGTGAAGGGCACAACCTGCCGGGCACGATCAGCGCCATCGCGGAAAATGACGTTTCGGTGCAGGTTTGCCCCTGCGGCCAGAGAGGTCCACTCAAATCCGATGAACGCCGTAAATTCGCCAGGATCATTAAATTCTTCAGCGGTCGCGACGACGTCCTCCCAGATCGTGGCGTAGCGCCGGGAACCCGGAGAATAGTTGGCGAACATCTCGGGATCCACTTCACCTTGTGAAAAGGTGCCAATCAGATCCAGCGCGCCTTCAACAGCCTCTTGTCCACCGGCCCGAATGGCATTGGACCACCGCTCGCCCTGTTCGTACTTTGTGATGATAGGGGCCGCGACAAGCATATCCTGAATCAGCCCCATTCCATCCGAATGGTCAGTGATGGCGAGCCAATCCAGCGGGCGCGACAACCGAACCGGCTGGCCCGACGAGGCCGTCACCTGCTCGCCCATTGCAAGACGGTAGGCATCAGCCAGACCAACCCTGTTGCCAAACGCGCCAGCGTCCATCGACAGCCCGGTATGAAGATGGCTGTCGCCCCAGAGCGGACGCTCGGGAAAACTGCGCTCCGCATAGGGAGAATAGGGTTTGTTTTCAGGAAAAAGACTGTCCAGCTGGCCGTCGTTTACCTGATATTCCTGAGCGTGTAATGGCGCGCTCAGCAGTAACAACGACGCAGCACAAATTTTTGAGATGCTAAAATTGTTCATTGGCTGTTCCTTTGGCTAAGGGCTTCATTTTACAATGGCAGGTTGGAATTGTCGATTCTAAGCCCATGGAAATCGGGCAGAAATTTCGTTTTCGACGGGTACCCAACCAGAGCCCGACCGGTGAATTGTCGTTTTCGGGATTTTTTTGGCGACGCCGGGCTTGCGCCATCTGACGCGTGGTCTGATAACCCGGAAGACACACAACCTGTTCGTAACCTTAGGCAAATGGGCCTGTCTGGCGCTGCAGGTCTGTCTATTCGTTCGGGGTGGAAATCCATGGTCATTGATGAGTTATGCACTAAGAACGCGGCATAGTGCAGGCCGGGATGCGTCTGGTGCGTACCATTGCCAAAACACCGGCATTAAACGCGGTGATGGATGCGGAAATTTCACCCGGCCCCGACCTGACCAGCGACGACCAAATCAATGCCTTTGTGCGGCAACAATCGTGGACCGCGTTTCATCAATGCGTCACCTGTCGGATGGGCAGCGACCCGGCGGAATCCGTGGTCGATGCGCGGTTGCGGGTGCATGGCGTGGCCGGATTGCGGGTTGCAGATGCTTCGATTTTTCCCACTATTCCCACAGGCAAAACCAACGCACCGGCGATCATGGTGGGCGAAAACGCATCCGACTTGATCCGTGAAGATGCAAAGCTGTGAAAGATACAATCATGAAGATCAAAAGCATCGAAACATTCTGCAATGAATTCGTCGGGTTCGTTCGGGTCACCGCTGAGGATGGCGCGCAAGGCTGGGGGCAGGTTTCAACCTATCATTCAGATATCACGGCGCAGGTGCTGCACCGGCAGGTGGCCCCCTGGACGCTGGGTCAGGATATGACCAATCTGGATGATCTTCTGGATATCGTGACCGAACGTGAGCACAAGTTTCCCGGATCGTACCTGCGCCGGGCCATGGCGGGGCTGGATACCGCGATCTGGGATCTACGTGGCAAGCAGCAGGGCAAACCGGTAACTGAACTTCTGGGGG
>Ga0316205_10005720_pt1 | contig 10181 bp, 13 predicted proteins | sample 3monthpyrite_MG_FD_204941 | JGI IMG/M metagenome (GOLD analysis project Ga0316205, IMG submission 204941) | Microbial mat bacterial communities from mineral coupon in-situ incubated in ocean water Damariscotta River, Maine, United States -... | ecosystem: Environmental > Aquatic > Marine >...
TTGCGCTTATTCGCGACGACCAAGGTTCCATTGTCGTCGATGCAGATCTCATTGCTTTAGGCCCCAACCTCACGATCCTTGGCGGCATGGAAAAAGGCGAAGCCCTTGTTGGTGCTGACTACCGCGACCGTCCTGATTTCTGGAGACTGCTATGAAACGCACTTTGACCCTTCTCGCCACACTCGGCGTCCTCGCCTCCTGCGCGCAGTACCAAGAGCCTCAAGCCAACTGCTTTACGTTCTTGGCTGCCGTTGCTCCGGTCGCGCCAGATTGCATCTTTACCCCTATGAACGGGTCGGAGGGTGACATTGCTGTCTAAGCTCGCTCATATCCTCTGCGTGTCTTTGCTGCCCGGTCTCGCCTTCGCTCAAGGCGTGCCAACGGTCGATAACGGTCTGACCGCACGCGACATCGTGGAAACCGGTGATCGTGACGTCGATCTTGCGACCCAAGCCGGCAAGTTGTCCGTGCGCGAACTCATGGCCGAGATCGAGCGTGAGCAATTGGAAACGCTGGCGCGTATTCTCGACGCCCAATCAAGCTTTGGAGGCCAAGGCCTGCCCGCAATGGTGTCCGGTTTGGAATCTGGCAGTGGTGATCCTGCCCGGTCAGTGGAGGCGGTCTATGGCTCAGGCGAAATTGATCCAAATCCCGGTGGCGCGCAGATGTTCGGCGATGCGGCCCAGAATATCGAACAACTCATTATCCGCGTCGCTCAAGAGACCAGCGGCTTTGCAGGTGTCGGGCGCGCCGGACTCTCTGCGGTCCAATGGCGCGCCCTTCTTCAAGCCCTTATTTGGCAGGAAAGTCGTTTTACCATCGGTGCGCGTTCTCCCGTTGGCGCATTTGGCCTGACCCAAATCATGCCGGGCACCGCGAGCGACCTCGGCATCAATCCTGCCTACTATGACAGCCCCTATTTGCAGGTGCATGGCGGCGCGCGGTACTTGGCCACGCAACTCAACACCTTTGACGGCAACATCATCAACGCGCTTGCCGCCTACAATGCAGGACCGGGCCGCGTGTTTGAATACAGCGGCGTGCCCCCGTTCGTTGAGACCCAACACTACGTCACTGTCATCCCCGAACGCTACAATCTCTATCTCAGCAGGATCGGCGGCATCGAAGCCCTGGGCACTATCGATCCAGCGCTACTGGCCAATGCCAATCTCTCGATCACGGGGCATGGCGCTGCTTTCTACGGAAACAATTCCCCTGCTGCGATCAGACAGGCGGCCCTGCGTGTCCGTGACATTGTCGAGCGGATTTCCGAGACTGAAGACGTTCAAGAAAGCGTCGCGCTCAATACCTATGCCCGTGCAGAACTCGTGCGCCTCGTCGCGGCACGCATTCGGCTGCAGGCGGCAAGAACGCGCGTCTTCAGTGCGGAAGAATTGGCCCAAGCCTCCGCCCGCATGGCCGAGGACAACTTTATGAATTTTACAATCGAGGAGTTGGACTGATGCTTGGATCCAAATGGCTTTTGAGGACTGCCTTGGCTGGAACGCTCGCTCTCGGACTCCACGCGACGTCACCTACCTCGGTCTTCGCCCAAGGTGTCCCCGTCGTCGACACCCAAAACATCGCCCAAAATATCCAGCAACTCCGGCAGATGATCGAAGACGAGATCCTGCAGAACGAGCAGCTGGTGCAGCTGCGCGAACAACTCGCCACACTCACGGACCAACTTGCGGAACTGCAACGGACCTATGAAGCTCTCACCCGTCTCGCGGAATTGCCCGAGATTATCCGCACGCAGATGGAGGATGAGCTCAACGGCCTTTTGGACCAAGAGTTCGGCGACATTATCGAGACCATCGAAGCCATCAAGAATGGGGACTTCTCAGGCCTGTCCGGGTCGGGCGCAGGCGAGATCGAAACCCAGATGGACCGCGTTCTGGCCGATCTTGGGTTTGATGACGATACACTATCGGAAATGGCCAGTAGCGGGAACGCAAGTGCCAACCGGATTGCGACCCAAGCCACAACGGGCGCACTCGTCTCTGCAGCAGCCCAAAACAGTTACGGCGATGCGGGACAATCTCTCGAACGCGTGGACCGGCTCGTTGGCCTTATCGATGACATGGATGAGTTGAAGGAAAGCGTCGATCTCAACACGCGTGTGACGGCAGAACTTGCGATTGCGCTTGTTGCCATGTGGCAGCTTGAAGCCATTCAAACCGTCGGTGACGGCACAGGTGGTGTGATCGATGCGGCCACCATCGCCGAAGAACAGCGGTTCATGGATTTCACCCTGCCTGATCTCAGTGCTGATTAAGGCGTTTTGAAATTGACCCACAAAATCAAATATCGGTTTTCGCGCTCAAACGAAGCAAGAGGCAGCGAAGAACCGATTCAGCTTATTTCGAAACGCCGAGACCGGGGTGTGATGCGTGGTGAGTGAACAAGACATTATTGAAGAAGAGCTGGTGTACGGTGCCCTGCGGCGTGAACGTCTTTGGCAGCGGCTTGGCTTGATTGGCCTCATCTTTGGCATTCTCGGGTGTCTGAGTGCTGCCGCCGTCGCAATCCTCGATGTCGATCCGCCGCCTGTCGTGGTGCCTTATGATCCCGCGACCGGCTTTGCCCTGCCGGAGGCCTCTGTTGGGGCAACGACCGTCACAGAAAACCAGGCCATCATTGAGGCGGAAGTCTTCCGCTATATCAGTGACCGCGAGGTCTATAACCAACTCGACAATGATGTGAGGGTTCGCAGCGTTCTGCGCCGTTCCGATGGTGCCGCCGAAGCCTCCCTTCGCCAAATCTGGAACAGTGCCAATGCGGACTATCCGCCCTCACTGTATGGAGCCAACGGACGACTTGATGTCGAGGTTCTCAGCATCAACCGGATCGGCACCAACCGCGCCACTGTCCGCCTGCGCAAGCGCCTTAACTCGATAAACGGCGTCCAGACCGGCCTCTTTACTGCCACCCTGCTCTTTGAGTTCCGCCCCGAGGCCAGCCGCTCCATCGATCAGGTTTGGTCCAATCCCTTTGGTTTCACCGTTCTGGAATATTCCATCCGCTCCGACAGATTGGAGAATTAGTTTGCTTACAAAGTTGATCAGTATTCTCATGCTTGCCGTGATGCCGGGTTTGGCCATTGCTGAAGCCATTCCGCGTGGCGGACCAAATGACAGCCGCGTTCGATTGGCGACATATCAAGAAGCGCAGGTCTATCGCCTCAACGTCTCCCTCACACATGTAACAACGGTGGAGTTCGGTGAGGGTGAAAGCATCCGTTCGATCATTGCTGGCGACACAGAAGGCTTTGAGATCGACGGCGTTCCCGGCGGACAGGCCTTCGCGATCAAGCCCGTTGCACGCGGCGTCCATACCAATGTGACCGTCTACACCAACCGCCGCAGCTACTACTTCAACGTCCAAGAAACCCAAAGCCCAACATTCTATGTGGTCCAGTTCCGCTATCCTGATGATGACGCGAGACCAACCCGCGCAATTGCGAGCCAAGCCGCCAACTATAACTACGGGGCCAGCACGCAATCCGAGTTCACCCCGACGCGCGTTTGGGATGACGGGACGTTTACGTACTTCGCATTCGCCCGAAATGCGCCTGTAGCAGCCATCTTCCGATACTCCAGTGGCCGCGAGCGCACGGTAAACACGCAAGCCATAGAGGACGGTGTGATCCGCGTCTCAGGCGTGAACACGCAGTGGGTGCTGCGTCTCGGGGATGAGGTTGTCTGCATTCAGGCGACCTTACCAGCAGGGGCGTCATCATGAGCGATACAGGGGACGCAGAGCTCGAGAAACGCCTCGCCGCACTAGAAAAGGACGGAAATCGCGGGGGTTCACCTATGGCTAGACGCTCGCCCCTTCTTGCCCTCATCGTCGTCGCACTCGTTGGTGCAGGTGGCGCCGTTCTCTACATGGTCTCCGGACCAGATGAGGAAACGGCTCTGCCAACAGCCACACCTGATGTGTTTCAAAATGAGGGTGACGGCTTTGGGGCGATCGAAGCCATACCTCCGGCCCCTGCCCCGGAAACCCAAATTGTCGTAGCCCCGGCTGCGCCTAATGAGCCCAACGCTGAACTACTCGCGCAACTGGCTGCCCTTCAGGCCCAGATCGAGGAATTGCGCAATGCGCCGGAACCGGTGGTAGAAGAAGACACGGCGGCTGCGGACGCCATTGATGGGCTAACAGCTCAGATCGCGGCCTTGCAAACTGCGTCCCAAGCAGCCCAACAGCTGTTTCAGGACGAACTGGCGGCGCGTGATCGCGAGTTGGAACAAATCCGTATGGACTTGGAGTTGGCCCGATTGGAAGCCAATCGGCCAGTGCCTGCGCCGGTTCCTATCGGACCGTCCGAGGAAGACCTCCTTGCGCGCGAGGCAGAACGGGTGCGCCGCGAAGAAGAAGCACGCCGCATGGCTGATCTTGAGCGCCGCGCAGCAGAAGAACGTGCGTTTCAGGAGCGCCGCATCGCATCCCCTACAATTGCATTTGGCGGAACGTCGGGGGCGAATGAAACCCCGCTTGCAGAGCGCACATTCGGCGAAGTTACAGACTTTGTCCTGAACGGCGCGTTGCCGACCTCCGTCACCCAAGCCGAAGTCATCGCCAATCCTTCCAACACCATCATACAAGGCACGATGATTCAGGCTGTCATGGAAACGGCACTCGACAGCTCCCTGCCCGGCCAAACCCGCGCAGTCGTCTCCGAAGATGTCTTCAGCTTTGACGGATCCCGCCTTCTCATCCCACGCGGATCCCGCCTGATCGGGCGCTATCGCTCGGGGCTAGATATTGCACAGCAGCGCGTCACCATCGCTTGGGACCGGATCATCCTACCAGACAATCAAACCATCCAGATCAGTTCGTTTGGTGGCGACGAATTGGGACGCTCCGGCGTGACCGGGTTTGTCGATACGCGCTTTGCGGAACGGTTTGGCTCTGCAGCTATGATTTCGCTCATCTCGGCGGCCCCGAGTGCGGCGGCAGCCTCTGTAGAAGACGAAGCCACAGCAAATGTTCTTGAGGATGTTGGCGATGATCTGGCCGATGCGACTGACAGCGTGATCAGTGATTATCTCTCCATCGGTCCCGTCATCTACGTCGACCAAGGTGCCCGCGTCACCGTCATGGTTGACCGCGATCTCGAGATCTTTTGACCGATGTCGCTCAGCTATCTTCAAACCTCGCTTGATAAGCTGGACGCCGCGTCCCGCGAAGATGTCATCGAGATCTGCATCAATCCGGACGGCACTTGCTGGGGAGAATTCCAGGGCGATCACTTCATGCGTCTTCTGGATCAATCGCTGACGGAAACTGAGGTTAAAGACTTGGGCAATCAGATAGCATCCAGCGCAAACACCACCATGAGCAAGGACAGGCCCATTGTATCGGTCTCGATTGCCTACAAAGACCGCCCGATCCGCGCGCAGGTCATCACGCCGCCTGCCGTAATGTCGGCGATGTCGATCAGCTTGCGGTTCTTCTCAAGCCTTTCCCTCGAAAAAATTGAGCTGTCGTTTCTGTTTGGCAAAGAGCGCAAGCTAGAAGAGTTGCGGCAGGAAAAGACTCGAGAGTTACGCACAGTCGTGGAAGCCGGCGTGATCGACGATGCACTGGCATTTTGCGTTGAGAATAGGCTCAACATGATCGTCTCGGGTGGCACGTCGACAGGCAAAACCGTGGCAGCCCGCAAAATTCTTTCCCATGTCGGCGCGCAAGAGCGGATCATTACGATCGAGGAGGCCGCCGAGCTTCTGCCCGCTCAACCAAACGTGGTGACGCTTATCGCCAACCGCGATGCAGCGTTCCAAACCGCAGACGTTCTTCTCACCGCGACGCTGCGCATGCGGCCGGATCGGATCATTCTCGGCGAGGTGCGCGGCAAAGAGGCCATGACCTTCCTGGAGGCCATCAACACGGGTCATGGTGGATCAATGACCACGCTCCATGCCGAAACCCCGCAACTGGCGGTGCAGCGATTGGCGATCGCCGCCCTCAAAACCGAAATTCCGATGACCTATGCGGACATAGTTCGATACATCGAAAATTCCATCGACGTGATTATCCAAACCGGGCGTCACAACGGCGCGCGCGGCATCACCGAATTTTACCTCCCCGGCATGGAACAGATTGGAGCACTCGCATGACAACCTATGAATACGAGATCCTGTCGTTCCCGATGGATCGCAAAAACAGCCTGATCGAGATGCAGGCCGCGTTGAATGCGAAGGGCCAGATCGGGTGGGAGGTGATCTCAATCAGTTCTTCCGAGTTTGCCAATATCGGGCACACGGCTTTCCTGAAACGTGAAACCTCCGAAGGCGCAGATGTTGGAGGCACGCGATGAAGCATCGGATTGTGCGCCTCACTTGGTTCACGGCTGTTTTGGGACTGGTTGCACCGCCCTTGATCGCGGAGCGTAATTTAACTCCCAGTCTTGAGAGCGTTCCGAATGTCTGTACGGAACGCCCAAACGAACCTGATTGGATGGAAAACATCGTGCTGCGAGACGCCTACCAGCGTGTCTTGATCCAAGACATCTATCGGGCACAGAGCCTGGAGCGGATCGTTAAGACGGGATCCTGCGACTGCGCCACGCGCTTCCCAACTTGGGACACAGCCGAAGGCACCTTCCGAGAAAACTACGCTGATGCGAACCGTTCAGACATGCTGCAAGCCTCGGACATCTATAACCGCCGTGCAAATGAACTTCGACCTCGAGCCCAAGCGATCTGCGAAGCCACAGGCAATTGGTAGGGAGATCCTGAAATGAGCGTTGTCACCTACTTTGTCGAAACCTCCCAAGGCTATCTCGACACGGCCGCCGAGACACAGTTCGGGTCTGTTGCCGCGACAGTTGGTACGCTGCTCATTCTTGGAACAACCGTCGTCGTGATCTTCGTCTTCCTGAACATGATCTATCAGTACAAGGCGATGGACGGGCGAACGGCCTTCTGGCTCGCGATCAAGATCGGGTTGATCGGGATATTTGCGACGAACTGGGTGCAGTTTAACGCGCTGTCGTCGGCAATCCTTGCGGGGATCGACAGTATTGCAGGCGCGCTCGTCGCGTCCGTGGGCGGCGGCGTTCCCGGCCCGTCTGGCACATTCGCCGAAGAGTTTGACCGGCTTATTGCCGAGTTGGGCGAGTATCTCAATGCGGCAGGGTCGGAGCTCAACTGGATGGCTGGCGCGATGCTCGATATCGTCGGGGTCCTGATGCTGTCGATTTTGGGCGGCTTGGCGGCGTTCATTTTGGTCGCGTCGCGTCTGATGATCGCCCTGCTCATTGGTATCGCGCCGGTGATGATTTTTCTGACGTTGTTCGACGTGACCAAAGACTACTTTGTGCGGTGGCTTTCGGCGCTGGTATCTTTCGCAATCTATCCGATTGTCGTGGCTGGTGTTTTTGCGACGATCACTGGGGTGTCTTCTGCACTTATCGGTGAGCTTGGCGACCCCGAGGGGGCGACTAACATTGGGGCCCTTATCCCGTTTTTCATGATGGTCCTCATGGCCAAGGGGTTCATCATCGCCACGCCCTTCATCGTGCGGGCGATCTCTGGAAACATCATGATGCCTGCTTTGTCCGGCGGCTTGGGCGGAAGTTACGGCTTTGCGCGTGCGGTGATGGGCAACCAGCAAGCCTACAATCGATACCTCGTTGGTGGGGCCAGTGGGGCCGAATACGCCGCACTCAGAGCGCGTCAGATGTTTGGGGTGCAACAAATGCCTCAACGGCCGGGGATGGCAAATGTGACACCCACAGGAAGCAGTCCATCGACCGGGACTGGATCGCAAATGCTGGCTCAGCTTGCGAGGCTTGGCAGATTGGGGAGAAGATGAGCATGTCCGACCCAGACGCGGAAATTGTAATTAAGGAGCAGGCCGACCTATGGGCCATGTCGCATGGGTTTTCTGATGCAGACGAAATGAAGCAGTGGGGCAAACAAATGGAACGTGAGCGCCTTGCAAAACTTGACTTAAAAGAGGTGACCGGGAATGAACCATAGTAGAGTAGCAGATCGGCTGGGTGGCTTTGTCATCGGGCTTCCATCGGTGGCATTGCCCATAAGGATTGCGGGTTGGTCACAGTGGCTGGGCGTAATTACGACGACCCTGTTTTTGGTTGTTGCCGTGTCATACGTTTGCGGCGTTACGCCAAAATGGTTCCAACCTGGCACTGCGAAGTAAGCGCAGCTAGACGACACCTTCTGATGACGCGTTTAACTCAATGTGTTGCTTATATGGGGTTCATTTTTAATACGTTGACCTTTTCATATAATATGAACGGGTAATCTTTGACAGATTGGCATGCAGCTGTAGCACCTTACAACAAATCGCACAATGGGGTCTGCTCCGGTAGGCGGCAGGACCATAGGTTAATGAAACCAGCCGTTCGTGCATGATGCCGCGAAAGAGAAAAACGAGCCCTTAGTTACCGATGCTGCATCCTACATTAATGTCTGCTCCCTCGATAACGTAGCTTGGAAGTCGGATAACATGCGGCGCAGCACAAAATTCACTCCGTTGTACATGCGAACCGCCCCCCTGCTCCCGAAACAAAATTGACCCTGGTGAGGCTTGAAAATTATGCTAAAAAAATAGCCCGCTTGCTTTGCGAAAAATCAACTTTAGGATACCTGAACCTGCAAGTTACTCTGATTTTCTGAACCATGCCCAACTTTAAGAAAAACGGAAGGCCGATGAAACCAAAGACATCCCATGCAGATCGGGTTCACGAAGCGACCAATTCTGCTTCTGCTGCTGCACTTTCACAGATCGCGGCAAGTTGGCATCGATCCGTTTTGAAGCACGGGTTGGACCCCGACAACCAGCGCGCGCCCGACAAGATTGAGCAGTTGGAATTACAGCATCGGCTGAGCGCCAACGAAACGTTCATGATGATTGCTGGGCCTCGATTGGATGCGCTGTATTCTCTGGTAGGCCAGTCGGGCTGCGCGGTTTTGTTAACGGATGCGGATGGCGTGGTTCTGGATCAACGGATGTCTGATGCAGATACGCCCACCTTCGAAAGCTGGGGCTTGAGAGCGGGCGCAGATTGGAGCGAAGAGCGCGAGGGCACGAACGGGATCGGCACCTGCCTGACCGAACGCCGCCGCGTCATAATTCATCAAGACGAACATTTCCACGCCCGCAACACCGGCATGAGCTGTATCGACGCGCCAATCTTTGGTGAGAACGGACAGATCGTGGCGGCACTTGATGTGTCATCGGCGCGGGCGGACCAAACCGAAGCCTTTAATCGTCTGATTGCTGCGCAAGTGGCGCAAACGGCCCGCGCGATTGAGGAAGCAAACTTTCGTGCGTCGTTCAATTCGGCGAGGATCATCGTAGCCGAAAGTGACGATGCAGAGTCTGCGACCCTTCTGGCCGTGGACAACCATGACCTTGTTATTGGCGCGACCCGCGAAGCACGGCGGGTGTTCCGGCTGGCAAGAACCGGCCCGCTGACGGCGCGTCCTGCGGCGGATATCCTTGGTCAGGAAGACGGCCCCACCGGATTTGAACGCGCCGAACGCGCTGCCGTTGTGCGCGCCCTTGCGCGGGCGGACGGCAACGTATCACAAGCCGCCCGCCAGCTAGGTGTGGGACGTGCGACACTATATCGGCGCATGAAGCGGCTGGGCCTGCACGATACCTGACGAAACCTGTCTCACGAGTGAGACACTTCCTCTTTTCTTTCTATTTTATCCTACAGACGGATGCAAATCCCCTTGTCAGGTTGTGCCTCAGCTCAGGTGGAGGATCTGGGCTTTCAGGAGGAAATAATCATGAAAGATCTCGCACATACTGAATCCGGGACGTACACGTCTCCGTTCAAAGCAAAGTACGACAACTATATCGGCGGCAAATTCGTGCCCCCCGTTAACGGCCGTTATTTTGAAAACGTCACGCCAATCACAGGCGAAAAGATCAACGATATCGCACGGTCCGATGCGGATGATGTGAACCTGGCCTTGGACGCAGCGCATGCAGCCAAAGCGGCGTGGGGAAAGACTTCGACGACCGCACGCGCAAACATTTTGCTGAAGATCGCTGATGTGATCGAAGACAATCTTGAACTGCTCGCGCAGGCTGAAACATGGGACAACGGCAAGCCGATCCGCGAAACGATGGCTGCCGACATCCCGCTCGCGGCTGACCATTTTCGCTATTTTGCGAGCGTCCTGCGTGGGCAA
>Ga0316205_10005722_pt1 | contig 10179 bp, 13 predicted proteins | sample 3monthpyrite_MG_FD_204941 | JGI IMG/M metagenome (GOLD analysis project Ga0316205, IMG submission 204941) | Microbial mat bacterial communities from mineral coupon in-situ incubated in ocean water Damariscotta River, Maine, United States -... | ecosystem: Environmental > Aquatic > Marine >...
CGCGGTTTGCACTGGTTGAACATCAGGTCGTAAAACGCCTGCGCGTTGGCCTTGTTGCGGTCGGTTGCGGTTGTCATGGCTCAGCGCCGCCCTTGATAGGCGCGCCAGGCCCAGATCAGGAACACCGCGCCCAGAAAGGCCCCCAGAAACCCCGCGAACATGCCAAAGACCGCCATCACAAACCGCAGTACCAGCCCGCCGATAAGCGCACCCAATATGCCGATGCCGACCGTGGTCAGCACGTCGGCCTCCATCTTCATGGCGCGGGTGGCCAGAAACCCCGCCGCCGCGCCGATGATGATAATATAGAGGATCATCATTGTGGTATGCTCCTTTTCGTTGGCCAGAAATGTTTCGGCAGGATCACCGCCGCCGGTTTCGCCGCCCGATCCGCCAGGACCGCACAGGGATCAGCACAAGGGCCGCCGACGCCCCGATAATGGCATCCAGCCCCGGCGACCCGAACGAGAGGCGGAACATCACCCGGATCATGAAGAGAAGAATCACCGCCCCAAGCGCGATGATCACCGAGGGGATGATGCCGTTTCGGGTAATGCCCCAGCGTTCAAACAGCACCCCCATGGTGCCGCCGATCATCAGCGATCCGAAAAACGCGAAAAAGCCCATCAGGTGCCTCCCAATATCGTGCCAGGGGTAACGGCCGTGCCGCGCAGGAAACTTGCCGCATCCTGCCGGGCGCGGCCTTCGGCCTGCACCTGATCAACCTGCACCGCGCCGCTGCCGCAGGCAAGGGTGAGCCCGTCCAGAACCGCGCCCGGCGAACCCGTGCCCGCCACCACGCGCGAGGCCAGCAGCTTCAACCGCTTGCCCGCCAGCGTGGTCCAGGCCCCGGGAAAGGGCGACAGGCTCCGTATCTGCCGGTCGATCACCTCGGCGGGCCGGGTCCAGTCGATCCGCGCCTCCGCCTTGTCGATCTTGTGGGCGTAGGTCACGCCAATCTCGGGCTGTGGTTCCGGCGTCAGACTGTCCAGCCGGGCCAGAGCATCGACAATCGCGGCCGCGCCCATTGCGCACAGCCGGTCATGCAGTTGCGCGGTGGTCTCCTCTGCGCCGATGGGCGTGCGCGCACGCAACAGCACCGGCCCGGTATCGAGACCGCCTTCCATCTGCATGATGCAAATGCCGGTCTCAGCATCGCCCGCCATGATGGCGCGGTGAATGGGGGCCGCGCCGCGCCAGCGTGGCAGCAGGCTGGCATGAATATTGAGGCATCCGCGCGCAGGCGCATCCAGCACCTCCTGCGGCAGGATCAGGCCATAGGCCACAACCACTGCGACCTCTGCGTCGAGTGCGGCAAAATCGGCCAGCGCCTCGGGCGTTTTCAGCGTGACGGGATGGCGCACCGGCAGGCCAAGCGCCTCGGCACGCGCCTGCACCGGCGTCGGGCGCGCCTTTTTACCGCGCCCGGCGGGGCGGGGCGGCTGGCAGTAAACGGCGGCAATGTCATGACCGGCAGCAACCAGCGCCGCCAGCACCGGCACCGAAAAATCGGGGCTTCCCATGAAGATCAATCTCACTGCCTGTCGCTCCTGCGCCTTGGGTTTGGGCCCCGGTTTATATCAGCCGCAGCGCGGGCACCATGGGCCGAACCCCGCGTTGCCAGATAGACCCCCATAGCTGCGACGCCCATGCCAAACCACGCCGCCGCCGGCATGACCTCACCCAACAGGGCCCAGGCCAGAAGCGCGGCCAAGGGCGGCACCAGAAAAAACAGTGCCGAGACCCGCGCCACGTCGCCCGCCCGGATCATCGCCAGCAGGAGGCCCACGGCGACGACCGAATTGCCAATGACCAGATAGGCGAGTGCTGCGGAAAACTCCCACGTCCATGTCACGCTGATTGCGTCCTGCAACAGCATCGCGGGCAGGATCCCGACCAAACCGGCGCTGTAGCCGATCAGATTGGCGGTGATCGGATGGTGGTTGAGGCCAAAGCGTTTTTCCCAGAGCGAGCCGCCGGTAATGCCCGCCAGCGCCAGCGCGGTGTAGAAAAGACCAAGGATCGACGGCGTCTCGACCTCGGTGCGCATGGTGATCACGATGGCGGTGCCGACGAGCCCCAGGGCCAGCCCGAGCCATTGGTTGCGGCCAATGCCCTCGCCGCTCCAACGCGGTGCGACCAGCGCCACGATGATGGGTTGCAGCGAAAACACCAGCGCCACCGTTCCGACCGCAACACCGGCGCGGAAGGCAAAATAGGCCATGCCGAAATAGACCGCCTGAATCAGGAAACCGACCACCGCCAGATGACCCCAATCGGCGCGGCGCGCTGGCAATGGCGGGCGGATCACTGCAAAGAGCACGCCCATGATCGCCACCACGATGGCATAGCGCAAAGCCAGCAGGGTCATCGGCTGGGTATTGAGCAGCCCGAGCTTGGCCACCGGATAACCGCCCGACCACAAGAGCAGGAAAACCGCCGGAGCCGCAACGAGCCAGAGCGGGCGATCAGGGCGCATGCGGGGCCTCCTGTCGGGTTGGCGTCGGGGTCGGATTGGCGGGGTGAGCGGAATTGGGCAAGCGTGCCGGTCGACGCAACGCGACCGGCGCGGTTCTGTCAACCGGGCATGGCTGTCCTAACGTCTCTTGCCAGCCTTCTTCACCAGCATGTCGCGGCGGGTCTTGCTGAGCCGGTCGAAATACATCCGGCCCGCCAGATGGTCGATCTGATGCTGCACGGATGTGGCCCAGAGGCCCACGAAATCCTTCTCGACCGTCTGCCCGTCCTCATCCAGATAGGCCACGGTCACAGCGCGCGGCCGGGCGATCAGGGCCGAGACGCCGGGCAGGTTCGGGCTGGCCTCTTCATGTGGGCGAAATTCGACCGAGGCGTGCAGAACCACCGGATTGGCCATCCGGATCGCCTTGCCGCGTGTATCCGAGGCATCGACCACGGCCAGCGCCTGCATCACACCGATCTGCGGCGCGGCCAGGCCGACGCCGGGCATTGCGTCCATCGTCTCGACCATATCGGCCCAGATCGCGCGGATCTCGTCGGTCACTTCGGCCACGGGTGCCGCGACGCTGCGCAGGCGTTTATCGGGCCACATGACAAAGGGTCTGACGGGCATGATCGGCCTCCGGTGGTGATTAATCCGCGGGTGCAACGGCAAGAGGGGCAGGTCGGTGGCGGATGGCCAATACCCTCACTCCACGTCCCGCGCCCGTTCCCGTTTCAGCTTTATCATCTTGCGAGTGATCATCTGGCGTTTCAGTGGCTTGAGATAGTCAATGAAGAGCTTGCCGTTCAGATGGTCGATCTCGTGCTGCACGCAGGTGGCCCAGAGGCCGGTAAACACCTCCTGGCGGGCGTTTCCATCGGTATCCATCCAGGCCACTTCGACCTCGGCCGGGCGGGTTACATCGGCATAGACCTCGGGGATCGACAGGCAGCCTTCCTCGTAAACATTGGTTTCATCCGACGACGCCAGCACTTCGGGGTTGAACATCGCCAACGGGCGCGGCGTGGCCCCCTCCTCCTTGACGCAATCGGCCACGATCAGCCTAAGCATCGCGCCGACCTGCGGTGCCGCCAGACCAATACCCGGCGCGTCATACATGGATGCCAGCATGTCAGCGGCCAGCACGCGCAATTCATCCGACAAGTCGGGCACGGGCGGCACCACTTTTTTCAGGCGCGGGTCGGGATGGATCAGGATCGGGCGTAACATGGCAGGTGATTTAGGCTATCATCGCCCGGCTCGCAACGCCCCCTTGCACACGGACGCCAATGGGATAGCTTGGCGCGCGTCGAAATCACCGAAAAAACGAGCCAACCATGGACTTCAACGAGATCACCGATCGCCGCGGCACCGATTGCAGCAAATGGGACACGATGGAGGAGTTGTTCGGCGTTTCGCCCGATAACGGATTGGCGATGTGGACCGCCGATTCAGACTATCCCACCGCGCCTTGCGTGATCGAGGCGGTGCGCGCGGCGGCCGATCACGGCATTTTCGGCTATTTGGGCCCGCGCGACAACTATCACGCCGCGATCATCTGGTGGATGGAAAACCGGCATGGATGGCAGGTGCAGCCCGACTGGATCCTGACCTCGCAGGGGCTTGGCAACGCCATCGCCTTCTGCCTCGATGTCTATACCGATCCCGGCGACAAGGTTGTGATCTTCACGCCCGTCTATCACGAATTTGCCCACAAGATCGCCAAGGCGGGGCGCGAAAAGGTGGAGATGCCGCTGGCGCGCCGGGGCGACACTTATGATATCGACCTGGAGGATGCGCAAAGCCGTCTGGACGGGTCGGAAAAACTGTTGATCTGGTGCTCGCCGCAAAACCCGTCGGGCCGGATCTGGACGCGCGACGAATTGCGCGCGGTTGCCGAATTTGCCGAACGCAACGACCTGATCCTGGTGTCAGACGAGGTGCATCACGATTTCATCTATCCCGGTGGAACATTCATACCGATGGATGTGGCTGCGCCCGAGATGCGCCACCGCACGGTTTCGCTGACTGCGGCGTCCAAGACCTTCAACATCGCGGGCATGAAAACCGGCAACATGATCATCCCCGACCCGGACCTGCGCGCCGCGATGGTCGGACGTTTGCGGTCGCTGGATTATTCGCCGAATATTCTTGGCCTCAAGATGGTGATCGCGGCCTACAGCCCGGAAGGCGCGGCATGGGTCGATAAACAGATCGCGCATCTCGATGGCAACCGGCGGCTGTTCGATGCCGGCATCAACGCGATACCCGGTCTGCGGTCGCTGCCCCTGCAATCGACCTATCTGGCCTGGGTGGATTTCGCGGATACCGGCATGAGCCATGACGAGGTCATCGCCCGCATCCGCGACAACGCAAAGATCGCCGTCAGCCCCGGTCCCGATTTCGGCCCCGGCGGTGAAGGGTTCCAGCGCTTCAACCTGGCCATGCCGCGTCCAATGATCGAAGCCGCGGTGGCCCGGATGACACGGGCGTTTGGCGATTTGCAGTAGCGGCTGAATTTTCTTCGGGAAGAAAATTCGACACGGAAGAATTTTCCCGAAAATTCTTCCCGCCGCTCAGAGACCGTTTGCCACCTGCCGGTCATATTCCGCCGCATCAAACCAGCCTTTCGAGGCCGCGACCTTGCCATCCTCGGTCAGGTCCCATTCCTCCCATCCGCCGACGCGCACGAAATGTTTGGTCTCGGAATGGTGGCCTTCCAGCGTCCAGATGAAAATCGCATGATCACCCCCGGCGCGGCAGAGGTCGCATTTCACGACGAGATCGGGGAATTCGGCGTAGAATCCGGCGGCCATTTCCTCAATCGCGGCGCGGCCCTTCAGCACATCGCCCCGGTTGATCTGGATCTGTCCATCCTCGGCATAAAACGACGCCACCGCGACCGGGTCCTGCGAACTCCAGGCGGCGGAATAGGCGGCGGCCATATCGGTAAGAGCGTCTTGTGAAATCCCCATAATCGTCTCCTCGTCAAAGGGTCGGAGGGTGGTATCTCCGCGTCTGCGGGTCAAGCCCCACTGAGCCGCCCGCCCGGGATGCGGATCCCGGGTGCGATTTGCCGCAGCGCAGCGCTTGCATGCGACGGCGCAATATCCTAACCATCTCGACAACTGATACGTAATATCCTTACCCAAAGGCCGCGCCTCATGTCTTTCCGTCTGCAACCCCCCGCCCCTGCCCGCCCCAATCGCTGCCAGCTGTTCGGCCCCGGCTCGAACACCAAACTGTTCCCGAAAATGGCGGCCAGCTCTGCCGATGTGATCAATCTGGATCTCGAGGACAGCGTTGCGCCAAGCGACAAGGATCAGGCCCGCGCAAATGTGATTCAGGCGACCCATGATATCGATTGGGGGACCAAGACGCTGTCGGTGCGGATCAACAGCCTCGACACCCCCTATTGGTATCGCGACGTGGTCGATCTGCTGGAACAATCCTCGGAACGGCTGGATCAGATCATGATCCCGAAGGTGGGCTGCGCCGAGGATGTCTACGCCGTTGACGCGCTGATCACCGCCATCGAAACGGCCAAGGGGCGCGGCAAACGTGTGAGCCTTGAGGTCATCATCGAATCGGCGGCCGGTCTGGCGCATGTCGAGGCCATCGCCGCCGCCTCGCCCCGGCTGCAGGCCATGAGCCTGGGGGCCGCCGATTTCGCCGCCTCGATGGGGATGCAGACCACCGGTATCGGCGGCACGCAGGAAAATTACTATATGTTGCAGGGCGATACCCGCCACTACAGCGACCCCTGGCATTGGGCGCAAACCGCCATTGTCGCGGCCTGCCGGACGCATGGATTGCTGCCCGTTGACGGCCCGTTCGGCGATTTTTCCGACGATGAGGGATACCGCGCACAGGCACGCCGGTCGGCCACTTTGGGCATGGTCGGCAAATGGGCCATCCACCCCAAGCAGATCGCCCTAGCCAATGAGGTTTTCACCCCATCCGAGGCCGCCGTGGCAGAGGCGCGCGAGATCCTGGCCGCGATGGAAACAGCCAAGAAAAACGGTGAAGGGGCCACGGTCTACAAGGGTCGGCTGGTCGATATCGCGTCGATCAAACAGGCAGAGGTGATCGTCGCGCAATCTGAGCTGATCGCGGGATAGGCGGCACCATTTGACGCTATTGGTCCCCTGGGGACGTGGTCGCGGGCGGCGGTCTCCGGGATTTGGCGGCATCGGTCCATGCGCATTGCAATTGCCGACTGACAAAGCCATATAAGCCCGGCCCAGACCCCCGTGCCCGGAGCCCGACGCGATGACCAATTACCTCGACTTTGAAAAACCGCTTGCCGAGATCGAAGGCAAGGCCGAGGAGCTGCGCGCCATGGCGCGCGGCAATGCCGAGATGGATATCGAGGATGAGGCAAAGGCGCTGGACAAGAAGGCCACCAATCTGCTGACCGACCTCTACAAGACCCTGACGCCCTGGCGCAAATGCCAGGTCGCGCGCCACCCTGACCGGCCGCATTGCCGTGACTATATCGAGGCGCTCTTTACCGAATACACGCCGTTGGCGGGCGACCGCAATTTTGCCGATGACCATGCCGTCATGGGCGGGCTGGCGCGGCTCAATGATCGCGCGGTCGTCGTCATTGGCCATGAAAAGGGCCATGACACCAAGACCCGGATCGAACGCAATTTCGGCATGGCCCGGCCCGAGGGATATCGCAAGGCCGTGCGCCTGATGGAACTGGCGGATCGGTTCGGTCTGCCGGTTATCACCCTGGTGGACACGCCCGGTGCCTATCCCGGTAAGGGGGCCGAGGAACGCGGCCAGTCCGAGGCGATTGCGCGCGCGACCGAAAAATGCCTGCAAATCGGCGTGCCGCTGGTCTCGGTGGTGATCGGCGAAGGCGGATCGGGCGGCGCGGTGGCCTTTGCCACGGCGGACAAGCTCGCCATGCTGGAACATTCCATCTATTCCGTGATCAGCCCCGAAGGCTGTGCCTCGATCCTGTGGAAAGACGGGGCCAAGATGCGCGAAGCCGCCGAAGCCCTGCGCCTGACGGCGCAGGATCTGGAAAAACTGGGCGTGGTCGATCACATCATCAAGGAACCGCGCGGCGGGGCGCAGCGCGACAAGGCGGGCACCATCGCCGCCGTCGGCGCGACGCTTGAGACGCTATTGGCCGAGATGGACGGTCAGACCGGCGCGGATCTGGTCGCGGCACGGCGCAAAAAATTCCTCGATATGGGATCGAAAGGGCTGGCGGCCTGACCCGGCGGGCCTACCACATCCGGCCCCTGGCATAATCGGCATAGCCCGCGTCATAGCCTTCGGCATCGAACCCGGCCTGCATTTCCCTGACGAACTGCCCCGCTGTGGGCAGCCCCTCAGCGTCGCCCTCGCGGGTCCAGAGCCCCGATCGCATCAGCGCCTTGGCGCACTGGAAATAGACTTCCTCCGTACGGATCACGATCACCGCTTTGGGATGCTTGCCGCCTTGTTCGAAACTGTTCGTAGCGCTGGCATCGGCAGTCAAACGCGCCTCTCCGTTCACCCGCACCACATTGGTGCAGCCCGGCACCATGAACATCACAGAAATGCGGCCATCGCGCAGGATGTTGCGCAACGTGTCGATGCGGTTATTGCCGCGCCAATCGGGCAGCCAAAGCGTGCGGTCGTCAACGATCCGCGCCACCGGGCCGTCATCGCCGCGCGGGCTGCCATCGGTGCCTTCGGGGCCAACGGTGCTGAGCACGCAAAACCGCGCTTTACCGACCCAGGCCCGGTAAAGCGGCGTCAGGACCGGGCTAACTTTGGCCAGCGAATTGGGGGCCGCCGTGCCATAGAGCGCCTCCAATTCCGCGATGTCGTCAATGAACTGCATCCGCGTCCTCCAAGCTGAACCCGGCCTCGGCCATCAATCGGTTCGAAGCGGTTTCGACCGTTTCCTCGAGATCGGCCATGAAGGCGTCTGTCGACCGGCCCGGTTCGATCACCGGCAGAAATTCCACCACCGCCAGCCCCGGTTTGCGCCTGATGCCATGGCGCGGCCAGAACACACCGACATTGGTGGCGGCTGGAACACAGGCCTGCCCAGTCAGCTCGTAGAGCACGCCGGTGCCGATCTTGTAGGCGCGCGCCACGCCGGGCGCGACGCGCGTGCCCTGCGGGTAGATGATCAGTTGACCGGGATCCTGGGTGCCGGATGCGACGCCTTCGACCATCTGCTTGATCGCCTGCGCGCGCCGACCCCGGTCAACCGCGACACACCCGATGCGCTTGGCGAAATAGCCCAGAACCGGAGCCCATTTCAGCGATGCCTTCATGATGAATTTGGGGCGCGGCACCACCGAGACAATCATGATGATGTCGAAAAAGCTCTGATGCTTCGCCGCAATCAGCACCTCACCCGTCGGCACCTCGCCGCGGATCTCGGATCTGAGGCCAACCATCCACCCCGCCGTCCAGCGCACCCACCGGCAATAGCTGTGCACGGCAGCAAACGCCCCGCGCCGGTCGATGAAGGACCAGGGAAGGAAAAACAGCCCCATGAGCCCCATCATCAGATACATCTGACCGATAAACAGCAGCGAGCGGATCCATTGGATCATGGCAGCGTCCTCAAGGTACGAAACGCGGCCGCGCGCGTGGCCCAGAAGGCGGTGAACGCGGCCAGCGGCGGCACCGCCAGAGGCCACAGCCAATGCCAGCCGGCAAAGCCCAGACCGGTCAGGAACGCGCCTTCATCGGCGGCACGCGGCAGGAAAGCGATTGCAATCATGCCAGCCGCCGCGCCAATTGCCGCACCCATCAGCGCGCGCATCGTAAAACGGCGCACAAAGGCGCGGGCGATATAGACGTCGCGCGCACCCACCAGCCGCAGGACACGGATCACCCGGACATTCGAGGCCAACGCCGATTGCGCCGCCAGCGTGATCATCGCCGCCGTCGAGGCCAGGATCAGCGCGAGCGATACCCAGCCAAGGGCACGCAGACGCCCTGCCGCGCGCACCAGAGGTCGCCGCCATCTGGTATGATCATCCAGCACCGCGCCGGGCGCTTCGGCGGCCAGACGTTGTCGCAGGCCTTCCGCGTCATAGCCTTCGGCGGTTTCGATCACCTCTACCAGCCGCGGGATCGGCAGATCCTCCAACGGCAGGTCGGGGCCGAACCAGGGCTCCAGCAGGGCGCGCTGTTCCTCGTCGGTCAGGGCGCGGGCCGAGGACACGCCGGGGGTCTGTTCCAACACCCCCAACACAGCCCAGGTTTGCGCCTCCATTTCCGACAGCGGCGCCGAGATGCGGATGGTTGAGGAGCGCGCCAGCGCCTCGGACCAGCGGTCGGCTAGGCGCCCAGCCGCCAGCGACAGCGCCAGAGCAAAAACCGCGAGAAAGGCCATGGCCGCCGAGGTAAACAGCGTCAGGCGCACGGAATGGCCGCGTTTGGGCACCACGCGATCGGCCTGTGGGTCGCCCTGGGCCAGATCCAGGATCCGGTTCAAAAGGGTCATAAATCCGCCCCCGCCAGTTGCAGCTGTCCTTGGGCGATGCGCAGGACGCGGGCCGAAACCTGCGCTTTGGCGGCCCGAATCAGCGCCAGATCATGCGTGGCCACAAGGATCGTCTTGCCCATGCGGTTCAGCTCGACCAGCAATTGCAGCAGCCTGAGCGACATGTCCCAATCGACATTGCCAGTGGGTTCGTCCGCGAGCAGAACCTCGGGGTCGGTGATGACGGCGCGGGCAAGGGCGGCAC
>Ga0316205_10005724_pt1 | contig 10176 bp, 11 predicted proteins | sample 3monthpyrite_MG_FD_204941 | JGI IMG/M metagenome (GOLD analysis project Ga0316205, IMG submission 204941) | Microbial mat bacterial communities from mineral coupon in-situ incubated in ocean water Damariscotta River, Maine, United States -... | ecosystem: Environmental > Aquatic > Marine >...
TAGTTTGGGATAGGGAAACCGGTAAAACAGTTCATAATGCCATTGTGTGGCAAGACCGCCGAACATCAGATTATTGCGACTCACTAAAGGCTGACGGTTGGGCATCGAAGATTGCCGACAAAACCGGGCTAGTGATAGATAGTTATTTCTCAGGAACCAAAGTGAGATGGATTCTTGAAAATGTTGATGGAGCCAAAGAAAAAGCACAGCAAGGTAAACTAGCATTTGGAACTGTTGATTCATGGCTAGTTTGGAAAATGACAGAAGGCAAAGTCCATGCTACAGATGTGACGAATGCATCAAGAACAATGCTATATAATATTCGCGATTTAAAGTGGGATTCTGAACTCCTAGAGTTAATGGGTATACCCGAATCAATGCTTCCGGAAGTAAAATCATCAAGTGAAGTTTATGGTGAGTCAACTTATGGAATTCCAATAGCCGGTATTGCAGGAGACCAACAAGCAGCATTGTTTGGTCAGATGTGTATACAACCCGGCATGTTGAAAAATACATACGGAACGGGGTCTTTTATCATGTTCAATACCGGGGAAGAAGCCATTGCATCAAAAAACAACCTACTTACAACAATTGGCTATGGTTTGGATGGAAAAGTCACCTATGCACTAGAAGGATCTATATTTATTGCCGGAGCAGTAGTTCAGTGGCTTCGCGATGGATTGGGAATCATTAAAAACTCATCTGATGTCGAGGCATTGGCAAATACCGTTCCTGATAACGGAGGAGTATATTTGGTTCCGGCTTTTGCAGGATTAGGAGCGCCTCACTGGGATCAGCGGGCTCGCGGAGCTATTTTTGGTTTAACCCGAGCCAGTACTGCCGGACATATTGCCCGAGCTGCGTTAGAAGGTATTGCTTATCAGGTTAAAGATGTTCTATCTGCAATGGAAGCAGATTCAGGAATCAAAATTCAGGAACTTCGAGTAGACGGCGGCGCCACCGTAAATGATACGTTAATGCAATTCCAATCCGATATTCTTCAAATTCCATTAGTGCGCCCAAAAGTATTGGAGACTACGGCACTTGGTGCTGCTTATTTAGCCGGGCTGGCAACTGGTTTTTGGAACGGAACCGAAGACTTAAGTTTACAGTGGCAAGAAGATAAAAGGTTTGAACCAAAAATGAGTGCTGATGAATCCGCCGGTTATTTAAAAAACTGGAACAAAGCCATCGAAAAAAGTAAGGGGTGGGATGCATAGGTTTTCGAGCCAAAATAATTCGACCCCATCTGTCTTCCCCTTGCTAAGGGGAAGGACGCCTTGGATGGATCAAAATCATGTAAAAAGTCCTCCTCCTGATGCAGGAGGAGACAGAGGAAGTTTAAGATGAATAGATCAGAATTTCTCAACAGCATTCGGGAGAAAAACCAGTATTGGGATGTATTGATAATTGGTGGTGGTGCAACAGGTCTTGGTTGTGCAGTTGACGCCGCCTCGCGTGGTTATTCTACTGTATTGCTGGATATGCACGACTTTGCGAAAGGAACATCAAGCCGAAGTACAAAACTGGTACATGGCGGTGTTCGTTATCTGCAACAAGGGGATGTTTCTCTAGTGATCGAAGCATTAAAAGAGCGCGGACTTCTAATTCAAAATGCGCCTCACCTTGTTAGTCATCAGTCATTTATTGTGCCAAGTTATAAATGGTGGAGCGGCCCATTCTATGGGGTAGGTATGAAGGTCTATGATGTTTTAGCAGGAAAATTGAATATCAAAAAATCTAAAAACCTTTCTGTTAAAGAAACTCTGGAAAAAATTCCAACATTAGAAACGGAAGGATTGCTCGGCGGGACGATGTACTATGATGGTCAGTTTGATGACTCCAGACTTGCGTTAAATCTGGCACAAACGGCAGCAGATCATGGAGCCTTACCTTTAAATTATGTGAAAGTAACCGGCTTATTGAAAAACACTTCGGGTCTAATCAGTGGAGTTGAAGCTTTAGACATGGTTGATGGGGCTCGGTATTCGATTAATGCACGGGTGGTGATTAACGCAACGGGTATTTTTACAGACTCGATTATGAAAATGGATGATGAATTTCATGTGCCTATTATCCAGTGCGCCCAAGGTATTCATCTAGTCTTGGATAAAGAGTTTTTGCCAGGCGATACCGCAATTATGGTTCCTCATACGGATGACGGTCGCGTATTATTCGCCGTTCCTTGGCATGGAAAAGCGCTGGTTGGAACAACGGATACCCCAATCAAAAAACCAGATTTAGAACCTCGTGCACTTGAAGAAGAAATTGACTTTGTGTTACGCCATGCGGCTCGTTATTTGTCTAAAGATCCAAAAAGAGAAGATGTATTGAGCGTATTTGCAGGATTGCGCCCATTGGTAAAACCTGAGGATGCAAAATCAACTTCTCAGATTTCAAGAAGCCATCATTTACAAGTATCGGAATCCGGTTTAGTAATTATAGCAGGTGGAAAGTGGACGACGTATAGAAAAATGGCTGAAGACACTATCAATCAAGCTGCTCTTGTTGCAGGATTACAAGAAGTAAAATGCAGAACCGAAGGCTTGCGAATTCATGGTTGGCTTAAAAATGTGGATATGAACGATCATCTTCATGTTTATGGATCCGATAGGGTTGGAATTGACAAAATAATTAAAAAGAGACCGGAATTAGGAGAGCGAATCCATCCTGATTTACCGTATTTAAAAGCCGAAGTGGTTTGGGCAACAAAAAAAGAAATGGCCATTACTATCGACGATGTGCTTTCTAGAAGAACAAGAATGCTTTTATTAAACGCTCAGGCAGCTGTAGATTCAGCAGAAATCGTAGCAGAAATTTTAGCAGCTGAGTTCGGGAAAGATCAAGCTTGGATTGATCAGGAAGTAGCAGAATTTAAAGAACTTGCAATGCAATACACACTAACTTAGAAAATCTATGGAAGTATATTTAGGCGAAATAATAGGGACATTTCTTCTCATTCTTTTAGGCGATGGCGTTGTCGCCAACATGATTTTAAATAAAACAAAAGGTAATGGTGGAGGATGGATTGTAATATCATGGGGCTGGGGTATTGCGGTATTTGTAGCAGTATTTGTAACCGCAAGTATTAGTGGCGCTCATATTAATCCTGCTGTAACAATTGGATTGGCGATAGCCGGTAATTTTTCTTGGAATCTTGTGCTCGGCTATATTCTTGCTCAAATGATTGGGGCTTTTCTTGGAGCAGTCGTCGTTTGGCTACACTATCGTGATCACTTTAATGCAACAGCAGATCATGCTACAAAATTAGCAGTTTTCTCAACGGGGCCTGAAATTAGAAAAACATCAAGTAATTTAATTGCAGAGATAGTGGGTACTTTTGTGCTTGTATTTGGTGTGCTAAATATTGCAACACCTAATGTTGGCTTGGGTTCTTTGGATGCATTACCAGTGGCACTATTGGTTTTTGGAATCGGGTTGTCGCTTGGTGGAAATACCGGATATGCAATAAATCCTGCAAGAGATTTAGGTCCCCGTATTGCACACTTTTTATTGCCGATGAATAACAAAGGCGGAAGTGATTGGTCTTATTCATGGATTCCTGTTCTTGGACCAATAATTGGTGCGGCAATAGCAGCTCTTTTATATTCGAAATTAGGTTTCTAATACAAAAACCCTTCGAATGGAAGGGTTCATTCTATTTTTGAAGAATCACTATTTCTCTAATATATCAACAATACGCTCGTGGATCTCATTTACAGAACCTATGCCGGGAACTTCGAATGCTTTTTTTTGAGATAAATAATGATCAAAGACAGGTTTGGTTTCGTTTCTGTAAACAGATAAACGGTTTTGCATTCCTTCTTCCGTGTCATCCGTCCGTCCTTGTCCACGCGATAAAACGCGCCGAATGAGTTCTTCATCTGGTACAACAAGAGAAACTACAATGGTACTACCCGATTGCTTATTCTCCAGAATGTTATCCAATGATATTGCCTGAAATTCTGTTCTTGGAAAACCATCAAAAATACAACCGTTATCATACACTTCGTTTTCCAGGGCTTCTGCTACAATTTCAACAACAACCTCGTCGGGTACTAGTTCACCTTCATCGATAAATGCTTTTGCTTTTAAACCAACAGGCGTCTCATTTTTTATGGCTTCACGAAATATATTACCCGTTGAAAGATGCGGAAGGTTATACTTTTTAATAATTAACTCAGCTTGAGTTCCCTTTCCGGCTCCGGGTGGGCCAAATAATATGATATTCATATCAAGTTTTACGTAGTGAGAGAGTTAATAGAATGCATGAAGCTCAAAGCCTGAAAATCAAGCTTTGAGCTAAATACTACATTCAAAAAATGATAGAAGGATTACTTCTTTTTGCCTTTGGTTTCACGCTCTTTAATACGAGCAGCTTTACCGCGTAGCTCGCGAAGGTAGAAAAGTTTTGCACGACGTACATTGCCGCGGCGCTTAACCTCAATTTGAGCAATAAAAGGCGAATTGAGCGGAAAAATACGCTCAACCCCAATATTGCCACTCATTTTGCGAACGATAAATGTGCGGTTTGGTCCGCTACCACGCAATGAAATTACAACACCTTGGTACTGCTGAATTCTTTCCTTTTCACCTTCCTTTACGCGATAGTGAATATTTACTGTATCGCCGGAGATAAAATCTGGTAGGTTTTCTGATACAAGCGTTTGTTCTACTAATTTTAGCTTATCCATGTTTCTATATGTTTATCCCTGATTTAATCAGGAATGGTATGTTAATCTTCTTTCTTAAACTGTTTATATAAATCCGGTCTTCGTTCTTTTGTTTTCTTTAGGGATTGCTCATTCTGCCATTTATCAATCAGTTTAGGATTTCCTGATCGCAGCACTTCCGGAACAATGAGCCCATTGAAGTTGGCGGGTCGTGTATACACCGGCGCTTCGAGAAACCCATCCTGAAATGAATCTTTTAGGGCACTTTCTGCATCACCAATAGCACCAGGTAACAGCCGCACAATAGCATCTGCTATTACCATTGCAGGTAATTCGCCACCAGAAAGCACAAAATCACCAATTGAATATTCTTTGGTGATAAGTTCATCCCTAACACGCTGATCTACGCCTTTATAATGACCGCACAAAATGAGAATATTTTTTTTGAGCGATAACTCGTTGGCATCACCTTGATCAAACACTTTACCATCAGCAGCAGTAAAAATGAGTTCATCATAGCTTCTTTCTGAAGTTAGATGTTCAATACTGCTGAAGATTGGTTGTGGGGTCAACACCATTCCGGCATCACCACCGTATGGGTAATCGTCTACCTTTTTATGTTTGTCGTCAGTGAAATCTCTAAGATCATGAATGTAGATTTCAATCAACCCCTTATCACGAGCTCGTTTAATTATACTGTGATTAAGCGGTCCACTCAAAAGTGAAGGAACAGCAGAGATGATGTCAATTCTCATATCAACCCTCCAATAAATCTAAGTTTTTACACTGAATGATAGATTTTGAATCATCAATATTGTCGACAAATTGGTCAACCATCGGAATCATTAATGAGCCGGAAGTGGTTGCAACAACAATAACTATTTGTGCACCATTATCAATCTCATCAATAACCAATCCTTTATGTTGCTTGTTCGAATCAATTACTTCAAAATCTATAAAACCGGTATCCACCTCTTCTTCCTCACCAGAAAAGAAGTTTGATGTATCGTGTTCGATAAATACCATTTTTCCTCGTAGTGCTTCGGCGGCGTTACGGTCAGCGATGTGTTCAAAATGTACAAAGAACGAAAGTCGGCTTTCCTTGTCTTCAGATCGAATCTGTTTAATTCGACAAGGAAAAAAATCTCCACGGCTATTCTGCAAATACACCAGTTCCAGTTTTTGAACTTTATCCAGAGTGTTGGCATTAAATTCTACCTTCAACTCTCCTTTAAGTCCTTGAGATCGGGCAATTTTTCCAATCTCTAAGAATGGGGATGTACCGGCATTGAAAGCCATAAGAGCCTATGGTTTATTCAGCTTTTTTGGCTTCCCAGGCTGCAAGCACCGTTTTGCGCTCTTCAGCATCAGTAACGAAACCTTCTAAATCAGCTAAATCGGAAGAAGCAATATGCTCGGCTGCTTCTTTTGCACTTAAGTCTGTTGAGGTTTTAGTTGTTTCTTCTACAACTTCCTCAGTTGTGGCTTCAGTTACAGGCTCTTCAACAGCAGTTTCAACCGGAGCTTCTTCTACAACTTCCTCAGTTGTGGCTTCAGCAACAGGCTCTTCAACAGCAGTTTCAACCGGAGCTTCTTCTACAACTTCCTCAGTTGTGGCTTCAGTTACAGGCTCTTCAACAGCAGTTTCAACCGGAGCTTCTTCTACAACTTCTTCAGTTGTGGCTTCAGCAACAGGCTCTTCAACAGCAGTTTCTTTAGTTTTTGTCTCAACTACTTCTTCTGCGGCCTCTTTAACTTTGGCGGCTTCTTTTTCGGCAGCAGCACGGTCTTCAGCAGCCTGTGTAGCTTTTTGAGAAACTTGAGTTTTGTATTCATTTTCTTCAGCAGCTAGAGCGGCTTTTACTTGATCGCGGTGGGTAACTTCGTCTTCTTTTTTAGAGTTACGGTATGCTTTCCACTCGCTAAGCGCGGCTTCAACTTCTTGTTCGTTTTTGCCCCACATCATTAAATGACGCTTATAAAGAACACCTTCGTGACGAAGGATTTTTCTAACGGAATCGGTAGGCTGTGCTCCGGTATCCAACCAATACATGATGCGGTCTTCGTTCAGTACGGTTTCTTTCTTTTCGGTAACGCCATCATATCGTCCTACTTGCTCGATGATACGGCCATCTCTAGGTGAACGGCTGTCTGCAACTACAATATGATAAATAGGGCGTCTTATTCGCCCCTTGCGTTGAAGTCTGATTTTAATCAATGGTTATCTCCAGTGAGTTATGTTGTTATCTATTCTTATTGAGCATCGAACCACAATGGTTGTTCTGTCATTTCGAGACCGACGGATGTCGGAGGAGAAATCTAAGAATGGAATTAATAATCCTTAGATGTCTCACTTTCGTTCGACATGACAAAGACAATATCGTTGTTGTCTATGTTCATACTATTTCAAATCTATCGTCCCAGAGGAAGATTCTTAAGACCTTGCATGGCTCTACCCATCTTGCCCATTTTACCCATGGTCTTCATCATTTTCTTCATCTGTTCAAACTGTTTGATGAGATCGTTGATCTCCTTAACAGTGGTGCCAGAACCGGTAGCTATTCGTCGTCGTCGACTTCCGTTTAATATGCCTGGGTTCTGACGCTCTTCCGGCGTCATAGAATAGATAATTGCTTCGATGGGCTTAAAAGCGTCATCACTGAGATCTGCACTTTCTATTGCTTTGCTGGCGCCGGGGATCATTGAGACGAGGTCAGTAAAATTTCCCATCTTTTTGATCTTCTGAATTTGATCCAAAAAATCTTCGAGGTCGAATTTGTCAGAGCTGATTCGCTTTTGAAGGCGCTCTGCTTCTTTCACATCGAATTCTTTTTGTGCCTTCTCAACTAATGAAACCACATCACCCATCCCCAGAATACGCTGAGCCATTCGGTCAGGATAGAAAGGAGATATTGCATCCAGCTTCTCACCGGTGCTTACAAATTTGATGGGTTTATCAACTACCGACTTTATGGAAAGCGCAGCCCCACCTCGGGTGTCGCCATCCAGCTTGGTTAAAACCACGCCGTTAAAGTTGATGCGTTCGTTGAAGGCTTTTGCGGTGTTTACCGCATCCTGTCCGGTCATTGAATCAACGACAAACAGGATTTCGTGAGGATTGATTGCATCTTTGATGTTTGCAATTTCATCCATCATTTCCTCGTCTACTGATAGTCGGCCGGCAGTATCGATTATAACAGTATCCATAGCCAGGCTTTTTGCCATAGAAACGGCTTCTTTAGCAACCCGGATAGGATCTTTTTGTTCAATCGAGTACACAGGCACATCTATAGAAGATGCGAGGGTTTTTAACTGGTTTACAGCAGCAGGGCGATAAACGTCGGCGGCAGCAAGAAGAGGATTCTTTTTATGCTCCTGCTTTAAGTAACGGGCTAACTTTCCGGAGAAAGTGGTTTTACCCGAACCTTGTAATCCAGCAATTAAAATGATTGTTGGCGGAACATTTGCGCTTGCGATCTCAGATTGTACTCCACCAAAAGTGTTAACCAGTTCGTCGTACACTATTTTAGTGAACTGCTGACCCGGATTAACAGAGGTGAGAACATCGGAACCAAGTACTTTGTCTTTAATATCCGCCGTGAACTGACGAGCAACTTCCAAATTCACATCGGCATCCAACAGGGCACGACGAATTTCACGTACCGTCTCGGCAATGTTTACCTCGGTTATACGCGCTTCGCCTTTAAGGCCTTGAAATGCTTTTTCTAAATTGGATGATAGATTCTCAAACATGAATCTTTATAAACAGGATTTTTCGTCAGTTATAGAGCCTGCAAAAATACGGCGAAATGATGGGCTTATCAACAGCAATGTGGATAATTAATTTTGGGTAGAATTTGTACAGAGTTTTTGTGAAATAGTTATTTTCGCGACAGGAATAAAAAAAACAAGTATAATATTGGTCAATGAAACATAGTACATGTCTAAACATACACACCTTAGTAGTAATTTTTTTTTCATTTTCTTTATCAGTAAATGCTCAACTAAAAGAATTAGAAGTTAAGGCAATAAAAAAAAGTTCAAATATCCCTGTTTTTGTTGGTTATCCAGACGATGCAGCTATTGTAATATCATCCAATATTGAGAATCTAAAATTTGATTCAAATGTTGAAATAAAAGCTCAATTAGGCAATCCTAGCCTAGGTGATTATAGGTTAATTTTACCACCATATCGACAAACTATTATTGTTTCCAAAGAAGGGTACAGGCAGCTTCGATTTACTATAAATATTTCAAACTCAAGAGAAGTACAGTTCTATGAAATCTTAGAAATTAGCAATTTAGCGCCATTAACAAGTACAGAAACAGACAGGGTAAAATATAAATCACTTCTAGAAGAAATTGAACCAGATTTACTAGCACATTATACATTCGATGGGCATTTACGAGATGTTACTGAAAATAAGCCAAATAGCAGGCTAAACGAAGCTAATTACAGCAGTGATAGAAATGGTGTTGAAACTAACGCCATCATACTTGATGGAGATGATGATTTTATTGAGTTACCCATTTCACATAGAGGAGTAGGAACAATTTCTTTCTGGTTCAAAACTAACCAATTTAGGTCTGCTTTTTTACTGAATAATTACGTAGAAACGTTGGATGAAGGTGGGCTTTCATTCATTCTAGAGAATGGACACCTTGAATTACGTGGGATAAATGGTTGGGAACACTTTGGCCTTAGAAGTAAGAAATCATTAAATGATAATGAGTGGCAATTCGTAACATTAACCACAAGGGTTGGGTCGCACGAATTATATATTAATGGAGAGATACAAGGAGTTTTAACTGAAGGTATCCTTAAAGGAAATGTTAGGTTTTTAATTAATGCATCAAGGTATAAGGATGGATCAATATCCGCGAGCTCTTTCCAGGGTGTGATTGATGATATTAGATTTTACAATAAACCAATAAGTAAAGAATATATCGAAGCCCTTTATTATGAATAATTCTGTAACAAAACTGGCGCAACAAACTCATATTTAAGTCTGGGTTTTAAATTATCTAACTATTATGAGCAACAAATTTGTGTATCTGCTCCTTTTGGTTTTTCCGTTGGCTGTAAATTATTTTGTGTTCGAATTCAGCGGAGATACCGTAGGGCTACTATTCTTGGGTTTTTATATTCTGATTTATCGTCCTTTTGTTGACAGTTTTCGATTGTTTGAATTGGGAGAAATCAACGAAGAAGAAATGCAAAACTAGTTGATTCCCTTTGCTAAACCTTTTTGGTACCCGGTTACTCACTTCAGAGTTTTATTCTTTTAGACGTACCTTACCCTTGTTTTGAGAAATTGGATTAGTATTATCTTATCGCAAACAAAAGGTCTAAATAAAGGAAATAAATTCATCATGACCTGAGTTCGATTATTAAATCATGCTCAATTGATTCGAATGGACTGGATTGTACTTGATGGCGGGTTTTTTAGGAAAGAAGGAGTACGCGGCTAAACCAGCTAGCAAGTTCGACAAGAAGTTAGCC
>Ga0316205_10005726_pt1 | contig 10176 bp, 12 predicted proteins | sample 3monthpyrite_MG_FD_204941 | JGI IMG/M metagenome (GOLD analysis project Ga0316205, IMG submission 204941) | Microbial mat bacterial communities from mineral coupon in-situ incubated in ocean water Damariscotta River, Maine, United States -... | ecosystem: Environmental > Aquatic > Marine >...
GATGAAAAATGGACAACATTACTAACACCTTATCGTGAGTTATTGGCTAGCAGTGATGGTTTTGTTGTGATTACGCCAGAATGGCATGGACAAGTACCAGCCGGATTAAAAAACTTCTTTCTCATTTTTGGAAGAAACGAGTTAGGTAATAAACCTGCAAAAATTGTTTCGATTTCCTCTGCCGATGGTGGTGCTTACCCAGTCGCAGAATTACGTATGAGTAGCTATAAAAATAGTAGATTATGTTACATACCAGAACAAATGATTATTCGTAATGTAGAAAATGTTTTGAATGATAGTGTTGATGATAATGATGAATCAGCTGATGGTTATTTTAGAGAAAGAATTATCTGGTCACTTAATATTCTTAAACAATATGTGATTGCCTTAAAACAGGTTCGTGAGAGTGGTGTAACCGAAACCGATAAATTCGGGAACGGAATGTAGTTAATGCTTCAGTATAAAACTATACCCGTTACCAGTTTTCAGCAAAATTGCTCATTACTCTGGTGTGACCAGACTAAAGATGCAGTTATTGTCGATCCTGGTGGTGATGTAGAATTGTTACTGAAAGCTGTTACTCAAACAGGTGTTACTCTTAAAGAAATATGGTTGACCCATGGGCACCTTGATCATGTTGGTGCAAGTGCTGAGTTAAAAAAACTATTAAATTTACCCATAATTGGGCCACAAATAGAAGATGAATTTTTAATTAATGCCTTGCCTAAACAGTGTGAAATGTTTGGCTTCTCACTGGTTGAAGATTTTACTCCTGATCGTTGGCTAAACGAAGGTGATCGCCTAAAAGTAGGTAATGAAGAGTTATCTGTTATTTACTCACCTGGCCATACACCTGGTCATATTGTATTGAAACATACTGAGCAAAAGTTACTCTGGGTAGGTGATGTGTTATTCAGGCATTCAATAGGTAGAACAGATTTTCCGCGAGGCGACCATCAGCAGTTATTGACGTCGATCAAGAACAAATTATTATCACTCGATGATGACTATCGATTTATACCTGGACACGGCCCTGAGTCGACAATAGGTGAAGAAAGGCTTCATAATCCTTTTCTTACTTAGATTAGATTTTGTCAGATATCCTGTGTAAAACTCCTTAGAGTAACTTTGTTTTATGTGTATATTAAAAAAAATGAATACGAGCCTGTTTTTCTGCATGGTATATTAAGAAATACTTATTAATTCAGGAATTCTTATGTCATCTGGTCCCCGTCAAATTATTACACCATTCAGACCTATTCCACTTGATGTTCCAGAAGGAATGGCAGCCAATGAATTCTTTAATAGCACTGAAAACCTTAATGACCTGATTAATAATAATGGACTATTAGAAAACCCAGAAGGGCTTTTGCTCTATAGAAAGGCTCTAGGGCATTCAAACATATTTGATACATCTATTATTTATAATACATCCAAATCAGTCTTAAATCCGCTTGGTCGACCAGTACGGCGCACACAAGTACCACATCATGTAAAAAATGACTGGAACAGAATGAATCAGATCATAATTGAATACATGATTGAGAAGTTTCCTGATCCATCGCAACACCTTGTTTTAGCGGGTGAGGCCAGTTTAGATGCAACCTGGCCATTAACTTCGCCTGGTGTACCCAGTATTCGAATGTTACATAACCACTTTATTGTTTTTGATCAGCAACAGTTAAAAACATCAAAATCTGCTGACCCAGCTAATCCAAACTTAACTGATGGTGGTCAACACAGCCTTTTTCAATCTTATATGAAAGACGTCTACCGAGACTTTCTATCTAAACTTGATTTAGAGATTTTAAAACCTGTCAGTAGTAGTGAGTCAACATTGCAGTTAACGGGTTACCCACAGGGTTTACCAAGCTGGAAAATTCAGGGTGGGGTAGAGGCGCTTAAAGATATTAAATTCTGGAAAGAGTATGACGAAGTACTAAAAGGCTTTATTGATTTTTATCGGGCATTCTTCTCGCAGGTTTCATCGCGTAATTCTCCTGTACCAAAAGATGCTTATTATCCCAATCAAATTGAATCTGTATTATTATTTAATAATGATTTTTTAGGAGCTGCTAAAAAAGTCAGAGAGCAATGCATACTTGATCCCAAGTATTCTAATTCAATACGTTGGCAGCCTGCATTTAAACAATTAATTTATAGAAATGATCAAAATGATTTAATAGTAACAATTAGCCAGAACTCTATTGGCAATGCTATTACAGAGTTATTGGGAGTGGTTGTTAAGCGTGTGCCAGATGCTGATGCTTATGAAAAAGCTGAACCTGAGCTACTGGATAGATTGCTGGATGTTAGAAGTCGTTTAATAGAAGCTGATTTAGGGCACGGAATAGCTACCGATCATTGGGGTGCATAGTGTAAAAAAAAAGCACCCACTCAGTGGGTGCTTAATAAATGCTGATGCTTATCCTTTTTTATATAATGATTTTAACTATGTAGCATTCTTTGAGATACTTGAGATTACCTGGCTCAAAGCATGATCAAAAACCGAATGATCCTCAAGAAGCTGTGATTTATTATTGAGTATTTCGTTAGTGAATTTTAGAGCACCTTTTTCAATTACCATGGTGCCTTTTCTGTCAACAAACACTAATCTGGCATTTTCAGGTGTAATTAAAGAAAGTTTAAGTCTACGAGGTGGAGTATCATCTCCGGTGTAAATTTTAAACCAAACACCTGGTTTTATATATTCAGGAAGCTCAGCAATAATTTCTTTTGATGTTTTTGCTTTTACTTCTATAGGGCTAGGCTTATCGAGACTTTTATCGGCATATACTGAATCTTTTAACGATATTTCTTCTACTTCTGCTAATGCTTTCTCTTCAAAAAATTCAGATTCATTGATTGTTCTTTCATAGTGTCTTTTAAGGTTGGCAGTCGCCATAAAAGATCTTTCTTTATTTTGTTTGGTTGTCGCAAGTTTAGTCGTAATAGTAGCAACTATTTCTTCATAATTATTCTTTAAATTTGTCCACTCATTACGGCTTTGAACAGGTGTTAGTGATTTAGTAATAATTTTCAGAATATCAATTGATTCCTGCCATTCATAACTACTCTTGCCAAATTTCAAATAACATCCAAACATATAAGTAGACCAGTTATTTAAAAGAATGGGTTGTATAGGCTTGGCAAGTTTTATATTCATTGTGTGATATTGCAATTCAGATAAAACAAGTTGTCTTGCATGTTCTTTAACAATTTGAACACGGGTTACATCTTCATTTTGCTTGAGCTTCTTGGTTTCTATTGTTTTTAAACGCTGTAAAGAAGTTAAAGCAGTGCGGAAACTAACTGTGTTTTTATCAAAGCTTCGTAGAAGTTGGTCCAGAATTAAATTAATGGTTTGATAAACAGTATTATTTTCTTCTTCAATGCCTATTCCAAGCTGAGCGACAGTATCTAACAGGTTTCTTGCGGGGTGCTTGTTATCATAGAAAAAATTGTGATCAATAAGAGAGGTTTTAATAACCGGGATTTGTAGCCTTAGCAATAAACCTTTAATAGCGTCCGAGATATTACTGTCTCGAAGGAAAGCACCGAAAATCATTTCTACAAAATCAATGGTTCTACCATCGATTTGATTCATTGACTTGGGAATTGAAACATTGTTCATCTTCGCCATGCTGTTTAGCAAAGACGTTTTAAATTCTTCAGTGTTTATGTTTACCTGTTGACCTGAAATGTACTTGGTTTTGTAAGTCAGCTGAATATTTGTAAGTGCTTTTAATACGTCTTCACGATTGAAGAAATTTTTGCCTGATGCGCTACTACGGAGTGCAGATCCATTACCGGATGCATCTTTTACGTAATCATTAATAACCTTAGAGAGATACTCTTTGTCATTAAGATTGTTTGAAGCTATTTTAACGGTACTGTCAAATGCGCTCATCTGCACTTCCTGTTTACATAATAATTCTGTATTAAATACACAAAAGTACACATAACATTGAGATGAGGATTTCTAATCCACCATAACCTGAAGAGTTTATGTTGTTAGTGCACATTCTTCTAAGCAAGATTGACTCTTGCTGGTGCTTTTAACATTTGGTGGATTGCATTTTAAAAGTAAAGATGAAAAACCACGTATGTAATACTAATCCCATGAATGGGTTAATAATGTGAACAAGTTCACGTACTGAGGTTATGCATCTAATAATTACTATAGGTTAATCAGACGATAAAGCAATAATTATCATACTAAAAGGCAGATATTAGGGGTTTTTCTGACGAATGTTACAGATATAATGCCCTTATTTTATAATAATTTATAATCTAACCTATTGTTTATACTAGTTTTATCTGAAATATTCAGTGTTTTTGTAAAATAAACTGTTTTGTTCTGGCCAGAACCCAGGTATTCCTAATACAGGCAGTGCATTAAGTTTGAGGGGAGCTCTGGATATTTTGTTTTTCCATAAATCAGCAATTTTCTGGTCTATTTTTGAAAAATCATCATTTTTTATATCTTCAAGGAATTCATTACTTTCTATCAATAAACAATGACAGGTCATGCCAATATACGGGTTCAGAGCTTTTTCAAACATGGCGTGACCAAATATAATGCACTTTATGTTTTCTTCGAATGCATTACTGTTTTTAATAAATAACTCTTCCCACTGGTGATTTTTTATAAGGTCTATTAGCTTTTTGTTATTTGTTATAACAATTGCTCCGCACTCGTCAAATTGTGTGATTCTATTTTCAAGTGTAGACCGATTACTGCCTTTTTTACGTTGCTTAGCCTGTAAAAAGTGTAAATCATTTAGCGTTTTTTTGGTTTCTGGGAACTTTAGCCAGATAATAGCATTAAAAAAATCATGCCAATTTTGGGTTCTTGTTTGTAGTTCACGCTTTAAATAGACACGTGGTTCGTATTGATCTTCAAAACTATTAATAGAAGTAGATTGAGCTACAGGAGTAATTTTATGATCATGTTTTTTAAATATGTCTGCATATAATGAAATATCTGGCCACTCAGTTAAGTTTTTAAATAAATCAGTATAAGTCTGTATTTGTTTGATGATTATTGAATCATTAAACGGAGATACGTCCCATTTGTCATTGCTTGTCATTGTTATATAAAACTTTTTATGTGATCAAGAATAATATCTGCATTATTATAATCTAATACAATAGGCTGATACTTGTTATCTATGTTCAGGTATAAAGAAGGGAAGCTATCAGCCCCTATATCTCTACACTGTTGTATTTGAGACATTAACTGATTGTTAATTTCATCAGAATGGATATCACTTATAAACTGCTTATGATTTATATTTAACTTCTTAGATAGTTCGTAAAGTACATTATAATCTGAGGGGTTTCTAGCCTCCAGATAATACGCTTGTTGTATTAATTTAAGCATATCATTTTCAAGATTAATATTTTGTTTAATTGTAGCTAGTATTGCTCTACATGATGGGTAAGTCGACCTTCTTGCTATACATTTACTCCAGAAATCATAGTTAAATTTTATACCAGGAATTGTTTTCTCAATTTTTTTCCAGTTTTCTATAATATGGTTTTGCATGGCCTCTGTCATAGGTTGGTCATTGTCTTTTGCAAGACCACCTAATAGATATTTTATTTCAATAATACCTTTTAGTTCTTTATGGAGGTATTCTAAAACAGGTTTAAAACCATAACACCAGCTACACATAGGATCATGGATATATATAAGAGTGATTTTATTTTTCATAAAAATCTACAGGGCAGTGTATATTGATAGGGCTTTTCGTTAAAGGATCAATAAAAGATATTTTTTCAGCATGTAAGAGTAAGCGAGAGCTTTCATTTCTAGTTAGCAAGGTACCGTATAAGTCATCTCCCAGAATAGCGTGCCCAAGTGAAGACATATGAACACGTAACTGATGACTTCTTCCAGTAATTGGCTCAAGTTTAACTATACTATTTTTTCCGTTTATAACAGAAATTAAGGTATATCTGGTTTGTGATGGTTTGCCTTGTTTATAATCAATTTTTTGTCTGGGTCTATTTATCCAGTCAGTCATTAAAGGTTGATTTATTAACCCTCGGGGTTCTTTTAATACGCCGTGAACTTTAGCTAAATACTGTTTGGCAATTAATTTTTTTTCAAATAAATTACCCATGACCTTCTGCATTTCTTTATTTCGTGCAAACATAATGATGCCAGAAGTTGGCATATCTAAACGATGTATAACTAAGGCCTCAGGAAACTCAGTTTGTAGACGAGATAACATGCAATCCTGTTTCTCTACACCTCTGCCTGGCACAGATAAAAGGCCACTAGGTTTATTTAATGCAATTAAATTATTGTCCTGATATAAAATATCAAGTTTAATATGTTCTGGAGGTGAATATACGACAGGCTGTAACATGTTCTCACTATTGGCCGTTTGTGTTGCTTGATGACTTCATTAATGGTTTGAAGAGATCTTCAAGACCATTAACTTTTATTTCATATGTTATACCTAACATACGACCTAATTCGCCATTCGGAAAACCTTTATTATGAAACCATACTACATAAGGTTCAGGCAATTCGATGAGTAATTGTCCAGCATGTTTGCCAAATGGCATTCTATAACTGGCCAGCTTTAAGATATCCTCGTGAGCTAGTGCTGAATTAAGTGTAGATGTATCTTTGTTTGTCATAAAAGGGTTAGAAATTCAAAAGTCAGTTCATTATAACACTATAATATCAGTAGCTTATCCCTGATAATACATAACATTAAGTGAAATTCATGCAAATTACAGACATCTATGGTTATTGGCAAAAACTAGGGCATAATAAAATTGGTCGTTGGATCTTTAATCACATTATTCCATTTGTGAACCCATACACAGGTGCTTTAAAGGCTTCTGTAGTTGAATTGAGTATGGGGCATTCACGCATACATCTTAAAGATCGTAGGGCACTTCGTAATCATTTGAACTCGATTCATGCCATTGCGCTAACTAATCTGGGGGAATTTACTAGTGGCCTCGCATTAATATCCTTATTCAAAGAGGATATGCGTGGAATTCCCATAGAGATCAAAATTAACTTCGTTAAAAAAGCCCGTGGTACCTTATTTGCAGAATGTACGACTCAATTACCAGATTTTGATGAGCAACTGGAACATACAGTAGTTGCGATTATTAAAGATAGTGATGACGAAGAGGTAGCCAGAGTAAATGTAGTATGGAAACTGGGCTATAAAAAGGATTAGAGATGTCAGATAGTAATTTATTTCTAAAACAGACAGGAATACAACACCCAATAATTTGCGGTCCTATGTATCCGTGTAGCAATCCTGAGCTTATTGCGGCAGTATCTAGCGCGGGTGGTATAGGAATTATACAACCCATATCGTTAACTTATGTACATGGCTATGACTTTGAGTCTGGTATTAAATATATTAAATCGTTGACCGATAAACCAGTTGGTATGAATTTATTAATTGAAAAAGGATCTAAGAAATACCAGCAACGAATGCAGATCTGGTTAGATAAAGCACTTGAGATGGATATTAAATTTTTTATTACGTCCTTAGGTAAACCAGATTGGGTAGTAAAAGCTGCTCACCAGGCAGGTGCTCATGTGTATCATGATGTTACTGAGGCTAAATGGGCACATAAAGCAGTTGATGTTGGGGTTGATGGTTTAATAGCCGTAAATAACAGAGCAGGGGGGCATGCTGGTAGTTATATAGATAAAGAATTATTATTACAACTACAGGAATTCAAGTTGCCCGTAGTCTGTGCTGGTGGAATAGGTAACGAAGAAAACTATCATCATGCTATCAAACTTGGATATCAGGCAGTACAAATGGGAACCCGTTTTATAGCGTCCAACGAATGCAATGCACATATAAGTTATAAACAGGCCATAATAGATTCTAAAGCATCTGATATTGTTTTAAGTGAAAGAATTACTGGTGTACCTGTTTCGGTTATCAATACACCTTACATACAAAAGAAAGGCTTAAAACCTAATTTCATTGAAAGCTGGATGTTAAACCATGCAAAATTCAAACATTTTATGCGTACTGTTTTAGCTTTAAAATCATTAAGGTCACTTAAATATGCGTTATTAGATCAGACTGGCAATGTTGATTACTGGCAGGCAGGTAAAAGTGTTGAAACTATTGATTCAGTAATTTCAGTTGAAGAAATTATTGAAAAATTTACAACCTAATAACCCTTTAGATAAATTGTAACGATTTTTTATACTGTATTAATATAGTAAGATTATTATTAATAATATAGTCAGTTTATCAAAGTTAGATAATCTTCGGGTTTTATAATGATAGAGTTATATTTAAGATTGTCGATATCCAGGCAATTGTCCAGGGATAATTTTTCAAATTTAGACTCAGGTGTAATGATTTTATAATTAGGGTATTCATGACTTTTTATTAGACCTTTCATATGCTGTCGGTCAGAATGAAAATGCTTTAGATAGTATTCAGCTTTAATTACTTTGATCATTGGAATATATGATTCATTCAGATTTACAGTGACAGGAAAAGTGTCATTAAAATATTTTTTAATATTTACCGGAAACTTACATTTACTATCGAAATCAAACACTACCGTTGAATTCTCTATGTGTGCGGTTAAAATCACATGATAGTCCCAGATAACGGGTTGCTGATTTATGCAACGTTTTTGATTAAAAATAGCAATACTACTCGATCTGTTAATTATGAATAAAACATCAATGGGGTTTACAGTCTTATTCAGATACAATGTTTCAATCAGTTTCCATATATTTTCCTCGCAGAATAGAGGGGTGTATATATAGCTATTTATATCGAAATTTTTCATATAGGTTTATTTACTATGAATATGTCTGATTTATTGATTATCATGGTCTTATCATTACTTATCTGGTTCTGGCTTGATTCAATGAAAATAAATGAAACAGCTCGAAATATAGGCGCAAAGTTATGCCAGAAAAATAGTGTGCAGTTCCTCGACGAAACGGTTCATCTGGCGTCTATGCGTTTTGGAAAAAATAATCATGGTCAGATAAAGTTGCTACGTCAGTACAAATTCGAATTTACAAATAGTGAATATCACCGATATAGCGGTAATTTAACATTAGCTGGTCATTCTTTACAAGACTCCCATATGGATGTCTATCGTTTGAATGAAACAGATAACAATATAAATTGAATTTTTTTTTATTGTTATTCTGTTTAAGTGTATTATTGTCATTAATATAAACAAATTTAAAAGATTAGAATTATGCTAAGCATTTATAGTTTACTGCATGTTATCGCTGTTGTTATCTGGGTAGGAGGTATGTTTTTTGCGTATAACTTCTTGCGTCCCGCTGCCGCTGAGTCGCTTGAGCCACCAGCAAGGCTTACACTCTGGACAGCTGTTTTCTCTAAGTTCTTCCCGTACGTATGGGCTTCAGTCATTTTGTTACCATTAACTGGTTATTTAATGATTTTTAGTCGTTGGGATAGTATTGCTAATGCTCCGTTATATGTACATATAATGAATGGTTTAGGTGTCGCTATGATACTTATATATATGTATGTGTTTTTTTCGCCTTTTAAACGCCTTAAATTAGCCGTAGCGGAACAAAAATGGCCTGATGGTGGTAAAGCGCTTGCTCAAATTCGAATACTGGTAGCTGTTAATACGGCTTTAGGATTAGTTGTTATTGTTGTGGCAAGTGGTGGCAGGTTTTTCGTCTATTAGATTGTTTGGGACTAACTCTGAATTAATCTAATTCAGGGTTAGTCAAAATCATGGATAATATTTAATATTAATCAAGTAATGATTTCATGCTCTGATCAGCCCAGTTAACTGCTGTTAAATACGATTGTATAAATTCTTCAGCATCAATGTCAGATTTGTTTAGTTCATCCCAGTTACTCTTCTCATACTGTAAAACATATTTATATATTTCACCCTGATTACCTTCATAGTCAAGTAGAGCTAATTTTATATCAGTGCTTAAAATAACGGTATCCAGTAAATCTATTAAAGGCTGGTCCATTAATGCATCTAAAACTGAAAATAAACCAATGATAAACATTTGATGAGTTATTTCAGGATGGTGTTTTTGAGCAAGTAACTCACACATCTTTCCACGTATCATGCCAGCTATAATAAGTTCTGTTGGTTTAGAGTCGACTATTTTAGACATCATAATCAAAGACACCCAGTTTT
>Ga0316205_10005727_pt1 | contig 10172 bp, 12 predicted proteins | sample 3monthpyrite_MG_FD_204941 | JGI IMG/M metagenome (GOLD analysis project Ga0316205, IMG submission 204941) | Microbial mat bacterial communities from mineral coupon in-situ incubated in ocean water Damariscotta River, Maine, United States -... | ecosystem: Environmental > Aquatic > Marine >...
CTTCATTAATGTTCCAAGCTCAAAAAGAGTAATTGGACAAAGAGTTTCATGCGGAAACCAAAAAGAAACAGCATCTACTTTCAATAAAGCGTTGTATTCCCATTTGATTTGCTGAGTACCAATATTTGGTTCTCCTAAAGCGAAGTCTTTTCTTCTCGGATTGACAATAAACATGTCAAGGTCTTTTATTTTATCAATAAAAGGGTCTTGCCAGTTTTGAGTTCCCGAAATCCCTCCTGCCACAAATAGCGATGGTTTATCCATCATTGATGGCAAGGGACTCGGAGCTTCTATATAGTTCAAATTTGATATCCTTTTGTTTCGGTGAAAGAATATTCTACTCGATATCCTTTTCACCTGAAAGGTTTTCTGTCAATTCGTTTCTTATTTCCATCCACGCTTTTCCTAAAAGATTTTGCCCTGTTCCATCCTTACCTGTTCCCCAAATGTAATCGTATGGACTGTTTTCGGCCAATTCTTCGGTGCCTGAGTTTTCCAGTGCTGGGATAATGAATTCATATTGTTGAGCTTTTGCTCTAAGAGCATCTTTCATGATCTCGTATTTGACATTTTCCCAATCTGGCCTCAAAAGAATTTGTCTCGCCAAAGTTTTAGAAGCTTTAGGTCCTTTTGCCAATCGAACGCTTTCATGATCTACATCATTTGTCGCTTTCATAGCCTGGTAATAATGTTCTGTCGTTTCGTATCTTCTTCCATCCACAGTTATTGGATGCTTTGAGAAGTTAGACATGAAGCCGTATTCTCCAGTTGTTCGCCAAAATTCTATCATAGCAAGTACCTTTTAATCTTCATCTTCGGTTGCTGCAAGCGTTGCAAGTTTAACTACGGAATCTCCATCTGACAGCTTGATGACCTTTACGCCGCCAGTAGTCCTTCCGGTATTCCGAATGTCTTTCTGAGCGAACCGAATGGCTTGTCCCATTTTTGTTAGAGCAAGGAGAGATTCTCCGCCAGTCAAAGCGCAAGCTCCAACAACGGTTCCTCCCCTTGTCTTAAGAGCATCCTTCTTGAGGACTGCATAGCCCTTCACATTACGGCTCTTGAGAGCCCTAAATTCTTTTGCTGGAGATTTTTTACCAAACCCAGCAGAGGTTATGACAAGAATGTCTGGATTCGCATCTGGATCAAGAGTAAAGATTTGAGCTACTTTATCTCCAACATTCAGTTTCATTGATCGACTACCTCTAGTCGCTCTACCTTGAACAGGTACGATGGATTCAGGGTAACGAATCGCATTACCTTGCTCTGTAACAATGAATACATCTTGCTTTCCATCAGTAGAAAGAACATAAGCAACTTCATCTCCATCATCAAGCTTTATCGCATTGATGCCTGAATTTTTCCTATTGGAATTGTAGTCCTGAATTCTAGATCTCTTTATGAATCCATTTTTTGTGATCATAATAAGAAATCCATCTTCTGATATTTCCTGCATTGAAATCATGTTCGTTACAAGCTCATCTTCTGATAGATTTAATAGATTGGAAACATGAGCACCTCTTGATGCTTTTGTAGCTTGAGGAACTTCATAGGCTTTCCTCTGATATGCTTTACCCTTATTGGTAAAGAAGAATAATATATCTTTAGTGGAACCTTCGAAAATTGATACGGCTCCATCATCTCTTTTCTTATTATCAGATCTGCTACCTGATCCGCCTCTTCTTTGAAGCTTGTACTCTTCGGTTGGGATTCGCTTTGCGTACCCTTCGCCAGATAGAGAGATCATAACTCTTTCGTCCTCAATCAAATCAGCTTCATTGATATCTGTTGGATCAATGTCAATGATTGTTTTCCTTTCAGATGAGTGCTTCGAATGAATTTCATCAAGTTCTTCAACGATTATTTTTCTTGTCTCTACAGAGTTTCCAATAACTCCGTTCAACCAAGCTAGCCTATCTTGCAATGATTTGAGTTCATCTTTTAGTTTATTTTCTTCTAGTTTAGTTAAAGTCCTAAGAGTCATATTCAAGACAGCATTTGCTTGTCTTTCTGTCCAAACCAATTTTGCTTCAATAAGTCCATTTTGAGCCTCTTCTGGATCATTTGAATTTCTGATAATGGCAATAGCTTTATCTATATTTTTCTGAACGCTAATAAAGCCATGAACAATTTCTGTTCTGTCAGTATTGACTTTTCTTTCAGCTTCAAGTTTTCTTGTTAAGCAAAGTTCTCTAAATTCAACAAAAGTCCTTACAAGCTCTTTCGTTGGCATTGTCTCTTTTAGTTCTCCATCAACAATAACTGTCTGGTTGACTGAGAAAGTTTTGCGAAGACAAGTTTTCTTTTTGAGGATAGCTAAAATGAGATCAGCGGAAACACCTTTCTTCAAATCAATCCAAAGATAAATGCCATTCTTTTTTGATGTTAAATCTCGAACATCATGAATGCCAGTTATTTCATCATTTTCGGCAAGAGATTTGATTTGAGTAGATAGGTCTTCTGGACCTGACATGTAAGGAAGCTCAGTTACGATGATATGGGTCTTGCCTTTTTTCTCAACAATTTCCCATACGCCTTCTTGCTTTACTGAGCCTCTACCAGTTGTGTAGTAATCCCTGATTCCGCTTCGGCCAAGAATCTTTCCGCTAGAAGGAAAATCCGGACCAGGCATAATGTCCATCATTTCCTGAATGGTTATTTCAGGGTTATCAAGATAAGCTTTTGTAAGTTCAATGACTTCTCCCAAATTATGAGGAGCCATACTTGTAGCATAACCAACGGCAATGCCGCTTGCTCCATTAACGATAAGGTTTGGGATTTTTGATGGAAGAACTTTTGGCTCTTCCATTTCTTCATTGTAGTTTGGTTGAAAACCAACAACATCTTTACTCAAGTCATCCAGCAATAGCATTGCATACTGAGAAAGCTTCGCTTCGGTATAACGCATAGCCGCTGGAGGATTTCCATCGACATTACCAAAGTTTCCCTGAGGAATAGCAAGCGTTTGACTCATAACCCATGATTGAGCCATACGGACAAGGGTTGGATAAACTACTTGTTCGCCATGAGGATGATAATTGCCTGATGTGTCGCCGCAAATCTTTGCACACTTACGAGATGATCCGCCAGGTCTTAGCTTGAGATCATTCATTGCAACAAGAAGCCTACGCTGAGAAGGTTTAAGACCATCCCTTGCGTCAGGCAATGCTCTGTCTTCAATCGTAAGATAAGCGTAACGAGTATAGTTGCTATCAAACTCGTCAACTAAAGAACCTGAAATTATGTTATCAATCTGAGTCATTGTTATCCTTTGAAAATTCTTATTGAATTCTTTCTTTTTCTGCTTTTTCTATTGTGTCAATCATTTTTTCAATTGATTTTTTTCTTCGTTCCATTATTTCAAGCTTTAAGCGAGGGGCTCTAAGTAAGCTTTGAAGATGTTCTTCTGAATCTATTTTAAGCAAGCTTTTAATTGAATGATCTACATCAATAAATGAGTTTACATGAGTATTCATATCACAAACATCGCCTGCTGACATGTCATAGTATTGATATGAATAAGTTGAATCGCTTGAAGCAAATCTGCATGGACATTTTCTAAAAATATAGATAGGACTGCCATTGAACAAATAAAACCCAAGAGGTATATCTATTTTTGCAATACCAAATTCCCCAAGAACAGGTCTTATTAAATCAGGACATTGTTTGAATTTTTCTGCTTCAAAGCTTGCTACAGGAATCCCATCAACATAAATCGAACATTGACCATCCATTGTAGAAACTGAAATTGGCCCATAATTACTCATATAAAAACCTTACTTGTTTATGTTCTCTTTTAGTCTAGCTTTTCTTGCTGTCACATTGCTTCCCATCAGAACAGAAATTACTTTTTCTGCTTCTGCAATATCATCAACTTCAAGGCGAATCAATCTTCGGTTTCCAACCTCCATTGTTGTTTCGCCAAGTTGCTCTTCATCCATTTCGCCAAGACCCTTGAATCGAGTAACCTTGCCTCCGCCTTTAGCTAAAGCATCATCTTTATCTTGATCATTCCAGCAGTATGTTATTTTGGAACCCTTTTTAACCGCATACAATGGAGGCATTGCGATATAAAGGTGACCACCAGTAACCAGAGGTTTCATGAATCGATAGAAGAACGTCATCAATAGCGTTGCAATATGAGAACCATCATCATCAGCGTCTGCCATAATGATAACTTTATCGTACCTCAGTTTATCAATATCAAAATCATCCTTGATACCTGTTCCGATTGCTTTAATGAGATCAACAACTTCTGTGTTCTTTAACAACGCAGCAAAACTATGCTTTTCAGCATTGATCATTTTACCTCGGATTGGCATAATGGCCTGAGTCTTTGCGTCTCTTCCGCCTTTTGCTGAACCGGCTGCAGAATCGCCTTCTACAATGTAAAGCTCGCTATCTTGCATTTTCTTTGATTGACAATCGTACAGCTTACCTGGCATGCCCCCGCCGCCAAAGACATTTTTTCTCTTAATGAGATCAGCAGATTTTCTGGCGGCCAATCTTGCTCTTTGGGAAAGCTTTGCTCTTTCAATTATCTGCTTAATGACTGGAGAGTTTTTCTCAAAGAAGCTGGTCAGTTGCTCAACAACGACTTGGCTTGTAATACCTTCTGCTTCAACTGTACCGAGCTTTGCTTTTGTTTGGCCTACGAGTTCCGGTTGAGGAACAAGGACGCTTACAATGGCAGTCAGACCTTCTCTTACATCATTTCCTGATAAGTTGTCATCCTTATCCTTTTTTCCGCCTACTGATTTGTAGAACTGATTAACAACTCTTGTTAAGGCGCTTCTGAAACCTGATAGATGCGTTCCGCCGTCAATTGTATTGATGTTGTTGCAGAAAGTGAGAACTGTTTCATCTTCATCGCCTGTATAAGCGAGAGCGACCTGTACTCGAATATTTCCATCATCGCTTTTACCATCTATGTAGATTGGTTCGCTTGGAAGCTTTTTATCTTTATCGGCGGTAAGATACGAGACATAGTCAGCAATACCGCCTGCGTATTTAAATGAATGAGTAGTGCCTGTCTTCTTATTGTTGAAGGTGACAAGGATATTCCTGTTTAGATAAGCAACTTCCCTCAAGCGACTGATGAGAATTTTTTCATCAAGTTCCACGCCTGCTTTAAAGATTTGAATATCAGCTTTCCATTCAATGCGAGTACCATCTCTTTGGCCTCTTTTCATTGAGCCGACTTTGTACATCTTTTTAAATAGGCTTCCTCTGGAGAATTCAATCGCATGAATAGACTTGTTTCTGCGAACGGTAGCTGTCATGTGTTCGCATAGAGCTGTCACACAGCTTGCTCCAACGCCATGAAGACCGCCAGAGGCAGAATATCCGCTTCCTCCAAACTTTCCCCCAGCATGGAGCGTGCTTAGCACAACCTCCAGAGTCGGTTTCTTTTCGGTTGGATGCATATCAACAGGTATGCCTCTGCCGTTATCTTCAACAAAAATGGTTTCTCCGTCTTCTGCGATTTCGACGGCTATATGATCGCAATGTCCTGCCATTGCCTCATCTACAGCGTTGTCTACTATTTCCCAGACAAGGTGGTGTAATCCCTTTTTGCCAGAATCTCCTACATACATGCCTGGACGCAAGCGAACCGCTTCTAAGCCCTTTAGCACCTGAATAGAGGAGCCGTCATACGATTGATTTGTTATTGTTGTCATTGCCTCTATTATAGCAGAAATTTGATACACCTGCACTGATATTTAGCCAAGTCGAAGTGGATTATTTGAAAAGCTTTGTCGATGTCGTAAGTAAAGCGATGTTAAACAACAAGGAATTATTCAAATGAGCAAACAAGTTTTAGAGTATATTTGGTTAGACGGTTATGATACAAAAAACATAAGATCTAAGATAAAAATAGTAGATTCTTCTGAAATAAATGGTCTTGATCCTGAAAGCTATCCAGAATGGGGATTTGATGGCTCCAGCACTCAACAAGCTCCAGGTAAAAATAGCGATGTCATTCTCAAGCCGGTTCGATGCGTTCATAATCCAATTCCTGAAATGTTTGGATCTTCTGAATTTGAATCAATTATAGTCCTATGCGACCTGTTAACACCCGACAGAAAACCTCATGAATCAAGTCATAGAGCAGAATTAGAAATTGTCGCGGAAAAATACAAAAAACATAAAACCTGGTTTGCATTTGAACAAGAATATACAATGTATGATCAAAAAACAGAAAAACCTTATAATTGGCCTTCATCAGGTTTTCCGTCGCCTCAAGGAAAATACTACTGCGGAGTAGGGTCAGATGTTGCGTGGGGTAGAGAAATAAGCAATAAGCATCTAGAAGCGTGCCTGAGAGCAAATATCAGTATCGCAGGAACAAATGCTGAAGTAATGCCATCTCAGTGGGAATATCAAACTGGTCCGCTAGAAGCATTAGAAGCTGCTGATACTTTATGGATTTCCAGATTTCTTATAAATAGAATAGCTGAAGAATACAATGTAGTAATAATGCTTGATCCTAAACCAATAAAAGGCGATTGGAACGGAGCAGGATGTCATACCAACTTTAGCACAATAGAGATGAGAGAAAATTGTCCAGAAGAAGATTGGACAAGGATATGCAAGTCTATTGGAAATAGAATGAATGAACATATAGATGTGTATGGAAATGAAAATCATGAAAGACTTACAGGCGATCATGAAACATGTAATATTGAGGAATTTTCATATGGAATATCAGATAGAGGAGCTTCCATAAGAATTCCGCCATCTATGGTTGAGAATGGAAAAGGATACCTTGAAGACAGAAGGCCAGCAGCAAACATTAATCCATATACAGTTTGCAAGGTTCTTTTGGAGTCAGTATGCGGTTCATATGAACCAGCCTTAATATGAGCCCTCTCCTTTCAAAGAGAGCCCACTTGTTTATTTAGATGAAATCCAATCTTCAAGCTCAGAAAGAAGCTCATTCATATGATTTTCCTTCAGAGTCAATGGTCTGACATATTCCTTATCAGATTTTGGGTATCTTGCATTGCTATAATCTTTTTCAATCTTATCATGAAGATTTGTTATGTTTACAATCTTATCATGATTGAACCAATTATAGTTATACTTATCATAGCCCTTTAGGTCATCAAAGCTATACAGAGAATCAGGGAGAGCTGGTTCAGAATACTTTCTATTCTGTTCAGCCTTTCTTCCCCATCTTCTCCATCTTGCAGCTTGTATCTTTGTCTGAAGCAAAAGATAGTTAAGCCTCTTTAGTTTTTTGAAGTTTTCGTGATCGCATGGGTAAAATCCCCATTTGCCTTCATACACTTCTACGCCGGATTCATTCTTAGTCATTTCGTTCTCCTTTTTAATTTGTGATGTTTCCTTAATACTCATTTCTTATCTCCTTCAAAGAGTGTTTTGCAGATAGCTTTTCCGCGCTTTTCAATCTGCTTAAATTTGATCTTAAAACTTGTTGATTTTGTACCTTCTTTGCCAAACATGCTTGCATTGCTGTGAAGTTCTGACAAAGAGACCAATAGAAGGGTACATGCTTCTTCCAGTGTCGTTTTTGCACAAAATATGGGTACATCATCATTCTTCATCAAATGGATGTCCATATCGAAGAGAATCAGCCTTGCGACCTGCATGTCTTCGCTCATTTCAAGCCATGTATCATGAGATACTTGAGCATGATAAGGGAAGTGTTGTCTTCCATCTTCATCTACTGTTCTGCAATATGGCTTACCGCAATCATGAAAAATTGTATAATCATTGATTATTTCCGCGGATAAAAGATTTTCAACAATGCGATCTTTGTGAGCAGAAAGCCATGAAGGTATTCTCCACTCAGAAGAATCATCTCCGTTTGTTAAAATGCTATGCAGGTTCCAAAAATACTGATTCACTGATATGCCGTGATCATAAACAGATTGATTCTGAGTCTGAGGGCAATTCTTCATGTCTACAACGATAGATTCCTTGTTCATGGCTTCTCCTTTTGAACTGGGTTTAATAATGAGTAGTTAGCAAAAAATGACCGTCTATCGCCGCAAACAGGTTCGCAAGCAATAGCAGTTAATTGATTTCCAATGTCTGGTTCTCTGAACTCTTTGAAATTGTACCCGGAATGGGATAACTTCAACGATGCCTTTAATAAAGCGCGTTCGTCCTTAACCGACAATATGATTAGATGTGGATGTTCCTGAGTCTATGGGTCGTAGAATGCGACTCCAGCTTCCAAGACGGCATGGGCCGCTTGGACGGCTTGTTGTGCGGGACTCAAGTCTGACCGCACAAAAGCATACAAGTAAAAGGTTTCTCGGTTTTTAACGTTCTATGTCATTTTAAATCTCCTTATTCCTAAGTTTATCGGCATTTTGCCCATTGTCAAGTCTTTAAAAATTATTTTTCTGCATTTCTTTTAATCGCTCATTCATTTCTGGTGCAGCCCACATTCTTTGTACCCAACCATCAAGATCTGCCCAATTGCTTCGAGGCTTCCCCAATGAATCAAAAGGGTCTTTCTTTAAAGAGTCTTCATACCTCTGCTTGCCTGCTGGTTTCCATTCATGATTTTGCATAATAACTCATCGTCTACCTTTGTCAAGATAATTTTCAAAAACACTCATTAAACTGTTCCGACCGTTACTTTAAAGATTACCAGGGAGTAATCAATTGTTGGAGAAATAAGTGGCTGTTTGACCAAAGAACTCAATTGCTCTACCGCAAACAATAATGGCATGCCATCAGGTATCGATATTTCAATAACAGCTTTGCCTGTTAAATCTGGTTCTGTTGATGTAAATGAAAAGTCTGATCCGTTAACATATAAAATTGCTGCCATAATTATCTCCAAGAATGTTATACTCTTTTCGACAATTTTTAATAATATCTACAGGTCGCACCTTCTTGTGTTGGAAGATGGAACAATTTTGCATTCAGGACAAATTGGCATAACGAATCCCATATATTCTTCCATATTATGACTTAAATCATGAGTATATTGGTGCCCGCAATTACAAATTACTTCTCCTGCTCCGCTTGGACCATTTTCAGATAATACCTTTTGAGGCTTTTTTGTTTCAAACTTTTCCATTTTAGTCAACATTATGAATCCCTTCTACATGTTCTAAATCTAAACAAACTTTCGTAGGATTTCTTTCAGCGAAACCGCAACAAACACGATCAGAACAGCTATGGCAAGCCCAAGCTGTATTATTTTCTTTGCAATCCTTTTCCAATTCGCCGACAGATGGCAAACAGCCTACATTGTAAGCCTCTTCTGTTCCTTGCTTGCCAATATCGAATGGACAACCTTCACACATAGTTTTCATGGGATTTTTCATTTCGATAGATCTTTATATGTGTTTGAGCAGGTTGCCGCAGCGTAATCGAAAATTCTGCAATAGGCTGGCCAATCTTCTGATTCAAGATTGTAGCCGCTATTCATATTTTTCTTCATTGCTGACATCATTCTGAGAGCTTGCTCTCCATAAGCATTTGTTCTAGCAGGTTTCCATGTCTCTTTTGCCCCTTGAAGATTATCAATTCTATCAGCGAGCTTAATGATACAAGCTTTAATTGACATTGAAGAAGCCTTGCCCATAAGAACTAAAGTCTTAAGCTCTCTGCGATCTTCTGTGGTCCAATCATCTGGATATTTGTCAGGAAGCTTTAATGTCAATTCTCTAACGATATCAGCTATTGTTCTATTGAAAATTTCTCTAATGTCATCATATGACCATTCAGTATCTTCAATAACATCATGCAACCATGCTGCGCATAATAGATCTGCATCCTCTACACCCATTTCCTTTAGAGTGTTTACAACTCTTGCAGGATGACTGATGTAGGGTTCGCCGTCATCCCTGCTCTGTCCGTAATGAGCAGCAGTCGCAAATGCTTCCGCCTTCTTCTCCATCGTTTGACTCGTCGCTCTCAGTTGGCTGACTACTTTCATCTGTTCCGTTGTCCATTGTTCCATCTTTTTTCTCCTGATCTGCAAGACGTTTTTTTATTCCAATTAAAGGGAAAGATGTTTCCCTAAAACTCCAAATGATTTCATATGTGGAGCCTCGAACCGTTCTGTCTTTATACTTCCAATATACCTGATTATCTTGTCTCCCTCGATTAGCAGGATACTTGTAATTCTTATTCTTAGCAGTTTTCCTTGAATTGTTATTATCAAGAACTCTTTGCTTAAC
>Ga0316205_10005728_pt1 | contig 10171 bp, 8 predicted proteins | sample 3monthpyrite_MG_FD_204941 | JGI IMG/M metagenome (GOLD analysis project Ga0316205, IMG submission 204941) | Microbial mat bacterial communities from mineral coupon in-situ incubated in ocean water Damariscotta River, Maine, United States -... | ecosystem: Environmental > Aquatic > Marine >...
GGCCAGATAAACAGATTCAGTTTTTTATTATTTTTACTGTAAATAAGTGAAGCTACTTTCTGTTTTTGTATATACTCCAGTTTTGCACCTTGCAGTTGATAATCCAATTTTTCAAGGCTAGGAACGATCACGGCATAATCCAGCCTACCCTTTAACCAACTGGCAATAGCATCTGTGTCTGATGATTTAATATCTGCTTTAAAACTGGCAGATAAAGAACGCATATGTCCTCCAAGCACTTCACTAATAATCTGCTCTTCAACCCTGTTATGCTGATAATAAATTGAGCTAAATATAACTACCATGACTACACTGATCAGTGCCAGTGTATTCGAAAACAAATTATTTCGTTTAAACATAAAGGTATTTAACAGCCCGTTGCTGACAGTCTTATCCGGCCTTTCATCTGATGTTTGATTATTATTGCCAAAAAGATTACCCAGTACTTTATCTTCCATGCCCTCTGGTGCCTGATAGTAAGGAAGAGCATCCTGCAGCTGCCTCTTTAGTAATTTTTCTTCATCGAGCAATTTACGACAGCCTATGCATGAGTTCACATGCTGTTCAAACGCCAATGAATTAGCGGCATCAAGCTCCATATCAAGGTAGGCATACACCAATTTTTTAGTATCATCACATTTCATGTTGATCTTCCTGTCGGTAACCTTGTTTCTGGATAAGTTTTTTTAATCGGTTTCTTGCTCTGGACAAACGAGACATAACTGTGCCCAGCGGACATTCCAGTATTTTAGACATCTCCTCATAACTGAAACCTTCTATCTCTCTAAGCATAATAACTTCACGATGCTCTCTAGAAAGATAGTTAATACATGTTCGCACCAATTCCACATCAAGATTACGAGAAACCTGCTGCTCAGGTGTTTGACTGCTCATTAATTCATCTGAATGGCAATCGTCCTCGTGAAAATTATCCAGATAAACAACTTCACCTCTACGCTTAAGCTGCTGTTGCTGATTATAAAAAGCATTGCGCACAATGGTCATCAACCATGCTTTGGGATGCTGTTTTCGAAATCGGCCAAATGCCGCTAATGCACGCGTAAAAGCCTCTTGAGTTAAATCTTCTGCATTTTGTGCATTACTGGTAAGCCAGTAAGCATAATTATATGCTGCGGTCAGATGAGGCATTATCAGCGTCTTAAATTCTGTATTGTTATGGTCTGTCATGTATGCCAGCTATCAGTATTGTTGTTATAACTATATATAACATCCAAATATCGCTTTTTATTCCATTTTTATACAAAACACGCCAATAAATAAGAATAACCTTATAAAGTAAACGACAATAATACCGATACATAAGATTAATAGAATATTTCAGCGAAACTGCACCAGGCAACAGACAAATGAATGAATTCAAATCCAGGCGATGGGCGATCAATATTGCCATCCTGACCTTTTCGCTTTGTGCAATGCTGGTGCTTTTCGGCAGCATGATGACACAACGTGTAAACCATTTTAACGCACTCTGGAATAACTATGACCATCATGCAATTGCGATAAATGACTCATTACATGAACTCGACAGAAGTTTTGGTTATGGCGGCTTTATCCATCACTTTAAAAACCTTGTGTTACGGAAAGATACAACACTGGTTCCTTATATCGAAAATAGCCTGAAACAAGCGTATATAGCCATTCGACACATGAAAGACAGTGACCCTGATCTGGATGCACAAAATTCGATAGTACAAATCAAAATTGTTGTAGACCTCTATGCAAAAAAACTAGAGCTGGCTAAAAAACTTATCCTGCAAGGCCTGACACCGATTGAGATAGATGCCCGTGTAAAGGTTAATGACACACCTGCTCTGGTTGCACTAAACCTACTAGCAAAACATGCTAGAGCAGATCACAATTTAATGTCCAATGAAACCAGGCATCATCTGGAAAAAACCATTAATTTTATGCAATGGGCTTATTTGCTCATCCCGTTTTTTATCATTTTCGGTATTACTATTTTCATGTTTCTTCAAAAATCACATGCTAGTAACGCCTACTTGAAAAGCTCCAAACGTTATATAGAAGAGTTAATGGATGCCATTCCCGATGCCCTACTGATTATCGATAAACAGGGGGAAATACTCCAAGCTAATATGCAAGCAGAACATTTATTAGGATACAAACGAGACGAGCTAACTGGACGTCAAGTTGAATCATTAATACCTGAGCATTTTCGCAAGGGACACAAAATGCAAAGAAACAGTAGTTTTAGCACTCGTGCGTCACGACCAATGAGCCGCATAAACAAACTAATGCCATTCACTGCCCTGACTCGCGATGGACGTGAAATTCCGGTGGATATTAATATAAGCTTTAGTATTCAAGACAATCAGACTTTGGCCATTACGTCTATACGTGACATTTCTGATCGCATTCAAATGGAAACTGAATTAAGAAGAAATGAAAAAATGATGAAACAAGCTCAAGAAATTGCACACCTGGGCACATGGGAATGGAACATTGAACAAAATATTATGCATTGGTCAGATGAAAGCAGCCGCATTCTCGGAGTTAATATACATGACGTTACCCCCAGCCTAGACACTATGCTGGCACAAACAGCTCCCAAAGACAGACAACGATTAAAACATTCCATTGAAGAAACTGCCTCCAAAAACTGTGCGCTTAATATTGAACATGGCATCCATCACACGGACGGAACAGAGCACATAGTGCAACAAAATGGCCGCGTATTTTATAATGACGCTGGTGCTGCATCAAGAATAGTAGGAAACATTCGAGATATAACTGAATACAAAAAGACTCAGGAAAAATTGCTACTAACCAAAGAAATTTATGAAAACTTGTCCGAAGGTATTCTTGTAACAGACCACAATAAAAAAATCATCGACGTTAACCAGTCCTTCTTACGGCTTAGTGGCTACACTAGAAAAGAATTATTAGGTAGGACACCAAAAATACTCCAGTCCGGCCAGCAAGAAATGGATTTTTATGACACTATGTGGCAAGGCATTAATTCAAATGGACACTGGCAAGGCGAAGTATGGGACAAACATAAAGACGGTCATTTATTTCCGGTCATGTTATCTATTGTCACCGTGATAGATGACAATGATAGAATCACAAATTACATTGGGACATTTCTGGATATCAGCACCATCAAGGAACACCAAAAACAACTCGAACAGTTGGCACACTTTGATCCATTAACCGGAGTTGCCAATCGCATGTTGTTTAGTGATCGTCTGGGCGCGTCACTCAGGCGCGCACATCGCGGTAAATCTATCATGGGACTTTATTACATCGACCTTGATGGTTTCAAACTGGTTAATGACAAACTTGGGCACGAAACTGGCGATGACATCCTGATTACTTTCAGTAAAAAGATGCAAGAATTAATACGTGAAGATGACACGGTTGCCCGCCTCGGTGGTGATGAATTCTGTATTATCGCAAACGATTTGAAAACTACTAAAGAGTTATTCTCCCTTGCGGACAGACTTACCAAGAAACTGTCCACCACTGTCATTGCAGGTAATATTGAACTTACCGTCACAGCGAGCATAGGTATAGCTTGGTATCCCGACCATGGTACCCTCGCAGATGAACTATTAGGCAAAGCCGACAAGGCAATGTATCAGGCAAAACGTGACGGGAAGAACCGCTACCATGCCTATGATAATACTGAACTGAATTCATAGTAATCTTTCAGGCAACAGTATCTACATTTAAAACACTGTAAAAGGTATCTTATAACTCTTCTACATTAGAAAATAACAAAGACCTACGATTAGCATTAGCCTTTTAATTTATGGCGTGCCCGACAGATCATTCGCACTTTTGGCTCACCCCTTCAGGGCCACCTTCACAAGCTTCGGACGTTCTTCGCAGACAATTTAATCTCACTATTTGTAATTATGGTGTTTTTATATTTAGTAAAGACAGACCATAATAGGATAACTGCTTTACTATGCTTATCGTCATAACACTAGTAAATCTTTGCAAATAAGCATTGTAGAAAATCATTAATCGCCACATGATTCTTGAATATGTTTTTACATATCGGCCTACATAATTCGTTTATTCAAGAATAGATATAATTTTTTCATAAAGAACATTTGCTTGAAATGGCTTCACAATGAAACCATCTATCCCATTCTCAACCGCTTCCTTAACTTTTTCTACTTCAGATGAGGCTGTAACCATCATAAATGCTGATGATTGTAATTTTTCGCTCGCTTTCATTGTTTTAAGTATTTCTAACCCCGACAAACCAGGCATATTCCAATCACAAATAACTAAATCAAATTGAGTCTGCCCCATCTTTTTTAACGCTTCTTTCCCGCCATTAGCGGTAGCCAGACGAAAAAAACCAACATCTTTTAAAAATGCCTTCATAATACTAACCATTGATGGAACGTCATCGACTATTAATATTTTTTTATTTTTAATTTCATCTGAGATGCTTATTTTCAACAAAACCTTATCCTTAATATATGATTAACCACACTTTGATTCTTAAACAAAAAATATTAGATTTTAAAGTTATATCGGCAGATTTAAATTTTTCTGTTGTATAAAATAAATAATAATAAGAACATGACAAAATCCAGATACTGACATTACTTACTGAAACAAAAAAGCAGCTAACACCTATGTGCTAACCGCTTTATAGCTCTATTAAATTTGTGGCGCGCCCGGCACAATTCGGATGTACGGCCTCCAAATTAGAAGTGCCTTAAATATAATAAGCCATTGAATTCATTAATCTTAATTGAGATACTCACTACTCATAATCAATACTACAGGTTCTAATTGATTACCCTTCACAGTAATCGGCAAATGGTGGCTGTTTTAAAACTTCTTCGGCAAAACTAGAAGCCAAGTCTGTCGACACAAACCCTCCATCAACTGATCCCCTGTAAGCTTTTCCACCATAACCTAAAGGATGCATGTGCGCCCTTATAATCAACTCACTATCCGGTTTGATGTTTATGGGGCCGCCATCCCTGATAAACGGTTGCTCATCCGTATGACTATGCGCCAGTAATCTTCTGTAAATTAATCTCCCATCAACGGATAAAACCTCCCACCAATTGGCGTACTGATCGCAGCCTTTGTCCGGGCTATCAACCTCGACTGTAAAGATATAGCCCCCGTCAACTTCTTCTGTTTCAACTAACATCACATCAGCATAGGGGTACACTTCAGCACCCGCGTAACCGGCAGGCACTAACAACAAGAGAAACATAAACGTATCGTAAGCAGGAAAATAATTTTTCATCTCAACACCTATTTGGCGCGATAGCGCTTGTGACAAGCACGGCAAGCATTAAACAATTGTTTGAACTGGGTATTTATGTCCGCCACACTGCCACCTTTAGCCACTTCAGCTAACTCGCCAGCCTCTATATTCAAACTTGCCAGAAGATCTGATACTTCGCTAGGCTGCTCAAAAAATTCAGGCTTCACACGCGTCGGCTTCCAGCCATTGCCTGTCGATGTACCTGGTACAAACAATCTATTCAATCCAGTGCCGGCAATAGCAGCAATGGCATTGGCAGCCTTGATAACCTCTTCACGATTAAAACTATCCGGTTTTTTCACCACATGTTTTTTAATAACACCCACATTCCAGCGCATAAACATCATGGCGGATTGGCGATACTTTATATTGTCCTGCAGCTTTCCCGGCTTGGGCCCTGCAGATACCGCAGAAATGGCCAGAGTCATGATTACCAATAACATCATTATTTTATTCTTCATATAACACCTCTTATTGAAATTTTAAAAAACTTAAACCCCGTCAAAAAAATCCGTCATTGCATCTACTGCGTCATCAGTATTCAAATCACGAAACATATGTCCGGCACCATCGATAACACTCATTTGCAAATGCTTGCCTGTTACCAGATGCGCAATCTTTTTCTCAAGCCCTATAACAACCTTGTCATCATCCGCAACGATAACTAAAGTTGGCTTGTTGACTTTTTTCAACAGTGCAGGCGTATCCACTCTAGCGTCACGCCTGTAATAGGAAACAAAACTCTCTGCGGTTGCAGGCGTATCACGACAGGTCATCATATTGATACTGTCTAACACGGTATTTCCTTTACCTGCACTAACCAGTTTTTCCGCACTCTCCAACACGGGTGCCAATGGTTTACCGAATCGCGCTTGGTATGCCATTGCGCTGGTGTTTTCTCCGATGGCAGGCGCCATCAAAACAACCGACTTGACCAACGGGTTATTATGAGTCGCCATATAAAGTGCTGTTTGCGCACCACCACGGGAATGGCCTAACAATGTAATGCTGCTGGCTCCTTCACTCTTTAACCAGGATACCCATGCATTAATTTCATTAACCGCATCCTGATTTTGATGTCTGTTGACTACCTTGCAATCATACATACCGTGACGATTATCAAGTCCAAGGCTCAGGTTAATGGACAAGGTGTTATAACCACCTTCTGTTAATAGCTTGCGCATATAGGTAATCATTTCCATATCGCGATGCGCTAGTGCACCGTGCGTTATCAAAATAACGCCATCACCCAGTTTTTTTCCGTCGGCCAGCACAAGCCGGGCATTCAGTATCAGACCTTGATGCGGCAAGGTCACTTCCTTCGCCTGCACAAATCCAGCAGCGATAAATAGTACAAGCACAAATGCAGTTCTGAACAGTAAATTTATCATCATGGCAACCTCGCTCTTATTTCTGATATTAGCTATTTACACTTCATCAATCACGAATCTGTGCTAACCTTAACCTGTTCATATTTGCAATGTAATTAGGCAGGTTCGCATTATAAGTTTGCATAAATGCAAATATAAAAATGAGGATATATAAATGGAATGGAGTGATCTGAAAATTATTTTAGCTATATGCCGAACCGGCAGTCTGTCAGCCGCTGCGCGCATACTAGAACTAAATCACAGCACCATATTCAGACGCATTAACAATATCGAAAAAAAAATGGGTGTACGTTTCTTTGAACGCCTTCCTCAGGGCTACGCAATGACAGAAGCAGGCGAAGCCGCTATGAGCGCTGCCGAACGCATCGAAATAGACGTACTGGGCCTGACGCGTGAGATTCAGGGAAAAGATCTGCGCTTGCAAGGCACTATTCGTGTCACTGCCCCGGCCGGCATTTCTTTAACACTGCTAGGCCCGCACCTTGCACAATTCTGCAAGACACACCCCGATATACACATCGATCTTATTGCAACCAGCCACACACTTGAACTATCACGTCGTGAAGTTGACCTTGCCATCCGTGTGACAAAAAAACCACCCGACACCAGTATTGGTAGACGCATATGTAATTTTAAAACCAGCATCTATGCCACACGCCCTTACCTAAATAAACATAAAAACATCAGCCTCGATCAACACAACTGGTTAATGACAGACGACCAGATGGAATGGCTGCCCGCCTCCATCCGTAAAAACAAGGAAAAGGCAAACATCAACGTGGTGTACAGCAGTAACAATATACTCGCGGTATTAAACGCGGCTAAAGAAGGCCTTGGCATTGCCCCTCTCCCCTGCTTCATTGGCGATAGTGAGAAAAAACTGCACCGCGTTATTGAGCCACCGGAAGAATTAACAAGTGAACTCTGGGTGCTCACACACTCTGACTTACGCAACACTGCAAGAGTGAGAGCACTGCTGACTTTCCTACATAATGCTTTTAGTAAACAGAAGGATTTACTTGAGGGACAGTGTGTTTAAGAGGGACAGTTACTAAACCATGAGATAAATTGACTTTATTGCAAGGCTCAAACCACTGACCAGCAGTAAAACACTCACGACTTGATTAAACCGGCGATCATTAATTTTTATATGTAAATGTTGCCCTACATACATAGCCAAAATTAAAACTGGCATCAGCACTAAAGCTAAAATCACCATTTTTTTGGTAAATAAATCTGAATAAAAATAGCCAAACATTCTTGCTCCGCCATCAACCAAAAATATCATCGTAATGGTTGCTCTAAATTGTTGTTTAGTAACTTGGCGCATCTTAAGATACAAAACATAGAATGGCCCACCAGTACCAAATAAAGCACCAATCAAACCAGCAAAACTACCTGCAGCGACTGCCCACCAGCGACTACCTGATTTAATTTCGTACGGCAGCAACGAATAAATTGCATAACAAAATATAAAAATGCCCAGCGTAAAGGTAAGCACAGTTACATCGGCATTCACAAGCAACCATAACGCAATAGTAATACCCGCTAACGAAAAGGGTAAAAGAGGCCATAAGTCTCGCCAAACAACATCACTACGATATGTAAAACTTTGATACACCGTGCCGGAGTAACTTAACAATGCCAAAACAGGGACAATAAACGGTAGCGGTAAAAAAAACGCTAACAGGGGAATAGCAACTAAACCGCTACCAAAACCTGATAACCCTTTAATCACATAGGCAACAAATATAATAACAATACATAAGACCAGCTCGTTTATTGTTAAGGCTAATAGGTCTGAAAGCATAAAAAATGCGACATTATGAAATTATTTAAGAATTAACCACATTATATCACTAGAATCAAACCGCTCCCTTGCTTTATCTTTTAATTTAAGTTCAAGAAGAAGAGAAGTTAATAGCGTTAAGGTATCAGTGCCCTTTTATACAATATTTTTGAATGGGGATAAAACATCTTGATGTTTTTGCTCTACCCCACCAAATACCAAATATTACTGGTTACGTTTGCTGTTTAGATAACAAAAATATCATCGTTTAAATAAACTGAATTGGTGCCAGTTAAGTTGCAAATTAACCATATCAGAATCGAAGCTTCTGCCTAGACTCTTGGTTTTACCAAAATAAACATCAAAGGATATCTTTGGTGAATACTGATACCTTAATCCCATTTTCAATTGATGAATAACTCCTTCATCAACATCCACATCGCCACCCCCAGCAACGCCAACGTCATATTGAAGGACAGGATTAATTACAGAACCTGAAAACAATAAAGGATTAATTCGAACACCCAGCATACCCTCAGCATATGACCCGATATCACCTTCGTATGCCCAATGCGTGCTCCCGGTAATGCTTGCATAACTAGTAATAGGGCTAGATAAAATTAATCCTATAAGATGCAGGCGTTCTTTATAGTTAGTAGCATTCGTTGTACGCGTATAATCCTTTGGTAGATATGTCTTATGCGACAAAGATGCAATCCAGCGCCGAGTTTTAAATCTCTCAGGTGAAAAAACCCGTGCATCTTTTCCTTCTACTGACGGTTTTTCACCTTCCCACGAAAACGCCAACTCACCAGTTGTTGCCTTAAACTTGCCATCCACCGCATATGTTCGACCAGCCATTGCCTTGATAGAAAGATCAGGAGTGATACTCCAACGCAATCCCACCATAGGCTGAGCAATAAGACCACCGCCGGTGTCGATTCTGCCATCACCACCAAGACCAACTAAAAACTTCGCTTCCCAATGCAGGTTTGATGTTACTTTTGACGCATACCCCAAACCGGTTAAAAAAGTTGCATATCCGTCTGCACCCCCGCCACCAGCTCCATATGCTTCAAGCATCGTATACACATTGTCAGAAATAAACCGGTCAACCTGAATACCTAAAAGTGGTATATTTTGGTTGCTTGATGTAGATGGATTGGTATAAGCCCCCAATCGGGTAATCGGTGTGTCATCAGGAAAGTAATACAGCATCGCCGGTGAAATGCGTAAACGATGTGTCTTGCTACTAAATAGCTTCAAACCACTCTTTTGAGCATCACTCGTAACATCACGTAAAGAATCACTATCTACGCGAAGGCCCGCAAAGATATGCGTATCTTCTTTATAAGCACTTCTAGAATTGGAAAAATCAGTATGCGCCACACCAAGACGTAATTTAAATGAAGGAAAAACACGCTCCAAACTTACATGCGTACGCAACATCTTTCCACCACCAGGAAAGGCACGGTCCGAACCACCTCCGCCACCAAAATGAGCACCCATGTCAAGTTGATACTTTTTACTCAGTGCTTTTCGCCAGCCCCCTGTCAGGCCCGAAGTAAAAAAACCGCCTTCCTCACCCGTAGCAGCACCGTAACCACCTATTCCAAGATATAATGATGGCACCTGCTTAAACAAAAATAGATCATAATGCGCGCCAATCAGGCCCATAGTCTCATTAGTTGAGATAGGCAA
>Ga0316205_10005729_pt1 | contig 10169 bp, 6 predicted proteins | sample 3monthpyrite_MG_FD_204941 | JGI IMG/M metagenome (GOLD analysis project Ga0316205, IMG submission 204941) | Microbial mat bacterial communities from mineral coupon in-situ incubated in ocean water Damariscotta River, Maine, United States -... | ecosystem: Environmental > Aquatic > Marine >...
CACAAATTAAAACGCCTGATAAAAGCCGAGGCACGCTGGGCCGTTGAGGGCATTTCGGGGCGGCGAAAGCGCAACATGGGCCGGGTGCGTCGCTTACAGGATATGAGGGCGCAAAAAGCGGCCGAAATCAAGCAAATCGGCGCGGCTGCAATGGCCTTTGAAGGTGGTCCAAAATCTGGACGGCTTGTGGTGGAAGCCCGCGAAATTTCAAAGCGCTTTGACAAGCCCCTCGTGCAGGATTTTTCGCTGCGTGTTATGCGGGGAGACCGTGTGGCGCTGGTTGGCCCCAATGGCACCGGCAAAACCACTTTGCTTAAAATGCTCACCGGAGAGCTTGCGCCTGATAGCGGCGAGATCAAGCTCGGCACCAATCTTTCGCTCGCTGTTTTTGACCAAAACCGCGAGGCGCTGAACCCCGAGCAAACGCTCTGGGATGCGCTAACGGAAGATCCCGCGCTTGGGGTTTCGGGCAAGAATGATCAGGTTATGGTGCGCGGCACCCCGCGCCATGTTGTTGGATACCTTAAAGATTTTCTGTTTTCCGAAGCCCAGTCCCGCGCGCCGATCCGCAGTCTTTCGGGTGGCGAAAAAGCGCGGCTATTGCTCGCACGCATTATGGCGCAAGAAAGCAATGTGCTTATATTAGACGAGCCAACCAACGATCTAGACGTAGAGACCCTCGATCTGCTGCAAGAGCTGATCGATGACTATGACGGCACCGTGATTCTGGTCAGCCACGACCGCGATTTCCTTGATCGCGTGGCCGATACCACTATCGCCATGGAGGGCGACGGGCAGGCGATAGCTTATGCCGGCGGCTGGACAGACTACCAAAACCAGCGTGGATTGGTGGCCAATGAAGCGGAGGCCAAAGCCAAGAAAAAAGCCGAGCCGCAATCCAAAACCGCTACAGAGAAATCGGGCCTGAGCTTTAAGCAGGAACACCGCTTAAAAGCGCTCCCCGGGGTTATCGAAAAACTGGAAGCCGAAATCGCCAAGTTGGAAACCCTGCTGGCCGACCCGGCGCTTTTCACTGCCGACCCCGCCAAATTTCAAAAAGCCAGCGACGCACTGGTCACGCGCCACGAAATGCTCTCTGACGCCGAGGCCGAGTGGATGGAGCTGGAAGACGTTAAGTAGCGAGCATGTTTGAGATGCGCAGAATGTGTTACTCAAGAAACGGCAGTTTCGGAGGCACTTGCTAATCCCGCGATCTGAGACGCACATGGTTCTGCTTTATTTAACCGCAGATTTGACCACCGAATCCAATTTGTTTTGCTCAAACATCCAGCCCCTCAACAAACTGAGCATTTTCCTGAATATACTGAAACCGCATCTCCGGTTTTTTCCCCATCAGGCGCTCCACGAGGTCTCCGGTTTCGCCGGGTTCGTCCTCCTCAATTGTTACTTTAATCAAGGTGCGGCTCTTGGGGTCCATCGTGGTTTCTTTGAGCTGGCTCGGGTTCATTTCCCCCAGCCCCTTGAAGCGTGACACCTCGATTTTTCCGCGCGCACCAAGGCCGCTTTCCAGCCATGCGTCGCGCTCTGCGGCGTCTGCGGCATAAACCGACTTTGCGCCTTGGGTAAGCCGGTAAAGCGGCGGCGCGGCGAGAAACAGGTGGCCATTATCGATTAACGGCCGCATCTGTGTATAGAAAAGTGTCATCAGCAACGCCGAAATATGGGCACCGTCCACATCCGCATCAGTCATGATGATAATCCGGTCATAGCGTAGATCTTCGATGCTGAACTTCAAGCCCATCTGCACGCCCATAGCTTGACAAAGATCGCTAATCTCTTGGTTTTGCATCATTTTATTGCTGGCCGCACCCAATACATTCAGAATTTTGCCCTTAAGCGGCAAAATCGCCTGTGTTTTACGGTTTCGCCCCTGCTTGGCAGAACCGCCCGCAGAATCTCCTTCAACGATGAAAAGTTCGGACCCTTCGCGGGTTGCACCCGAGCAATCCGCAAGCTTGCCCGGCAGCCGCAATTTTTTGGTCGCACTTTTGCGCTGGGTTTCTTTCTCGGCGCGTCGTTTTAGCCGCTCTTCGGCCCGCAAAACGAGGTAATCCAGAATTGCGCCGGCAGATTTGGTATCCGCGGCCAGCCAGTTATCAAAATGGTCCCGCACCGCGTTTTCGACCATTTTTTGAGCGTTTTCATTCGAAAGCCGATCTTTGGTTTGGCCGACAAAGCTCGGGTTGCGAATAAAGATCGAGATTAATGCGCAGCCGCCGGTCGTGAGATCATCCCGCACGATGCTTGCGGCCTTTTTATTGCCGACCAGCTCGCCATAGGCCCGCATCCCTTTCAGGATAGCGGCCCAAAAGCCGCTTTCATGGGTGCCACCATCGCGGGTGGGCACAGTGTTGCAATAGCTATCCAAAAATCCGTCGAGCATCGGGGTCCAGTTAATTGCCCACTCGACCGAGCCCGGCTCACCGAATTTTTCTTTAAAATCAACCTTGCCCGAAAAAGGTGTTTCGGCATAGGTCATCGCCTTTCCGAGCACCTCTGTCAGGTATTCCGAAAGGCCACCGGGATAGTGAAAGCTGGCTTCCAATGGCATTTCGCCGTCTTGAATAGCCGATTTCCAACGAATCTCGACGCCGGAAAACAGGAAGGCCTTGGAGCGCACAAGATCGTAAAGCCGCATCGGCTTAAACTTAAGGCGGCCAAAAATATCTGGGTCTGGATGGAAAGTAACCGTGGTGCCGCGCCGGTTTGGCGCTGATCCGATTTTCTCAAGCGGCCCCAAAGGCTTGCCGCGTGAAAAGCTCTGGCTAAAAATCTCGCGATTGCGGGCTACTTCAACCACCATGCTATCAGAAAGCGCGTTAACAACCGACGAGCCAACTCCGTTGAGGCCACCCGAAGTCTGGTAAGCGCCTTCGGTAAATTTACCGCCCGCGTGCAGGGTGGTCAAAATCACCTCCAGCGCAGATTTGTCGGGGAACTTAGGGTGGGGATCAGTTGGAATACCGCGGCCATTATCGCGAACCACAACCGAATAATCTTCGAGTAATTCGACCTCGATCCGGTTGGCATGGCCCGCCACAGCTTCGTCCATCGAGTTATCAAGCACCTCGGCAACGAGATGGTGCAGCGCGCGACTGTCGGTGCCGCCGATATACATACCGGGGCGCTTGCGCACAGGCTCAAGGCCCTCCAACACTTCGATGGAAGACGCATCATAGTCATTCGAGGCAGTATCCTCGTTAAACAGATCGCTGGGCATTGCTCGATTCCTTTTTTTCTACATTATGGCAGAAAGGGCAGGGAGGCGACAATATCTTGTGTTCACGCAAATGCGTTTCGACACAAAAGGTTTTTAAACCGGACTGTCATTTTGGTGTCAGCCAGGCGAAACCATTCTTGCGGGCCGGTTCTGGGCTGTTTCATTTTCTTTCGACAGGGCTGAAGGTTTTGATTTGCCCGTTTTAGCACAAGGGAGTGGCGGCCTCATTCGCCAGCAGAGACATCAATGGATGTTCTGCCCCAAAAACAGGCATTAGTTTCGCGCGATCCCTTGCGACTAGAACCTAACTCACCAATTTTTTCCAGCCAAACGGCCGGAAATATGCGGCGTCAGTTTGCTGACGTGCTGCTGGCCTCATCTTCGGTTGCCGGATTGCCGTTGGCCCAGAAGCCGTCATATTCTTCGCCAGACGCATAGCGCATTACGCCGCGCCCTTGCCGCTGGCCCTTGGCAAAGAAGCCCTCATATACATCGCCATTCGGGTATTTCGCAGCGCCTTCGCCGTCGATCTCGCCGCCCGACCAGTTGCCGCTGTATTCAAAACCGTCTGGCATGGTGATCGTGCCCACGCCTTCGCGCTGTCCAGCAACAAATGTGCCGGTATAGATCGTGCCATCGGAGTAGGTCGCCACGCCTTCGCCATCGCGCAGGCCATCTTTCCAGGCGCCGGCATATTGGTATCCGTCCTGATAGGTCATCGTGCCTTGGCCGTGGTTTTTGGCGTTACGGAACTCACCATCATAAACGAGGCCGTTTTCATAGCGCGCAATGCCGCGCCCTTCGATCACGCCGTTTACCCATGTGCCTTCATAAGACGACCCGTCCGCATAAACGATTTTACCTTGGCCATGTGCAACATCGTTGAGGAAGCTGCCTTCATAAACCGAATTGTCAGGATAGGTGACTTTGCCGTCACCCTCTATCCGGCCATCAACCCAGACACCGGTGTAGACGTAGCCATCTGCGCCGGTGAATGTGCCAACTCCGTTGCGTTGATCAGCGGAAAACACGCCGTCATAGCGGTCTCCGTTGGCATAAGTCGCAACACCCTGGCCCTCGCGCTGGCCGTTGACCATTGCGCCTTCGTATTTGTCGCCGTTGGCTTGCGTAAGCACGCCGACGCCGTTGATCTGTCCGTTTTGCCACTGGCCGACATACGTAACACCATCGGGCAGGCTGAGCGTGCCTTCGCCTTCGCGCACACCTCGCACGATATCGCCTTCATAAAGCGCACCGTCAGGGTATGTGATTTTGCCTAAGCCGTGTTTTACGCCGTTATCCCAGCCGCCTTCATAGATATATCCGTTTGGGCTGGTCATCGTGCCGGTTCCGTGGTGCACGGCATTTAGGAAATCACCGGAATAGACAACGCCATTTGCATAGGTTGCTGTGCCCGCACCCGAGATTTTGCCATCCACCCATGAGCCTTGATAGGTGCCACCATCGGAAAATGTGATCTTGCCTTCACCTTCAGGGCGGCCGTTCACGAATTCGCCTTCATAAACAGAACCATTCGGGAATCGTGCAACACCGCTACCTTCGATGCGCCCTTCTATCCATTGCCCGGAATATTCGTAGCCGTTTGGCAGGCGATAAGTGCCTTGGCCATGTTGCTTGCCGTTAAGAAACTCGCCCTCGTATATCCCGCCTGTATCATACTGCTTGGTTTCTACCGTTGTTTCCTGCGCGAAAAGCGGAGCGGTTCCGGCCACAAATCCAAACGAAACAGCGCTTAAAGCGGCGGCACTAAGCAAAAGGCGATGATTCAAAATATCTCTCCACAATCCGGCAATCTGCCCTTTCGGGATGATTTGCTCTATATTCGCAAATATTAGGAGCTAAAGTCCAAAGGGGCAACGGTTTTTTACGCTGTTATGAAAGATGGTTGCCGCAAGGCTTGTGTTTGCCCGCAAAGCCTGTGTATTTCTGCAGGAAACAGACACGTGAGGGGGCTTCATGCCGCAAAGATTTCGCCTGACACTCGCCCAGTTAAACCCCACTGTCGGGGATTTTGACGGCAATATCGAAAAAGCGCTGGAAGCGTATCGGGCCGGGGCAGATTCTGGCGCTGATCTTGTGGCGCTGCCTGAAATGTTTTTGACGGGTTATCAGACACAGGATCTGGTTTTGAAACCCGCGTTTCAGGCCGAAAGCACCGCAGCGCTGCACCGCTTGGCCAAGGAATGCGCAAAGGGCCCGGCGCTTGCAATCGGTGCGCCTCTGCTTGAAGACGGCAAGCTTTTTAATGCCTATTTTTTGCTGTCGAATGGGAAAGTGAGGGTGATTGCCCGCAAACATCACTTGCCGAATGAAGATGTGTTTGACGAGCACAGGCTATTTGAAAGCGGCCCGATTTCCGGCCCGTTTGAGCTTAATGGCTTGCGCATCGGCTGCCCCGTTTGCGAAGACGGCTGGCACGAAGATGTGGCCGAAACCCTTGCTGAAACCGGCGCAGAGCTTTTGTTGATTCCAAACGGTTCGCCCTATCGCCGCAATAAGCACGATTTGCGTATCGGATTGATGGTATCTCGGGTGGTCGAAACCGGCCTTCCTTTGGTTTATCTCAACCTCGTTGGCGGGCAGGATGATCAGGTTTTTGACGGTGCAACCTTCGTTTTGAACCCCGGAGGGGAACTGGCCTTGCAGATGCCGGTTTTTGAAGAAAACATAACTCATGTTGACTTTGAAAAGGGCGAGGACGGCTGGCGTGCATTGGAATCTGTGCGTGACGTGCCGGGCAATGAGTGGGAACAGGATTATCGCTGTATGGTTGAGGCTTTGCGCGACTATATGGGGAAGACCGGCTTCGAAAAGGTGCTGCTTGGCCTTTCAGGCGGGATAGATTCGGCGATTGTGGCGACAATTGCTGCCGATGCGCTTGGGCCTGAAAATGTGCGGTGCGTGATGCTGCCGTCTGAATACACCAGTGCCGAATCTTTGGTTGATGCCGAATCTGTGGCGCGGGCACTTGGCTGCCAGCTTGATACCGTGCCAATTGCCGCGGGCAGGGCGGCGATCACCGAAACGCTTGCGCCTTTGTTTGAAGGGCATGCCGCTGATGTAACCGAAGAAAACATCCAGTCTCGGCTGCGTGGTCTGCTGCTCATGGCGATGTCCAACAAATTTGGCGAGATGTTGCTGACAACCGGCAATAAATCGGAAGTGGCGGTAGGATATGCCACGATATACGGTGATATGGCGGGCGGGTATAATCCGATCAAAGATCTCTATAAAATGAGGGTTTTCGAGACGTGTCGCTGGCGCAACGCACATCACTTTGACTGGATGAAGGGGCCTGCGGGCATAATTATTCCCGCCAATGTGATTGATAAACCGCCTTCGGCCGAGCTGCGCGATGACCAAAAAGACGAAGACTCTTTGCCGCCATATGATGTGCTAGACGCGGTGTTGGAAGCTTTGATTGACCACGATCTCTCGGTGGCCGAGGTTGTGGCGCTCGGATACGAACATGCGCTGGTAAAGCGCGTGGAACATTTGATTTATTTGAGTGAATACAAGCGCTTCCAGTCTGCGCCGGGGGCAAGATTAACGCTGAAGGCTTTTTGGCTGGACCGGCGCTATCCGATTGTGAACCGCTGGCGGGATAAAAGCTGATAACAATTGCCTTTCCTTCGAGGGGTGAAAACCCCTTTCTGCCAAGGCACGTTTTTCAACGCGCTAAAAAACTGGTTTTGCGGCGCCGCTGGCCGCGCTCCGCTCGGCGCCCCAAGAAGGGGCTTTATCACACAGCCCAAACCTTTTATGAGGGCTGAAACGTGTTTTGCAGGATATTGCCATGACCACCACTCGCTTTGCTCCTTCGCCAACCGGCTATCTTCATATCGGAAACCTGCGGGCTGCGCTGTTCAATTACCTGATCGCGCGGCAATCTGGTGGCTCCTTTATTTTGCGACTGGACGATACCGACCCAGTGCGCTCAAAACCTGAATTTGCCGACGGAATACGCGAGGACCTGCGCTGGCTCGGGCTAGAATGGGACCGCGAAGAAACCCAGTCAACCCGCCTTGCCCGCTATGACGAAATTGCCGGCCAGCTGCGCGCCGCGGGCCGGCTTTATGAATGTTTTGAAACCCCGACCGAGCTGGACCTAAAGCGCAAAAAGCAGCTCAATATGGGCTTGCCGCCGGTTTATGACCGCGCCGCGCTCAAGCTGACCGACGCTGAAAAGGACCGCTTGCGCGCCGAACGCGGCGGCTATTGGCGCTTTCAGCTAGACCACAAACGGATTGAGTGGGAAGATGGCATTTTAGGGGCGCAATCAATTGATGCGGCCAGCGTTTCAGACCCGGTTTTGATCAGGGCGGACGGGCAGGTGCTCTATACACTCGCATCCGTAACGGATGATACCGATATGGGCATTACCAACGTGGTGCGCGGATTGGATCACGTAACCAACACCGCAACTCAAATCCAGATCATCGAAGCGATGGGTTGTGCTTTGCCAAAGTTTGCGCACCACTCGATGCTGACCGGCCCACAAGGCGAGCCGCTATCAAAGCGTTTGGGCGTGTTGGCGCTACGTGATCTGCGGGCTTCGGGGCTTGAACCAATGGCGATTGTGTCGCTAATGGCCCGCCTTGGCTCGTCAAAGCCCGTAGAGCTGCAACAGGATATGCAGGCGATTATTGATGGGTTTAACCTTGCAGACTTTAATGCCTCACCGACCAAATTTGACGAAGCAGACCTGAAACCGCTGAGCGCGCGTATTTTGCATGGTATGTCGGCCGGTGATATGGCGGCTGATCTGGCGGCAGCAGGGGTGGCCGATGATATAGCAGACGCTTTTTGGCTGGCCATTCGCGAAAATATTGGCAGTCGCGCAGATATTTCGGACTGGTGGAGCATTTGCCATAATGGAGCAACGCCCGATATATCCGAAGAAGATCAAAGCTTTGTGCGCGAAGCATTTGCAGCACTCCCGCCGCAGCCGTTTGACGAGACGACCTGGAGCAGCTGGACAGGTGACATGAAGGAAAAAACCGGGCGCAAAGGCAAAGCCTTGTTTATGCCGTTGCGAAAAGCGCTGACGGGGCGCAGCCACGGCCCCGATATGAAACGCTTATTACCTCTGCTGCGGGTTATCCCAAGCCTCGACTAAGGTTTAGGGAGCTTCAAAACCGTATCAACTTCCAGCACGTTGGGGTTGGTCATCACGTCCCGATTTGCATCGAAAATTGTGGTAAATGAGCCGGTATTGCCATAAATGGCGGCTGAAAAAAGGGCCAATGAGTCGCCGACAATAACGGTTATTGTCCACGCGCCGTTTTCAACCTTGATTCGCTCGACAACCGCGCGCTCTTCAGCATTTGCATTTTCCAATGCAACCGGTCTGATCTCAACTACAGGAGCGTCACTCGGCGCCGCAGCAGCATTGCCGCTGTCGTCAAGCAACAGGCTTTCACTCGCCGCTGCCAGTGCGTCAAGAAAGTTCTCACCGCTCGCAATTGTCGCGTTTGGCGTGTCTACCGAAGAAGTGTCCTGAAACAGAGTTAGAAAATCGAGCCCGCCCCCTATTTGGCCAAGCTGCGCGCCAAATTCAGGCCCCTCGTTTTCAACGATAAACTGAGTGAAAAAATCTGCAAGCTGTTCATTTGAGACACCAGAACGCGCACTTGCATCAACAAGGCGGGAAATGGCTGATCTGAAAAGCTCATTATTTTTGTTCTGCACAGCAATGTCTGAGTCTGTCGAGCTCGAGATAACCCCTTTAAGGGCATCTAAGGCGCGGCCGGCGTAAAACACCAGTCGCCGCATATCGGATTCGGCGATCGAGCCAAAATCGCTTTGTGCAAGAGCGATGCCCCTATACGGGAGCGGTTGGCGGGCATCTGAAGTGTATCGCGCATCGGAAAGCGCGCCCGAAGCCAGTGATGTAACAAAAACTACCATTGAAAAACTAAAACGCATATTTACTCCCCAAACAGATGGTGTGCAAATTTATGATTCCGGAATAACCACCGTAAGGCCCAGCATGAGCCAATTTTGCATCCCACCTCTGTAATAATAAAGGCTCTCGGCCGGATAGCCAACAGATAACAGATTGCGGATCGCGCGCGGAGATTGACCACACCAAGGCCCGTTACAAAAGAGCGCCAATTGTTTGGCGTTGGAAAAATTCCAGCTCCCGTCATCGTTTTGCTCGCCACCAAGCTGGGAAAGAATAGGCGCCATAAATGGGTTGGTCACATCCGGAGATAAAAGATTGAAGGGAAGATTGGTTGAGCCGGGAATGGTTCCCGCTGCATAAAATTGCGGCGTGCGGGCGTCGATCAATAGCCCTGTTCCGGATTGCACCGCGTCTTCCAGAAAGCTGATAATTTCCAGTTCACCAAAGGTTTCAACCCCGTCAGCGACGCTCATCGGGTGGACGCAAAACGGTGGGCAGGGTCGCGAGGTTTGTGCAAAGGTCGCGGGAATGACCGCTTCATTGTCGGGATTGCGCTCGATCACGAGAAACTCTTCATTTATCTCAAGTTCAACAAAAGGCGTGTCATCTGTGATCCATACATCCTGTGCAAAGCTCGGAGATGCCCATAAAATGAGGCCGGCAAAGAAAGTAAATAGTGGCTTTATATGTGGCACTTTGCGCCCCCCAAATAGTAAAATTTTCCGGTAACCAGCTATTTTCAAACCAGCTTTTTTACATCGCTTTCACAGGAGCGTATCCAAAAAACTCGAAAAATCAACAAAAAAAGACTGTAATTCCACTCCGAACATGCCTCAAGCATTTCAAATCATTGAATTTCAGTTTCCTTATTAGCAAAAGTGTGGCTCGGGAATGTGGTGTTTTGGGGCTTGTGTGGCGGGCGCGTGATTGGCAGAGTTAAGCCAAGCAATTTCTTGGAGAATCAGTTATGCGCTATGTGGTAGCCAATGACAGCCGTAG
>Ga0316205_10005731_pt1 | contig 10167 bp, 10 predicted proteins | sample 3monthpyrite_MG_FD_204941 | JGI IMG/M metagenome (GOLD analysis project Ga0316205, IMG submission 204941) | Microbial mat bacterial communities from mineral coupon in-situ incubated in ocean water Damariscotta River, Maine, United States -... | ecosystem: Environmental > Aquatic > Marine >...
TAAGTTACTTAGCCTCAATGCCATTTGATATGATTAAGATTGATAGAAGTTTTATAAATTTGCTTGGAGTAAATGCGGCTAATACTGTAATAACAGAAACTATTATTGAAATGAGTAAAAAACTGAATATGGAGGTTTTAGCAGAAGGTGTTGAAACAGAAAAGCAGCGAAATATTTTATTAAATAGTAAATGTGACTTAATGCAGGGGAATCTAATTAGTAAACCTGTTTCAGCAGATAAGATTCCTGCCGTAGCAGGTATGAATCTGTGTTAAACATATATTCGAGTAAACAAGGGGGGATTACTTAATACTAGAGTAATCTTTTTAAAGAGTTCCCTTAAACAATACCACTGCTTAATTTTAAATTAATTTAGTAACTACTTAATCATGCCGCTAGCACTCATATCTTTAACTACCAGGTTTTCAAGCTCGATGATTACTTTTTCGGATGAGGTCGGATTAAAACTCTCAGTTTTAGCTGACCAGATCAGCTTTTCAGTAGATGCATTATATAGCTTTGTATCAATTCTTAATACTGAGTCTGTTACGGTATTTCCTTGAGTATATACAAAGGCATGAGATCGGTTGTAGTAGCCATACATACCATAACTTCTACCCATATTTGGAATATAATCAATAGACCCAGCAGTCACACGGTCTTGTTGGCTCACACCATGCGTAGTGACGATAAGCACTCCGTCAGCTTCTGCTTTTTCAACGGCATCAAGTATGTCTTTCTTATTACCAGACTTTTTTAAATTTGCTATCAATGAGTGACTTGAAACACCTTTTCTGGCCTCTGTTGTAAGAAGTTCTGAAAACTCATCTTCAAATTTTCGCCTATTATTTTCACTGTTTATGACCCCAATAACCAGAATCTTACTTAAAGCCGGGCCTTTGTATTCGGTATCACTCCAATTCTCAACAATACGAGTAGTGCTACATGCATTTAGAAATATTAAGAGTGCAGTTATTAAGCTTAAATATATTGATTTATATATATTTGAGGTCATCTTGTATTCCATATGATTCATTATTTTAAAAATTATATCAGATATATGTCCTGTTATATGAGTTACTCAACTGTTTTTTAGACTTGTGCCATCTATAAGTTAAGCAGGATTATCTGAAATACAGAATTACCTGGATGGTCTTGAATTATTCTCCTCATATAGACAATCAGTTGCTATATGCTACTTTTTTAACTACATAATAACTATGGATATACGTTGCTACAGTCAGCGCTTGTTGAATCCCTTTCGAGGTGTGATGAACGTTATAGAGTACGCAGATGCTGAAGCGGTTACTTTAGACGGAATCAACTGGGATATTTATGTGCGTAATTCTGAGCTTGCGCTAGATTTAGAAAACCCAGATAGAGTACAAACCAGTGATATTCGATATGGTAGCTGGTCAGAAAAAGATGGACTCAAACGTGGCGCGATTTATCCTTCTGATGATTTCAGGGTGTTAGAGAATCGGGGGGCGATTGTTTATGAATACTTACTACAGCATCATCAAGACATCCCGTATAAATTTGAAGATAAATACGAGTTATGGTTACTTGATAAGTATAATCGACCCTTTGCTCTTTTAGATAGTAAAGTCAATGCGCGTGATATTGAACTTGATGTTTTGATTCACTGGAAGGCAGGTATAGCCTGTAGTAAATCTTTCAATACGGAGTTGTGGCCTGATATTTGTATTGAAAGTGAAATCTTTAATTGCGTTGCAGAGTATTTAAATCACTATGTGAACAGTTTATCAGGAACAAAACCTTCAGCTCAATGGTTTTATCGAAATAATAGAATCTGTTCAGGTTTGCAGGGTATTAATTTAGATAAACAGTTTGAGTGTAGACAATTAGATTGTAATGAATTTCCTGAGTTTTTTATCAGTATGAATTACCATGATTATAATCATAAAAAACTGATGGATGATTTTTTAAACTGGCAAGCACCATTTATTTTATTGTTACGGAGTATTGATGATATTGATCGTGAGCATTTTGAAGGTCAGGCCAGACTTCGAGCTTTAATTATGGATAAGTTATATAGACTCTATCCTAAAATACTCAATGAAACTTTACTTAATGCCGCACGAGTAGAGGCAGTATTAAGAAAAAATCAGCCGCATTTAGAGACTCAAGCAGAAGAAGTTATGTCTACTGAATACTTAGAATTGGGTGCTAACCATAAGTAAATGATGTTTAATACATACTCAAAAATACTTTTTCCATTTGATACTCTGCTTCAATACGTGATGAACTGTCTTTATCTACAGGATTCTTATAACTAGCTGAGTAACTATTTTTAAAATTAGGATCAAGTAATAAACGCGTAAGTCTAGAAAAGTGTTGAGATGAGTTTGTCGTTGGGGTGATCTTTTTTGCTGCTACCATAGTTATATACCGCTGTTGATGGTTGTTCATTAATTATAGTCATTTACCAGATGTTAAATTGTGTATGGATCACACTTTTATATGCTATTCGAGAGAAAAGGTTGAAATAGCTCACAAATTGATGCTAGTGGTCATTATTTTATAACTAGAATTTATGATAGAGATCAAAATCACTACTTAATATTCAGGTGCACCTGTGAATAATGAGTGACATAAGGGTGTTACGCCGAACAGAGCAGGTTAGTAAAGGCTCGTGATGAGTTAATACTGGTGTTTGTACTTAAGCAACAGTGGGATGTGTTAGTGAATTGATGTGTATCAAGCGCAATAGGTTAATGGTGGTCTTAAACATACTATCTGGCAAAAAATGTTATAAATTAGACTATATATAAGGTAACGCTTATTAAACTTGGTTAATACACAGGATATTGATATGACCGATGACTCAATGGAGTTAAATGAGGAGTTTTGCTTTACCAAAGATGGTAAATTGCATCATGAGATTAAGTATCTTAAAGAAAGAGTTACAAACCTGGAGGTCTTTAAGAAGAATTTTTTTTCACTACATATGGAGCTGATTGAAGCTAACGAAAAAGTTAAGTTATATGAAGAACAAGCTCAACTTGAAAATTTAAAAACTAGAATAAGCGGGTTGCCTGATACGTTTGCTGACAGTGTTGATCGAGGTGAAAATTTAAACGACGGATTGCTTTCCTTTTTTGAAGAAAATTTACTCGCTGACGTATATCGTGATGTGGTAGCTTCAATATTTCATTCGGTTGAAGGATTAGACCTAAATGTCACAGTTAAAATAATTACGGATAAAGAATCAAAAATTCACTCATTGGATACTAAAATGCAAGATGAGGCTGTAAAAATTATGTCTCAATTTAATGGTGAGTCCAAGTTAATTAAAAATGATGATTTTATTATATTTTATATGGATAATATAACTTTTTTCGCAAATAATATGCCCGTTTCGGATCAAGCTAAGAATTTACAACTAGAGAAGTTTTTAAAAATAGTGTGCGTTGGTGCGAACCTTCGAATTGACTCTTTATATAAATCTGCAGAATTAGATGTATTGAATAAAAACATCTACAATGTGTTTAAAAAAACGCATTCAGCTTTTGAAAGAATGCGTGATAATTTTGATAATCAGGCAATTAATATATCAGAATTATATCTCGGCTTTGAAAGCAATTTAAATGAAAGCCTGAAGAAGATGAAATTGTCAGAATCTTACATGGAAGTATTAAAATTAATTTTATATAATGCAAGATCTGAATTGAATTTATTGCTTACTTCTGGGATGACGTTTGATGAAGATTTTTTGAAATCTATAGTTAAATTAGAGAATGCCTATGCTAGCAAGTATTCTGCTAAATAAGCTTATTCGTATGAAACATATTTTCTAAAATTAATGGAAATATCTTATACTATTACACCACAATATATTTTCTATTGAGTTAATTTTTTGCTAATGGAGAGTCTGCTGTACTAAATAATGTTTTATTAGATCATTGTTCAATATATAGTTCTCTAATTCCTGTATCTAAACGTCTTCAATGTCGTTTCATGTGAACTGTTTTCTTCTGCTAATATTATGCTGTGAAATCTGAGATAACGAATCTATATAGAAACTATCCTGAAAAACACATTGAAAAATTGAGTAAATCCACAAATTCTCTATGTCTATCTATTCTCATATACGCGTTAAACTATAACTAATTCTTAAATTCTTCCGGCATCAGGGATAAATGTGAAACACATTCCATTAAGCAATCGCTTTTTAGACTTAGGTACTCAGTTTTATAAACAATCTAATCCAGTTCCCGTCATGGCTCCGGCTTTGATTAAGTTTAATAAGAAACTGGCTTCCATGATGGGAATATCAGTTGATGATATCAATCTGGCTGAAGCAACTATGATTTTTGCTGGTAACCTGGTGCCTGAAGATTCAACGCCTCTGGCTATGGCTTACTCTGGGTCACAGTTTGGCAGTTTTAACCCTCAGCTGGGTGATGGTCGTGCTATTTATTTAGGAGAGCTGAATCAAGCTGATGGAAGTAGTTATGATGTACAGCTAAAAGGCTCAGGTCGAACAGCCTATTCACGTAATGGTGATGGTCGTTCTGCATTAGGCCCCGTGTTACGTGAATACCTGGTAAGTGAGGCAATGTATAAATTGAATGTGCCCACAACTCGAGCTTTAGCGGCCGTAACAACTGGTGAAGAGGTGGCTCGTGAAACGCTTGGGCCCGGGGGGATATTAACCCGTATAGCTTCCAGTTTTGTTCGTGTTGGAACTTTTCAATATTTTGCATCAAAGGGTGATATTAAATCCATTAAGATATTGGCCGATTATGTAATTGAACGTAATTATGAAAATATTAAAGGCATGGAAAATCAGTATCTAGATTTTTTTAAATCGGTAGTTGAGCGCCAGGCTAAATTAATCGCCCAGTGGATGCATTTAGGTTTTATTCACGGTGTTATGAATACCGATAATATGTCGGTTGCAGGAGAGACAATTGATTATGGGCCCTGTGCGTTTATGGATGAGTTTAACCACAATCAGGTGTATAGCTTTATCGATAGAGGAGGTCGTTATGCCTACAGTAATCAGCCTTCCATTGGATTATGGAATTTAACAAGGCTTGCAGAATGCCTTGTACCTCTGTTTGCAGAGACTACTGAGGAGTCTGTTGAACTAGCGAAGGAAGTTTTACAATCTTATGAGGCGAGTTACGAAAAAACCTGGTTGACAGGTATGCGTCTAAAGATTGGTTTAGTTAAAACCAATAGTAAAGGTGATGATTTAGACGATAAGAGGCTTATCGAATCGTTATTAGAAATCATGCAGGTGAATCATGCAGACTTCACATTAACGTTCTTTTATCTGTCACGTCTTAATATAACGTATTCTGAATTAGATAAAGAATTAAAAAAGTTATTTGATAATCCGGAAGTGATAGAAAGCTGGTTAGTTAAATGGCGATTACGTCTTAGTGAACATACAACAAGTGATGCAGAGCGTCAGCTAAGTATGCAATCAGTAAACCCGGTTTATATCCCTCGAAACCATCTGATTGAAGAAGTTATAAGAGCAGCAGAAGATAATAATGATTTTACTTTATTTCACGAGTTGCATAGCATTTTAGAAAATCCGTATAGTTTGCAGGAGGGGGTGGAAAAATACATGTTACCCCCAGAGCCAGAGCAAGTGGTTGAAAATACTTTTTGTGGAACATGATTTTTTAGGTAGAGGCAGGGATTTAATAATCCCTGCCTGAAAGGTTGTTCCATTAAAATTATACATAGACAATTATTAGCTGCACATCCGTTTGCGCTGTAAACTTTAGTGAATCTGATTTTATCAAATCTCCATCTTTTACTGTTTGATTGTTAGCTAAGCCATAACCACGTGTTATGTATGCTAAAAAAGGCTTATTGATTTCAACTTTATCTCCTGTTGTTAATATACCAGTATCAATTTTAGTGCTCGCGGGAAAATCTGCTGAGTCGTTATCACCACCATAAATTCTAGTTAGTTTTCCTGGTTTGGGTTTATATACTTTATATTCAGCAGCCTGACCTGATATTTCAGGTAAAACCCATAACTGAATTAAGCGATTCCACACATCATCTGGATTTATTTCATTGTGTGAAAAACCCTCGCCTCCAGCTCGTTGAACCTGCGCATCATTACGTGTTAAATCTCTTCCATGTTCTAATGATCCTTCATGAGATATGTTTCCTTCTACCATTACTGATATAACATCCATTTCATGGTGGCTGTGCATATGGGTTTCACCATGTGGTTGAAAACGCGCATCAGCGAGATAAACAAAGTTACCTAAATTATTAATTTTTCCTGGCCAGCTACCATCATGATTTTCCTGTGGCCCAAACAGTGTGGGTTCTTTTATCAGTCGATGTTCTCTTAATCCAGCAAAACCACCTTCCTTTAAACTATCACGTTTTAAAATATTCATAATTTACTCCATAAGAATTTAAATTTATGTCTGCGTTTTCTATGTCAAACTATTTACAGATTTTATAAGTTCTTCGTTAATAATATTATTTGATATTTGCCCCCGTTCTATATCAAAATTATCGTAAAAACTGGGTACAGAAAAACTGGCTTTCACATCACCATCAAAAAATGGTGCTGATGTTACTGCCGTGTTTAGTACACTAGATGCTCCACCAGGGCCAGGTGATGTTGAAAGTAGAATCATTGGTTTATTCTGAAAAACCTTAGAATTAATTCGAGATGCCCAGTCGAAAAGATTCTTATAAGCAACTGTGTATGAGCCGTTGTGTTCGGCAAATGAAATAATCAATGCATCATTACTAGCTATTTTATCTAGAAACTTTTTTGCTAGATCTGGTTTACCCAACTCTGTCTCTCTGTCTTCGCTAAACAGGGGGAGCTCGTAATCATTGATATTGAGTATTTCAATAACAGCATTTTCAATTTGATTAGCTGCATAACTCACCAATTGGTGGTTGATAGATTTACTGCTGCTTGTTGCTGCAAATGCTAATACCTTCATATCTGTTTCTCCTTAATGGTTTATAAACCGTTGTGACTTAATTATGTAATCAGTTTAATTGATTCATATATGTGGATAAATGTGCTATAAAGAAATACATTGTTTCCATATAGGGTGTAATAAAGCGAAATGGTTAAGAAGGTGGCGAATACAGATATATTGGATGGTATGGCAGTTTTTGTAGCAGTAATTGATGCTGGATCATTTACTGCAGCTGCACATGCACTAAGTCACTCAACATCCTTTGTCAGTAAAGAAGTGAGTCGGCTTGAAAAACGCCTAGGGAGCCGATTACTTAATCGAACTACACGTACTATTAGTCTCACTGACGCTGGCCGTGCCTATTATGAGCAGTGCAGTCAAATCGTGATTGATGCTGAGAACGCAGAACGTTCTATTAACCAGTTACAGGAAAAGCCTAGCGGCTTATTACGTTTAAATGCACCGGGTAGTTTTGGTTCTAAATATCTTCTCGATGTTTTACCTCGTTTTATGCATCGTTATCCAGAGATTAAACTTGAAGTTGAATTTAACGATCGGTTAATCGACGTAGTAGCTGAAGGTTATGATGTGGTGATAAGAGTAGGTGCAATCAAAGACAGTAATCTAGTGGCTAGAAAATTTGCCACATCAAGATCGGTGGTTGTGGCATCACCTGATTATTTGAAAAGAAAAGGCAGCCCCAAAAACGCTGAAGACTTATTACAACATGACTGCATTGCTTATTCTCTATTACCCGCACCTACACAATGGGTGTTTTATAAAGATGGTGAAAAGGAAAGTATAAATGTTGAAGCGCGAGCTTTGTGTAATAGTGCTGAAATAGAAGTGCAAATGGTAAAGCATGGCATAGGTATAACAAGGTTGCCATTATTTACCTGTGAAAAAGAAGTAAGCAATGGTGAGCTGAAAGTGATTTTAGATGATTATGACGAAATTAAGTTTGATGTATTCGCCGTATACCCACATCGGCAATACCTTACTGCTAAAGTACGTGCGTTTGTGGATTTTATTGTAGAAGAGTTTGAATGAGCAATTTTATGTCTTTATAGCTTTTAAAATAACAAACTTTTTATTGCTGGCGATCATTTCACAACGACCGAATAGTTTCTTTAATTTTATGTGGTAACCCAGGTGTCGATTACCCACTATCATTATTTCACCACCTGTTTTTAACTTGTCTTTTGCTTCATTAAACATTTGCCAGGCTATAAAATCACCTACAACATGATTTTGATGAAAAGGTGGATTATTTAAAATTAAATCAAGAGAATCATTCTCTATGCCCTGTAAACAATCGGTTACTTTAAATTCGCAGTGTGAATCATCTTCCAGTAACTGTTTGGCATTTAACTTTGCAGATTCAACAGCCATAAAAGACTCATCAACAAAACTCACTTTTGCCATCGGATTAAGATGAGCAGCGGTTATGCCCAACACTCCATTACCACAGGCTAGATCGAGTATTTTCGTGTAGTGATTTGACTGTGGTATGTACTCAAGCATAAAACGGCTGCCAAGGTCTAACTTTTCACGTGAGAATACATTGGCATGATTTAAGTAGCTTTCATCAGTTACATCATTCTTATACTGACTCGGGTAGGGCGACTTACCCGGTTTGAGCTCTGTATTAAGTTTACACATAACCAGCCGGGCTTTTTTACGAGCAAGAGAGCTTGTGGTTGTGCCAATGATACGCTCAAATAATTTAAGCGTTGATGAATGGATATGTTTGCTCATTGCACTCGCAAGAATAACGGTATTCTCATCGCAGTTATCGCGGATGCGGAATAACTCATCTTCAAGCATCGCCAGATTTTTAGGTATTTTTATAACGACAAGATCAACAATACCTTTCACTGATTGAAAATTATTCTGAATAAGAATTTGTTCCGGTGTTATTGAATTGACTCTGGCATTTTCAATAATAGCCTGATGAGACACATATGAGTCTGAAATTGAGCAGGGTGAGTATTCAGCCAGACTTATACTCAATGCACCAAATGCATCGTTTAATATAAGAACTTTAGATGAGTCAGTAAGTAGACCCTGTTCGTGCAGGTGTAAAAGTATGTATTCATCTGCAGCATCCCAGGCACGTAACTGCTCATTCTGACGGACAGGGTAGCGATTTAGGGTAAATTTACCCTGTGGTATTTCAAGTATATTCATGGTGCGTAGTTTAAACTGTTGTGCCAGTTGATGCTTGATTAATGTTGATTAGCTTTTAAATAGTTCCATAAAATTCAATAAGACGAGTAGCAGCATTAATTTCTTTTTTAGACATAATGTCTGTGTTACGTTTATGTACTTATATATAACTGCATCATAAAGTATGAAAAAAACGCTTTGTCCATTTTCAAAACCTATTATCGGAAACTGGTGTCAATGCCAATATGCCAATCTAGATGAGCGTTGTGCTGGTAAAATGACCTGTTTAAAATCGGATCAGTATTTAGCAGGCTGTTATGATCTGGTCGATGTGTTAAAAGAACAATCCCGCTTTATACTGGGCATTAGTCAGCCAGACCAGGAACTAACCCATATGCAGTTAATGAAAATTCGTTGTGGAGGCCTAATTGGTATGCAACGAGTTTTGTCTGGACAGGTTAATGCTGCACCTGATGTCCTGGATGTAATGCACCAGGCAGAGGCTAGCTATGGTGATGTTCTGGCGTTCCCGTTTAATGAAGTTGTCAGGGATATTAAAGGTTTTTCGCATCGTAAAAAACGTGGTTAATCATACGTTTTACGATATGTATAAAAAAAGATTGAAACCTTAGTATAAGTAATCTCGTTAAACAGCCTCAAGTGTCATTAGCTTCGCTTCCTGAGTTTCTCGATAGAGCATTATAATCTGCTGTGAGTAAGTTATTAACATTACTGTAAATAATCGTGTTAATCGTTTTGACCTTCAATATATTCATCAATTACCCTGGTGTTTGTGCCTGGTATGTACTCCAGCCCCCAGTCCTTAAGTGCGGTCAATACATCGGCAAGACCTTTACCTTGTTTTGTAAGCAGGTACTCATAACGTACTGGTTTTTCCTGATAAGGCAATTTTTTTACTATGCATGATGCTTCCAGACGTTTGAGGCGCTCTGCTAGTATATTAGTTGGTATACCTTCTGCTGACTGTTGAAATTCACTGTAGGTTCTTTTACCTGCAAACAGGTCTCTTATCACAATCAATGTCCATTTA
>Ga0316205_10005732_pt1 | contig 10164 bp, 9 predicted proteins | sample 3monthpyrite_MG_FD_204941 | JGI IMG/M metagenome (GOLD analysis project Ga0316205, IMG submission 204941) | Microbial mat bacterial communities from mineral coupon in-situ incubated in ocean water Damariscotta River, Maine, United States -... | ecosystem: Environmental > Aquatic > Marine >...
GTGTGTTCGTTGAAGCAAACCTGATTGTTATGAAAAGGATTTGCCAAATTTGCTGGGGATTGAAAATAGGGCACCAACAAGAAGAACTGCCCGCTGGGCTTCAGGACGCGGTAAATTTCTGAAACCGTATTCAAGAACCCGTCCAACGATAAATGCTCCAACGAGTGTGAGCTATGAACGAAATCAACACTATTGTCCGGAAAGGGCAGCGGGTCGGTGTTTAGATCAAGACGAATATCTGCGTCTGTTGCATCTCCAACATCTATTCCTACCGATCCTTGCAGTTTGTTCCGACCACAACCAATATCAAGAACTAAGAAGTCTTTGCCGGACGAGAGTTGGGTATCTTCCATTACGCACCTCCCTGTTCGGACGTTGCAATGATATGCGCATCCAGAATCTTTTGCGTTGAGTCTATATGATACTGAAGCAGACTTCGCAGCATACTGTAGTTAGACGTTTCGACAAAATCCGCAGCCTTCACTTTCCAGGTTTTGTCCGGAGTCTCAACGACCTCAAAATTCTTGGCAAGTTCCAACATAAGCGCCTCGTCCTTCGTCAAGAAACGACCGACCGCATCCTCGGATTTATCAATCAAGGTTTCGGCCGCCTCAAGCTGACTGCCCAAATATTGCAACGCATAACTGAACTCTTCAGCAGAACTCTGATCAATAGGAGCGCCTGACTTCTGCGGCCACGCGCCCAAACCTGCGGGCTCCTGGGCAATATCGCGAAGCAGCTTATCGGGATCAATCTCAGCTGCGTTTGTCTCACAAGTCTTAACTACGAGGCCCTGCCCTGTGGGTAGCTCAGTAATTGCTAGACCCAATTGGTCAAATAGAGCGGTTTCTGACGTATGCTGGCGGCTGAAAGCTGTCCATCCAAAGTCATCAAGGATGATATGGCCTCCAAGTGCAACCCGATCGATCAATTGAATAAGAGTTGCTACTTCCGCATATGCATTATTCATATCGATATGAAGAAAGGCAATCTTGGCCGGCATGCCCTGGTCGAAGGCGTCTGGCAGACTTCCTTTTAGCACTCGGACATTCTCCAAGTGCGAGAACTTCTGCACTACAGCTTCGTACTGTTTGTCGTACGCAATTTGTGGGTTTGGCGTAGTTCCCGGGTCTATTTGCTCACTTGGGACGCCGCTGAACGTGTCGTACAACCACCATTGCTTTTGGACATCGCCAAAGTCCACATATCTTGAGACAACATCGACACCGAAGCCATATTCAACACCGCATTCAATAAAATCACCGTCAAGTGCGAGACAGTTTTTTGCTGTGGTCGATAGAACGTGTTTTCGCCAAATTAGCTGTTCAAGTTGCGGTTTAGCCGCTGCATTTTCGTATCGAGCAAGCGAGTCTCGAAAACTCGACATAAACCTTTGGTCCTGCAGGAAACCCATCGTCCGTCCGCAGAGGATCATGCTGTCCCCGGAAAAAAAGCCACCTGAATCGGTCGCATTTAGCGAGGCAATAAGGAAACTCCGGAAAGCTCGAGATGCCATGATCTGCGCCACGCCAGTCACAGCGCTTCCGGCCAGGTCATCGTTTTCTTCGTTGCTCATATCTCACGGCGCCCAATGCGCCAGCTCAACAAAACACGAATACGGTAAAGCCGATCAGAGAAATGCAACCACCTTACCCGAACAAATGCACCAGCCTGCGATCTTTTTCGTTCAAGCCTTTGCCACACACTTGTTGGTTGAGGTACGCCATATTGAAAATGCCGCTCGACAATGTCCATTAGAGCACCGACCCGGCCTTCGATAGAGTAGCTCTCTTTAAAATCAGACAGGCTTTTCGGAATCATCACTATCAATCCTGGTCTATCGAAACCAAAAGCCTGACTATCCATCTCCATGCTCATTTCGTTAACAAGGATTGAGATATTCAAACTTGTTGAAGCGCGAGAGAGGCTCCTTAGCGCGCCGAATAAATCCCCGCTAAACATTGTCATATCAACGATTGATGACCTTCCAAGTGCGAGAGCAGGAAGCATCGTCTCAAACTCATCGTCGTTCTTCACCAGATAGACAACGGAAGAATAGCCAGCAATTTCTCGCTTGCTGAGTGCCCAGTCGAAGGTATTCAGAAAAATCTCGACACCAAGTTGGGAGCAGGCCTGCGAATAGTATGAATATTGCGGCACTTCCTTGTGCCACTCTTCATCGCCCTCCAGGTTCTTGATTTTGTTTTCATCTTGCTCACCGATGATGATAACTTTCTTTCCGACATTTTCCTCAAACAACCAGGTTGGCTTTGTGGTTTCAGCGCTCAGCGATTGAGAGATTGTGTCAGACCACATCGTCAACGAGTTTGAAAGACTGTAGTTTTCTTCTACATCCTTCAGTGCACCATCAACGATCCGATCACGCATCTCACTGCTCTCGATCAGATGCGATATTCCCTCAACCCATCCGTCAATTGTGTTTTCCGCCAACCATCCGGTTTCTCCATGAACCACCGAGTCAGAATACGGCGGAACGTTGGAGTAGATACCAGCGATCTGACATCCTCCATACTCACGGTACTTGTTGTTGGTCTTCGAATGGAAGAATGGCTCGTCAATACTTGGAGCCAAACCAATATCGAACCCGGCAAGAAAGAATTGCTCGACGAACTGCTCGTAGTCAGCAACGCCCGCATTGATTTTCACATTATCCAGGCCCCGAAATTTTTCTGGAGGCGTCTTCCAAAAATGGATCTCAACTCTTTCGCCGTAGGTCACTGCAATTTGGTGAAGCGCACCAAAGAAGACCTGTTCGAGGCGCGGATCATCAATACGCGCAGTTGCGTAGGCAATGCGAATGCTCTTCGTTGAGTTTTGTGGTTTTTTGAGCCCCTCCAAAAGTGTCGTATCGAAATAGCTGCGAAATAGTATCGGGTTGCCGCCGAACCTCTCTACCTGCTGTTTTATTCGTTCCGAATAGACATGCACAATATCGGCCAGCTGATAAAATCTACGTACCCCGTGCAGTAGTGATGGCACGCGATGATTTCTACCGATATCAGTGTTCAGTGGGATTTCCATAAAGTTGTCATCTGTGCCGTAGATCACGCGTTTCCCGCGGCGCTTCAGCTCATACAGGATAGCTAAATCTTCTCTACTCTGGTTTCGATAGAACACGGCGACATCGCACCAATCGAGATCTTGATTACGCCACAAGCTAATCGCTGAATACCGCAAGCGTAATTTGATGTCGCCCTTCTCCTCCAACTTCGCCAATGGCTTCAACATTCCGATCACGATCGTTGGAATAAGCCCAACGGCAACAACGAGGACCCTGGCGGGCCGATCCATTTTCACCAATTGTGTTGGCACCGCTTTGGAAAGATGATGTGGTTCAGACACCTTTTGCACAGCTAAGAAACTCCTTGCATCAACGAATGGGCGTTACTTTCATAGGCGGCGATTACTTCTTCTACCTCCCCGTCCATTCTGATCCGGCCGTTTTCCAGCCATAGAGCTCGGTCGCAAAAAAGCCTTATGAGTTCCATTGAATGTGAGCTTAGGACAGTTGTTTTTCCCTTTGACAGAAGCCGATCTAAGCGCATCTTCGCCTTATCAGCGAACTGAGCGTCACCCGCTCCAACAACTTCGTCGGCTATCAGTATTTCAGGCTCAATACTTGTGGAGATAGCAAAGGCCAATCGCATAAACATCCCAGTCGAATAGGTTCGAGCCGGCTGATGAAGAAAGTCCCCCAACTCTGCAAACGCTGCGATCTCGGGGATCTTCTTCTCGATGGTATCAATGGTTTCGCCCAAGAATAGCAGTCGAATTTTGATATTCTCTATACCGGTATGGTGCAATTCCAACCCTGTCGCAAAATCTAGAAGCGGTGAGATCTTGCCGTAGCTCTTTGCAACCCCTTGCGACGGCTCAAATATTCCGCACATAACCCGCAGCAGCGTACTTTTTCCCGCACCGTTAAGCCCGATAATCCCGACACGCTCTCCTTGCCTGATCTGCAGAGTTATTCCATTGAGCGCTCGATAGTGCGATGCGGCTTCAGTATTGTTTGACACAAACCTATCGAAAAGTGCCTTCTTAAGACTATACGCATCCGATACGTCCAACGGATAGTCAACACAGACGTCAGATAACTCAATCGCAATATTCATGACCAAAACGGAACAAACCGCCTCCAGCGAGCTGCAAACACAAAACGAAACGTGATGAGCAGAAAGACACAACCAAAACTTATGCTGTAGCTGAGAGGATCAGCAAGTGTTCCTCGTAACAACGGCGTCCGCACCACATCGATTAGAGAAGCAAACGGATTCAGATAGACAGCAAAATGGAGGCCTTTCTGAGCCAAAATTTCTGCCGGATATATAACCGGAGTGACTACGAACAGCAGGTTAAAAATCCCAGTCAGTCCGTGCTGCAAATCTCTAAACCGCAACCCGAGATAGGCAACGACTCCAATTGCTCCATAAGAATATCCAACAATAATCAAGAGACCCGGGATGGCATACAACACTGATGTGGGTGTCAGCTTTCCGAATGCGATCAGCACACCGATAGCCGTCGCCACACCAATAAGCATCAAATAGATCTGAGTGAGGACCGTACGGAAAATGAATATGCTCTGCGGCAGGGGAATCTGCTTGATATATCCATGAGACACTACAAACGTGCTGCATCCATCAACCATCGACCCTGCGATGATGGCCCACAAAGAAAACCCTATGGCAAGGAATGGAATGAATTCACCGGGGTCTTGCCCAAACACCGTAGCCCAAATGAAACCGGCCCCAAAAGTAAAGGCTAGCTGCTGCATCACCAACCACAAGACACCGAGCTTGGATCGCCTGAACCTGCTCTTCAGATCTTGATTCGAAAGATATACCCAAATATGCCGGTACCCTACAAACGTTCGGGCTTCCTCGTACAAAGGCTTCAGGGGACTTCTCAACAAATCACTCATCCTTGGGACTTTCGATAGTATCGAATGAAAGGGTATTCAACGCAGATTGAAAGCAGATAGGCGAATGCGAAACTCACGCCTATTTGGACTAGAATAAAAGCCGGCCAGCCCGCAGACCCTAGACCACTAAAAAAGGCCTCAAAACCCAAGGGCCGGAATACGGCAGTTATCAGCCAAATGTGACCAAGGTACATCGGGAATGAAAGCCTTGCCACGAGCGTCACCATCAGCGGAGACAGTGACCTACCGCATGCGCCATACGTCAGGGCCGCAAAACCCAATCCCAAAACAGTCGGTAACCACAGGGTATCACGCGTGATCAGATTTGGCTGATCCCAGAACGGTGGGGTCATCGCCAGAAAAAGCACCGTCCCGCCGATCAATGCCGCACCAAACGCGAGGAAGACGGACTCAAAAAAGGCGTTGTTCCCCTGCCTCACAAGAATTCCTACGATCACACCATATGCTAATTCTTCATAACGCGAATGCGCTTGGACAAAATTCGCAAAATGCCAATTAGGATCATCCGGTGAGAACGTACTCATTGAAGCGTACCGAACAAAGATGCCAGAAAGCGCGATCAATACAACAAAAGCCAGCACATGTTTTGGTGTAACTTTCATCACGAAGTACAACAAGATCGGTGCGGCTAGGTAGAAGTACTCTTCAATTACCAAGCTCCACGATCCGCCCGGCGCCACCCTATGATCAAATGGCGTCCCCGCGAAATAGGGAAAAGTTGTTTGTAGAAACAACATTGTCTGAACCAAAGACTCAAACGATACCCGGTCGGATAGGTCCAGGTCCCCTACCCATGTTGAGTTGCTCAGGCAGACAAGCGCTATAAACAGATAGTAAATTGGCAGAATTCGAAGTGCACGATTTAGGTAAAAGCGTGAAAAGGTGAACTTCTGCTCTTTCATTTGCTCCCAGAGACCTCCTCCGATCAGGAAGCCCGAAATAACAAAAAATAGATCAACCCCTATCCATCCAAACCTCATCCCTGTGACATTCAGATGGAAGAGGAGCACAAGCAGAACGGCTGCAGCCCGCAGAAAATCTACTCCAGGCCACTTGCCGGGCGTCGTAACATAGGCCCAATGTTCTGCGGTGTATTTACCCATTCTGCCAGATGGAACACCCCAATGAGAAAGGGGAACCGGTGCCATCAGACAGTGATGCAGGCATATACAATATTGCAGTCTTCCGGGCGCTCTTTGCCGAGTAGGTAGCAAGCCTCACAGAAGGCTGCCCTCCAGTCCTTTTCCTGCTCTGCTCCCTCGCGACCCCATCCATATCCGGCGTTCTCCCATTGCTCTTGAGACAACAACCAATCCATCTGCGGTGTCGACAGCATTTTGTAGAACACACCACCGGTTGACTTCACGTTCAATCCAGCTTGTTCCACGTGGTCAATTAGAGAGCTCATGCGGTAGTAACGGCGATGACCTGCAACGTTGAGATCGAATGGTGACAGCTCATCTCTAGAGTTAACGGCACCCATGAACTCATTAATACGGCGATTAACTGCATCCGCGTTGGGCACTTGCGCCACAATCACTCCACCAGGGTTCAACCACTCCGCAACCTTTCGTAGTACGTCTACTGGGTCACTCAGGTGCTCGAGGATGTTGATCATGAATATGGAGTCGAACTTCTCGGTCGGCGTAAATTCCTCAATTAGCGCCTCGTGGAATTCGACGGCCGGTAGTCTTTCTCGAGCCGTTTTCAGATGCGTCGACGAGGCGTCAACTCCAACAACACGCTCAAATTCCTCAGCAAATATTGAAGTCAGCGTCCCGTCACCACACGGAAGATCAAGGGCCGATTTACCATGACCCAACTCAACACAAGCTCGCGCTTGATACTCACCCAGTATCGGGTTGTAAGTCGGAAACTGCTTTGAGCGTTGCCACTCGAACCCCTCTTGGAGGTCCTTTTCGCTTTTACTATTCATCCCATGCCCCAATAATGGTTCTTTCAATATGTCACAAATAGACGGTTCGCCCACCGCCCATGTTCTTCAGCATCTCGACAGAATGTCTATGGCTGACTTCTCTAACCCCTGGTTTTCTAGAAGTTGCTGGTACTCGCCGACGTTGTATTGAACTCGACCAAACTCAACAACTCCCGTTTTAGAGTTCAGCGTAGCGTAGCACGCACCAACAATTCGATCCCTCGCCTGCCCTACAGACCCTGGGTTTACGACCATCAAGTCATCAAGATATCGACACATAGGATGGTGTGTATGGCCTAAAACCAAGCAATCCTGTTCAACGCTGCGTAATTTCTCGAGGGAAGTGTCGGGGTAAATGTACTCTTCCACAGAATCCGGACTGCCGTGAGCGATGAGAATCGCTCTTTGGCTGCCACCTCCAGCGACTTCAACACCATTGGCTGGACCCACCTTCAGTTCAAGCATGTCAGGAAGCGATGAAAGCCACTCCCGGTTTTCCGCAGTCAGAACCTGCTGTGTGGCCACAACTCGATATTTCGACTCCCGCTCCAGATTATAGTCCAATTCGCCCAGTACATATTTATCGTGGTTCCCTTTTATGCAGAGAACGGACTTCTCCCTCAGTAGCTCGCAAACCTCATTGGGTTCCACATAATATCCCACCAAGTCTCCCGCGCAGACAATGACCGCGTCATCTGGTATCGCCCTCAAAACAGCGTCCAGCGCCGGAAGGTTTGCGTGCACATCAGATATCAGAACAATATCTTCAACGTTTCCCAGGTCAATTTGCGCGATGAGAGGCTTCATTCAATCAAGATAGATCTCTTCGTAGAATCGAAGAAAACTTCCTCTGCTTGGAACATTCCAGTCCCCGTAGGACTCTTTGTTGACGATGTTGCTCACGAACGCTGCGCATGAGTTGAACCCAAACTGCGCTTTCGCCACCTCGGTTGAACTCAAACGGCCATTAATCTCAAACAATACCGGACCCGACTCGGTCAAAATTAGTTGGACGTTTATGTGACCGAAATCCAATCCCTCATCGATCAATGCCTTACCAACTTTTTCCACGTAACTAGATATGTTCTCATCATGAACAATTTGACCGAAATGAGTTGCGCCATCAGCGGTCAACGTTCTTCGGAGCGTGATTTGATGAATTTCCTGCGAATAGCGATCAATATAGCATCCGCAAGTGTATTCATCGCCCTGCAGCCACTGTTGAACTAGAAAGTTCTGGTGTGCGCCCTCGACGTCGCCAATGACAGCCCCGATCTCGCTACGATTTTCTATATGATAAATGTCTCGCGACGACGAGCTATGGTTCGGTTTGACAATTACGGCCCCAGTAATGTCGGTTGAGTCTAGATACTCTTCGAACGTCCAGGTTTCCGGTACAGCCACTCTGTAGGGCCTTAGAACAGCGGCAGTCCGAACCTTATCCATGCAAATTTGTGCGATGTCCGATGGGATTGTTGCTGCCCGAATAGTTCTGTCCCGAAACTCTGATATTTTGGCAAGTTCATGCTGCGTACCCGAGAAGACAATATCGATCTCATGCTCATCGACATACTTTTCCAAAAACTGAGTGTAATCCGGCGACGCTGCCAGCGGAAAAATAGGGGTGGCGACAACAGGGGCTGCACTCTTGGAGAAGTACCGCCCGGCACCAAGCTCATCGCTATTTGCGAAATGCACTTGAGGAGCTTCGTCCATGCCGGCAAGTGCCAGAGCCTTGTAGATGCTCTGGCCCATTACAGATCCCGCACCAGTTATTAAGATATTCATATTCGCTCACTCAGTGGATTCAGAATCCAGTTCACTGACAAATGACAACAACGCCTCACGAAAACTCGGCCACGTTGGCTGGTACCCGTCCAATAAGGTTGGGCGCATTGTCCTTACGTCTTCGTTGGGAGGGTCAACTTCCGACCGAACAAACTCGACCGGGATATTTTTTGCTTTAGAAATCAAAGCGATAATTTCGGATACAGTTGCCGAGTCCTGATACCCAAGATTCGCTAACACTGTTTCACGAGGCTTTGACATCATCTTCAACGCACTAAACTTAAGGCATGAACAAAGCTCATCAACATGAATATAGGTGCGCCGCTTACTTCCATTGCCGTATTGAACTAGCGGGTCTCCACCTTTGATTGATTGAGCCAGTGCCTTGAATAAATTTCCGTGGCGCTGGCCTACCCCGAAGACATCCGCTACCCGCGCGATAAAGACGGGGACACGCGCCATGTCTACGAGGAGTTTCTCCCCAAGAATCTTCGAGGAGGCATAATAGTCGCCGCCAGTCAAAACATCGCTCACTTCACAATCAAGCTTCAACGGGTAGACATTGTTGGTAGACGCATAAACGATGCCGCCGCCTTTTAGGTTCGCCTGTTCCAAGACCAACGAGTCTATTGCAATATTTTCAATCAGGGCGTCACGTGTCGGCGAAACCACAGCCGCGAGATGGACGATAACTGACCCGTTTTCAACGTCCTCAATGGCAGCACTCTGAAAGTCGCCCGCAGCAAAAATGTCAATCAGCCGACGTCCGACGAACCCAGTGGACCCGGTGATCGCAACCCGAAGGCTGGGCGAGTATTTGCATCGAAGATCCACTCCTCAAACCATTCCCTTGACCGCTTCTACAAGCTTTTCCGCAACAAACTCAGTGTCGCTTCGTGTCACGCCCATATGCATCGGAAGAGAGAGTATCTCCTTACTTGCCTGCCGGGCATTAGGACAGCTACCAGCCCCATGCTCGTACATTCGGTATTCGGTATTGTCTCGATAGTGGACGCCGGGATAAATCTCATGTTCGTGAAGCTTGACCATCACTTCATCTCGCTCTTGCACGCGAACTTGAAAAAGGTGTCGAGATGACTCGCACCCTGAAACCGTGGAGACCAATTGGATACCCTCAGCACCCTCCAGTAGCTCCGTATACCAATCAGACAATTGGCGCCTATAGGCATTGTCTCTATCGAGATAACGTAGAGACACCAAAGCCATCGCAGCCATGATTGAATTGCCGTGATATTTAAACCCTACTTCTTCGACGTCGTACATCCATTTATAAGTACCCTGCGATGTCGATCTTGCGAAGGTGTCCTTGTTAATCCCCAGCCAGCTCAGCTTTCTAGCCCTCTGGTCGTCCTCCGGGTCAGTACAACAAATCATTCCCGAATCCGCTGTTGCCAGATTTTTAACTGCCTGAAAACTAAAGACCGTGATGTCAGCATCACTACCGACGTGACGC
>Ga0316205_10005733_pt1 | contig 10163 bp, 9 predicted proteins | sample 3monthpyrite_MG_FD_204941 | JGI IMG/M metagenome (GOLD analysis project Ga0316205, IMG submission 204941) | Microbial mat bacterial communities from mineral coupon in-situ incubated in ocean water Damariscotta River, Maine, United States -... | ecosystem: Environmental > Aquatic > Marine >...
ACCCTGATTATCTTCAGCTGTCGAGAAAGTCTGACTTGCTTTAGTAGGGATGGTTGTGTTCTTGTCGATCAGCTTGGTCATGATGCCACCAAGTGTCTCGATACCCAGTGATAATGGCGTTACATCTAATAACAACACATCTTTAACATCACCACCTAAAACACCACCCTGAATAGCTGCACCAACTGCAACTGCTTCATCCGGATTCACATCTTTACGAGGCTCTTTACCAAAGAATTCTTTAACAGCATCCTGAACCTTAGGCATACGAGTCTGACCACCAACCAGGATAACATCGTCAATGTCACCAACACTTAAACCGGCATCTTTTAATGCCTGCTTACATGGGTCAATTGTACGAGAAACCAGATCATCAACCAGTGACTCTAATTTAGCGCGAGTCAGTTTCATTGTTAAATGCTTAGGACCTGTTGCATCTGCAGTGATGTATGGCAGATTAATATCTGTTTGTGACGCAGAAGATAGTTCGATTTTGGCTTTTTCTGCCGCTTCTTTAAGACGTTGCAGAGCCATCGGATCATTATGCAAATCAAAACTGTTTTCTTTCTTGAATTCATCAGCCAGATAGTCGATCAGACGCATGTCGAAATCTTCACCACCCAAGAACGTATCACCATTTGTTGATAATACTTCGAACTGATGCTCACCATCGATGTCAGCAATTTCAATGATAGAGATATCGAATGTACCACCACCTAAGTCGTAAACTGCAACAGTGCTGTCACCTTTGGCTTTATCCATACCGTATGCCAATGCAGCAGCTGTTGGCTCATTGATAATACGTTTAACATTAAGACCTGCGATCTTACCGGCATCTTTAGTTGCCTGACGTTGTGAGTCATTGAAGTAAGCCGGTACAGTAATAACCGCTTCAGTTACCTCTTCACCCAGATAGTCTTCCGCTGTTTTCTTCATTTTTTGAAGAACACGAGCAGAAACTTCAGGTGCAGCCATTTTGTTGCCTTTAGCTTCTACCCAGGCATCACCATTGTCAGCTTTAATAATTTTGTATGGAACCAGCTTAATATCACGTTGCACGACTTCTTCATCAAAACGACGACCGATTAAACGTTTAACAGCAAATAAGGTGTCCGTTGGATTAGTAACAGCCTGACGTTTGGCCGACTGACCTACTAATACTTCATCACCATCACCGAAGGCAACGATTGACGGCGTGGTGCGATCACCCTCGCTGTTTTCAATAACCTTAGGCTTATCACCGTCCATAACCGCGACGCATGAGTTTGTTGTACCTAGATCAATACCAATAATTTTTGACATCTTAAATGCTCTCCAAAAAGCTAAATTCTTTATCTGCTCAATAAGATAGGGATCTATTTCCCTATTTCAAGGCTGGTTGTTAATTAATCAGCGTCTTTTTCTGTTGGTGCTTTCGACACCATAACCATTGCAGGTCTTAATAACCGGCCTGCAAGCGTATAACCTTTTTGCATAACAGCCATGACAGAGTTAGGCGCTACATCAGCTGACTCTTGAATCGACATTGCCTGGTGGAATTCCGGATCAAAATTATCACCTTCTGGATTGATGCTTTCGATATCGAATTTTTCTAACAACTGATAAAACATGTTAGTACTCATGTCCATGCCTTCTTTGAGCGCATCAATATCTGTTGCAGTATCAGCAGCAATACGTCCCATTTCCATGCTATCGATAACCGGAATCAGCTCATTCACAAACTTCTCAATGGCAAATTTATGTGCGTTCTCTAACTCACGCTGTGAACGTTTACGTAAATTATCCATCTCAGCTTTTGTACGCAACACCTGATCATAATATTCATCGGATTTTGCCAGCGCTTCTTCGAGCTTAACCTGCAAATCTGGAACGTGATCTTCTGTTAACCCCTCATGAGTCTGATTAATTTCACCCGCTTCATCAGTAATATCAACAGTCGCTTGTTCTACTTTTTCGTCGTCAGACATTCATAAACTCCAACAAATAAATATTAATATAAATTTATATAATTCAATAAATAACAACAGCTTATAAGGAAATCCTCAGAAGCCAGGTAATCTTAGGTTATAACGAAATTATTTCTTGCTCTTCTTGATGGGGGTTAAGCTTCTTTTTTCAAGGCCTGCCCTAATAATTTTGCGGTTATTTCTACCACTGGAATGACATCTTTGTAATTCATCCGTGTAGGACCAACCACACCTAGCACACCCAGTGTTTCACCATCAGCCTGATATGGTGCTGTAATCAGACTGCAATTACCCAGGCCCTCAATACCACACTCACGTCCTACATAGACTTTTACACCATCCGCATTAATGCAGCGATCGAGAATACTGACCATATCACGCGTGTTATTGAACACCTGAAACATCTGTTGCAATTTACCGGTCGATTCCAGTTCAGAAAAATTAAGTAAATTGGTAGTACCCTGAATGACATAGTCAGATTTGTTTTTACTGTCTTCTCTCAATGCTTTATCAGCAATATCGGCCGCTGCTTTCATTTGTTGATCGAGATTACTACTGGCCTGATGAAGCGTCTCAACCAGTGAGGTACGTATGTTGTAAATATCTTTACCCGCATAATGGCTATTGATGATGTTTGAGACCTGCAATAACTCATTTTGAGTGTATTCACGATCAGCCTGAATCACCCTGTTTTCAACTTCTTTATCATTGATGACTAAAATAGCCAGAATGCGATTTCCAGGCAAAGGCAAGAATTCAATCTGGCGCAGTGTTAACTGACTACGCTTTGGAATGGTGACGATACCGGCCATTTTGGTAAAATCAGACAGAAGATTAGATGCCGTATCAATTAAATGATCGGTTGACTGATTAGCATTGAGTTCAGAATTAATAACCTCAAACATGCTTGTGGTTAGAGGTTGCATTTCCATCAGACTATCAATGAAAAGACGAAAACCCTGCTCAGTCGGCACACGACCAGCGGAGGTATGCGGCGCATGTACCAGCCCCATTTTATCGAGTTGCGACATCACATTACGAATGGTAGCCGGACTGACATCAAGCCCGGTCGTTTGAGCCAGTGTTCTGGAAGCAACAGGCTGACCATCTGAGATATAGATATCAACCAGTGCTTTAAGTAGTTGTTGTGCGCGAGGATTCAGTTCCATATCTTAATTACCAGAAATGAAAAGTAAGCCACGGAATTTATTTTATTTTGGTTAAATGACCGTTCTCAATCGTATAAATGGAATCCATGCGATTAGCCAGATCCATATCATGAGTAACAATCACCAGACTGGTATGGAAGTCCCGGTTTAATTTAAAGATAACATCAACGACCTGCTCAGCCGTTGCCGGATCAAGATTTCCGGTTGGCTCATCTGCCAGAATACATTTTGGCTCTGCACACAATGCACGGGCAATAGCCGTACGCTGGCGCTCTCCACCTGATAATTCAGCCGGTTTATGCTCAAGACGACCAATCATACCTACTTTTTCCAACAGCAAACGCGCTCTTTCCATGGCCTTTTTTATGCTGGAACCACGGATAAACATTGGCATTGCTACATTTTCTAATGCGGTAAATTCTGGCAACAGATGATGAAACTGATAAATAAATCCAAGGTTTTTGTTTCGAACTTTGCAGCGTTGAGCTTCAGACATTACTGCAAAGTCCTGATTATCGATCAACACGTGACCAGTGCTTGGCGTATCCAGTCCGCCCAACATGTGCAACAAGGTGCTTTTACCGCAACCGGACGCACCAACAATGGCTATTTTTTCTGAACTTCGAATTGTCAGGTTAACCCCTGACAAAATATTTAACGCCGCACCACTGCCTTCCTGATAACTTTTACTGACATTGTCAGCTTCAAGCACAATATGTTCACCGGCTTTAGATGGCGGCAAAATAATCTGACTGGTGAAATGATTTAAACTCATGACTTACTCATACCTCAACGCATCAATCGGTTGAATCCGTGAAGCACGCCATGCCGGGTATATGGTTGCTAAAAATGATAATGCTAAGGCAATAACAGAAATGCCGATGGTGTCACCGGTATGAAGATCTGAAGGCAAATCGCATATGTAATAAACATCACAAGGCAAGAAATCAACCTGAAAATAAGACTCAATTGTTGGAATTAAAGTTTCAAGATTTAAAGCCACAGGAACACCAATACCTAAACCCAGAACAACCCCAAGTAAACCAATGACGGTTCCTTGAATCATAAACACCGCCATAATACTTTTAGGTGTCATACCGATGGTTCTTAGAATTGCAATATCTGATTGTTTATCGGTTACTGTCATCACTAAAGATGAAACGATATTGAAAGCAGCTACCGCAACAATCAGGAATAAAATAATGAACATAACCGTTTTTTCCATTTTTAAAGCACGGAAAAAATTAACATGACGTTTAGTCCAGTCTGAAACCCAGAAGTCTTCACCTAATAAACGGGTGAGCTCCGCTGAAATTACCGGTGCGTCAAACAAGTCATCGAGCTTTAAACGCAGACCTGAAATATTATTTTTAAAACTGAATACTTTTTTAGCATCTTCGAGATGGATAATGGCTGTGCTTCTGTCAAATTCCTGCATGCCTACTTCAAACACGCCAACAACAGTAAAGCGCCGCAGTCTTGGAACAGCACCAATAGGGGTAAAGTTTGCCTGAGGTGTGATTAATGTAACTTTGTCGCCTTCATAAGCACCAAGCACGTTAGCCAAAGCACTGCCTAAAATAATGCCATAACGGCCAGGCTTGAGCTCACCAATATTACCGGAGACCATCGAGGCACCGACTTTTGAAACCTGATTTTCTTCAGAAGGCAAAATCCCTCTGACCAGAGTACCACTTACGCGGCGACCATTATTTAACATCGCTTCATTGGAGATATAAGGCGCCATACCTTCGATACGTTTATGACCATCCAGTTTCTTAGCGACTGATTCCCAGTTAGATAAAGTGCCGGTTACATCAGATACAGTTGCATGAGCCGTCATACCAAGAATACGATTTCTCATTTCCAGCTCAAAGCCGTTCATGACAGAAAGCACAATGATGAGTGCAGCCACCCCAAGAGTGACGCCCAGAATAGAGGTCAAGGAAATAAATGAGACGAAGTGGTTACGACGTTTAGCGCGTGTGTAGCGTAATCCTATGAATAATTCCTTGGGTCTGAACATGCCGTTGAAAGCGCCTTTTTATATATATTTTTTAGTTACATGTACTAAAACGAAAATACACTCATTCCAATTCAATTTAATCTGGCATCGATTAACCAAGAACCATTAAATCTGAGGCCTGATTATACATAGAGTTCCGTCAACATGCGATAAATTCAGTCACAGATTTATCTTGAAATGATTATAATAACTCAATGATATTACAGACAAAAACAGTTTTGCCAGCAGAATGGTCTCAGCAAGATGGTATTTTGCTGTGCTGGCCCCATAAAAGCACAGACTGGCAAGCCTTGTTAGCCGAGGTTGAACCTGTTTTCGACCAATTAGTGAAATATATTTGCCAACATCAAAAGCTAATATTAATTGCCCATGACGAAAACCATCAAATCGCTATTAAGAAAAGACTAAGTCACAAGAACATTAACACTTCCGCTATACAATGGCTGATTCACCCAAACAATGACACCTGGTGCCGAGATTATGGACCGATTACCGTTATTAAAAATGATCATACACATGCCCTCGACTTCGGCTTTAATGGCTGGGGTAATAAGTTTGCTCATGATCAGGACGATCAGACCAACAAAAAGTTAAAACAGAACGGCCTTCTGACTTGCAATCTGGAATCAATAGACCTGATTCTTGAGGGTGGCAGTATTGAAAGCGATGGTCAGGGAACGCTACTGACTACCGAGCATTGCTTGCTTTCTCCAATGAGAAATCCTCAACTGGACAAGCAACAAATCGAAGCCCTGTTATCAGAACAACTGGGCATTGACCATTTCCTATGGCTCTCACACGGCTATCTTGAAGGCGATGATACCGATTCACATGTCGATAATTTAGCCCGGTTTTGTAATGAAACCACTATTGCTTATGCCAGTTGCCATGATAAAACCGATATTCACTATCAGGCACTCAAAGAAATGGAAAATGAATTAAAAGCATTCAGGACCCGAGATGATAAAGCCTACACACTGATACCGCTATCCATTCCAAAAGCTATTTTTGAAAAAGAGCAACGACTGCCTGCCAGCTACGTTAATTTTCTGATTACCAACGATTATGTACTGATGCCCACTTTCAAAGACGAACAAGACCTGATAAATAAAGAAAAACTTCAATCAGTGTTTACCGATCGTAATGTCATTGGCATACCAAGTCAGGATATCATCAGACAATACGGCTCTATTCATTGCCTGAGCATGCAATTACCTGTTAATACGCTTAACACCGAGAATTAAGACAATGCGCGAAAACTTAATCAAACTGGCACTGATCCAGACAGCAGCTCTGAAAACCGCAGATGAAAATCTGAATCACATTAAGCATAAAATAAAAGAAGCCGTTAGTAACAACGCAGGGCTTATCCTGTTACAGGAACTTCACAACACACCTTACTTTTGCATTGAAGAAAACCCGGATAATTTTGATTTAGCGGAAACTATTCCCGGAAAATCCACAGATTTTTTATCCGCGATTGCCAGTGAATATAAAGTTGTAATTGTCGCATCTTTATTTGAGAAACGCGCCAAGGGTCTTTATCACAACACCGCTGTCGTTTTTGATTCAGATGGAACTGTTGCCGGAAAATATAGAAAAATGCATATACCTGACGATCCGGGATTTTATGAAAAATATTATTTCACACCCGGAGACCTTGGTTTTACGCCCATCAAAACCAGCCTTGGAAAACTTGGTGTACTGATCTGCTGGGATCAATGGTTTCCAGAAGCAGCCCGCCTGATGTGCCTGGCCGGTGCAGATATTTTGCTATACCCAACTGCAATAGGCTGGGATCCTGAAGACACCGAAGAAGAGCAATGCAGACAACTGGAAGCTTGGATCACCATTCAGCGCAGTCACGCCATCGCTAATGGTGTTCCACTAGCCAGCTGCAACCGAACTGGAACAGAAACATCATCATCTGTAACGACCCGCTTCTGGGGTAACAGTTTTGTTTGCGGACCGCAGGGTGAGATACTGACTCAGTTGAACGATTCGTCAGATTGTAATCTGTATGCCAACATTGATTTAAGCAGAACTGAAGCGGTGCGAAAAATCTGGCCTTATTTTCGTGACCGAAGAATAGACGATTACGATAAACTCACTCAACGTTTTATAGATGATGACACAAGCTCATCATGATTAAGCTGCAACCATTGCAGAGCGATAATTGGCGTTGCTGAATTAATCACCCCATTATTTAATTGTTTCATGGCCTCGGCATAATCCATAACAATGACTTTTATATCTTCATTTTCTGAGTCCAACCCGTGATAACCACGGGCTGATTCGCTGTCAACTTCAGCGTAATACAAACTTATATTTTCAGAGCAACCACCCGGGCTGGCATAATACCTATGTATAAGGCGACAATTCGATATTTGTACACCTGCCTCTTCATAACATTCTCTTTCAGCAACATCTTTGGCCACTTCGTCTGGCTCAATCATGCCAGCAACCAATTCAATCAACCAGGGCGTTTTTTCATCATCTTTCGCGCCTATTCTGAACTGCTCAATCAAAACCAGGTTATCTAAAACAGGATCAAATAGCAGTACCGCCACAGCATGTCCTCTTTCCATCAGCTGTCGCGTAATTATTTCACTCTGACCGCCTTGATATAATTCATGCGATAACTGATACTCCTCAATCGACAAAAAACCATTGAAAACGATTTTTTTACTGATAATTTTCCAGTCCATTTATTTAAACTCTGCTATTAATAAGCCCATAATTGAAAATTTTGACGTATATAAAGAATTATTGATTTGAATCAGTATATCTATATTAGTTTGTGCTAATATATAATACTCATAGTATCTATGATTAGTGGAATCATATGAAAAATATAACACGCTTAATAATTTTATTTCTATTCATCTCACCAGTAATAGCTGAGACTGGCCATGCGATCGGTCAACAGTTATTCGAAAAAAACTGCTCTGCATGTCATGGAGCAAATGGTCAGGGCGGCGTCGGTATTCCTCTGTCGTTACCATCTTTCATCGATTCTGTAAGTGATAATTATTTAAGAAAATCTATCAGATACGGCAGACCAGGACGTGTCATGCCATCGTTTAATAATTTATCTGACAATGAAATTTTAAAAATTGTTCAGTATATGCGTAGCTGGACAGGTAAGCCTGGTAAAACATTCAGTAATAAAGCCATTAAAGGAAATGCCAAAGCTGGTAAAAAACTTTTCAATCAGTATTGCATAGCGTGTCACAGCAAAGGTGGTACAGGTGGTGTCGGAACTGGTGTAACATTTTCTCGCCCCAGAGGAGCCACCATTATAGCGCCTTCTCTTAATAACCCCGGCTTTTTATCTTCTGCTGAAGATCATTTCATTAAAGAAACTTTGATGAACGGCAGACCCGGTACGCCAATGATGTCTTATAAAGCTCATGGTCTGAGTGAAGAAGATATTAACAATATTGTCAAATACGTCCGAAGTTTTGAAGGCGGCCCTTACCCTTATAAAGAATACGACACTAAGTCTGCCATTATAAAAGTTGATTCGCCCTATAACTTTGAAGAAACATTAGCAAATGTCAAAAATTCCATTATCGGTAAAAACTTTAAACTGATCAGGACACAGGCATTGAATCAGGGTTTGGTTGAAAAAGGTAAAGAAAATAATAATCAAGTCATTGTCTATTTTTGTAACTTTAACTTTTTAAACAAAGCCTTGGCTATAGATCCTCGAGTTGGCATGTTTTTACCTTGCCGAGTCACCATCGTTCAGGAAAAAGGAAAAGTCAGCATCATGGCAACTAACCCGCTAAACATAGCCCGCTTCTTTAATAACAAGGAATTAAATGAAGCCTGTGAGGAAATGCATGATATTTATACTGAGCTATTAGAAGAGGCTTCTTTATAATGAGTAATAATCTGACATCAATTAAAGCGTTCCTGCTTTTAATTTTATCATTAAGCCCATTTGCTAGTTTTGCTGATGATCTGATCATGATGAGAATCAGACAAAGTTTTCCTGAAACTATGGTTAACCTTCAGTCTGCCATTAAGAAAACAGGTTACAAGATATCACGTGTTCAGCGTGTTGATATTGGTCTGACGAAATCAGGATTTAAAACCGATAAATACAGAGTCGTATTTTACGGCAAACCAGATGAAGTAAACTCACTGACTGAAAATCATCCAGACATTATTCCATTGCTACCTCTTAAAATTTCAATATTTGCAGAAAATAATGAAACTATCATTCTCACAACCAACCCGAAACAGCTTAAAAGGTTCTTTAAAGATATTCCCGATGTGATATTTAATCAATGGCATGATGATATCAATTCTATTTTTGATCTGACTAACGTAGTTGATTAATCAAGTCACATCTTAGCAAGAGCTTTGGCGCAATCATGAACAAGATCCGGGCCTTCATAAATGAAGCCCGAATAGATTTGCACCAGATCAGCGCCAGCCTGAATTTTTTCAACAGCATCCTCTGCCGTCAGAATCCCGCCTACTGCAATGATAGGTATACGGCCTTTAAACAAGCGGCTAAATTCTTTAACCACGTGTGTAGAAGCATTCTTTACAGGTGCCCCACTTAAGCCACCCTGTTCATTTCCATGAAGTAAATTTTCGACACCTTCTCTTGATGAAGTAGTATTGGTAGCTATTACACAGTCAATCTTAGTTTTCAAGAAGGTTTCAGAAAGCTCATTAATTTCTTCAGCTGACAAGTCTGGTGCTATTTTTACTGCCAGCGGGACATAACATTTATGTATCTTGCTTAAGTTATTTTGTTTTTCTTTTAATGCTGTTAAAAGATGAACCAGTGCCTCACCATGTTGCAATGTACGAAGCCCCGGTGTATTTGGAGAAGAAATATTAACAGTGACATAATCAGCAATAGTATATACGTACTCAAAACAATAAAGATAATCATCCACAGCATTTTCAACAGGTGTTGAAAAATTCTTGCCAATATTAATGCCCAATCGACCAGTATATTTTGATTTTTTTACCGAA
>Ga0316205_10005734_pt1 | contig 10162 bp, 11 predicted proteins | sample 3monthpyrite_MG_FD_204941 | JGI IMG/M metagenome (GOLD analysis project Ga0316205, IMG submission 204941) | Microbial mat bacterial communities from mineral coupon in-situ incubated in ocean water Damariscotta River, Maine, United States -... | ecosystem: Environmental > Aquatic > Marine >...
ATCCCGTGTTTGGCCGCCCGGTCTTGCAATGTGCTCAAGGTCCGGTCGTCGGCTTCGGGCCGCAGAACCTCCTGCTGGCGGGACCGGCTGGTTGAAACGCAGTTCGTGACCTCTGGCGTCAGCACGAAACCAGCACCCGAAACCGCGGCCTCGTCCACCATGTCGGCGACCCGGCGAATATTGTCCTCGGGGTCGTCGGACGAGGTGAACTGGATCAGCGCCGTTCGCATGTTGCCTCAGGCTGCAAGCAGCTGGTCGAGCTTTCCCGCGCGGTCCAGCGCGATCAGATCGTCGCAGCCGCCTACATGGATTGCCCCGATGAAGATCTGCGGAACCGTGCGACGGCCATTGGCCCGTTGCACCATTTCGGAACGTTTGTGGGGTTGGCGCGAAATGTCGATCTCGTTGAAGCTGATACTTTTCCTTTTCAAAAGCTTTTTGGCCATGTGGCAGAAGCCACAGAATGGCGAGGTGTAGATCTCAACATTTTGCATCGTGAAAGCCTCGTTCGAATTCTGTCTTGATCCGCACATAAGCAGCCAACCTCGCCTTGTCACCGTTGGCAGGCCGAACGAGGGTGTTTCGTTAACCAAATTACGCGGCTGGACTATCGAATACGCGGCTCAGGATCTGGTCATCGACGTGAAAATTCGGGTTCGGTATTCACCAAGATAGATTCTCAGCCAGGGGGTGTAGTTTTCCGGCTGTCGCTCGACATCCGCACAGAGTTCGTCAAATTCGACCCATTTGACCACCGCGACCTCGTCCGGGTTCGGTTCGACCACCAGATCGGGGCGGGCCTGTGCGACGAAAATCTCGACGACCTCGTGCTCGATCAACCCGTTCCCAACGGGCGCACGATACTCTACCTGATCGCAATGAACGGGAGTGAGCCCGCGAATGCCCAACTCGTCATTCAGTCGCCGGACGGCGCAATCGGCAGGCTCCTCGGTCCAGTTCGGATGCGTGCAGCACGTATTCGCCCATAGAAGAGGAGTGTGGTATTTCGAGGCGGCTCGCTGTTGAACGAGAACCTTGTCATCGTCCAGCACGAACACCGAAACGGCCTTGTGCTTGAGACCGCGCCTGTGAACGTCGAGTTTTTCGACCGGAGTCAGCAACCCGTTGATCCAGGCCGGAATCAAATCGCCTTGACCGGTATTCAGTGTTTCAGACATCAGACAATTACCAGAGATCCGGGTCAGCCGCGCAAAATGGTCATTCCGACCCGCTGCCATCATTCGCCATAGAGCAAGTTGGGCCCCGTTCACCATACCGAAAAGCGGTAGGAAGGAACACCCTCGCGCCATAATTGAGCCTGAACCACGTCGATTCGACCAGCCCGGTCCACTGGTACGTTTTTCTGCAAGTTGTACGCGGTATGGGCGAAACGAAACGGCGCAGGGGCTGAACGGGGGCCATCACCGCCTTGTGAACCCGGCAATTCCTTGAGGAACAAGGGAATTTTGACGCAGGTTTCCGCTGGTTGGTGGTTTCCGCTTGATCTTTACCCCGAGATTCCGGGTATTACATCAACAGTGGATTCCAAGGAGTGACTCAATGAAATTGACAGTTTTAGCGGCCACCGCTGCCCTTCTGGCCGCACCGGCCTTCGCGGGTAGCCACGGTGGACCCGGCGATGCCGCAGCGGGTGAAGGCGAATTCCGCGGGTGCGCTGCATGCCACTCCATCGTTGATCCCGATGGCAACCGGCTTGCGGGACGGGGTGCCAAAACCGGGCCGAATCTTTATGGCATCGTTGGCCAGGCGATGGGCGCGCAGGAAGGGTTCCGCTATCGCGACGGCATGAAGCTGGCGAACGAGCAGGGGTTGGTCTGGGATGCTGAAAGCCTCGCCGAGTATATTCCGGATCCGCAAGGGTACATTCGAACGGCAACCGGTGACGCCAGCGTTCGCGTCGGAATGGCCCGCCAACGTGTGAAAAACATCGACGATCTGGTTGCATTCCTGGCGTTGAACAGCCCGGTCGCGGAAGACGCGTCGAACTGAGCATTCGAAGAAAAACGGCGAAAGGTATCGGCTGTTGGTCGTGCCTTTCGCTACTTCGGTTTGAGACTGGCCGTCACGTAATTGACGCTCAGATCGCGGTCGGAAATCCGCCACGCCCAGGTGATCGGATTGAACTGAAATCCCTTGCGGTCCATAGGCTCCAGACCAGCGATTGAAAGCAACGAGAACAATTCGTCCGGTGTGATGAACTTGCTCCAGTCATGGGTGCCTTTCGGCAGCCAGCGCATGACATACTCGGCACCTACAATCCCCATCAGGAAACTTTTGGGATTACGGTTCAGCGTAGAACAGATCATCAATCCACCGGGTTTAAGAAGCGTCTGGCAGGCGGTCAAAAAGGCCCGCGGGTCGGCAACGTGTTCGACAACTTCCATGTTCAGAACCACGTCGAACCGCTCGCCTGCATCCGCCAGAGCCTCGGCCGACGTATGGCGATAATCGATTTCCAGACCCGACTGTTCGGCGTGCACCCTGGCCACCGGGATGTTTCGCTCGGCAGCATCGGCGCCGACGACAGTTGCCCCAAGGCGGGCCATCGGTTCGGACAAAAGCCCGCCGCCACAGCCGATGTCCAGCAGGCGCAGCCCGGCAAAGGGGTCGCGGGCGGTCAGGTCGCGCTCGAACTCTGCCGCGATCTGCTGCGTGATATAGTCCAGCCGACAGGGATTAAGCATGTGCAGCGGCTTGAATTTGCCATTCGGATCCCACCAATCCGCTGCCATGGCCTGGAATTTTTCGATTTCAGCCGGGTCGATTGTGGTCGGCGAGTCAATCTGAGCGGATTGCATGGACATCCTCTTGGCAAGTTGCGATGCAAGGGGAAGGCACCCCTTTGCAGGGATATATAGGGCAGCAATGAACAAAGCGGCGAGCCAAAAACGCGCAGCTGACTATCTGTATCCGCCGCTCGACCCGTTCGACCAGCGAATGTTGGATGTTTCGGACGGGCATCGCATCTATGTCGAACAGTGCGGACGGGCGGATGGAATACCGGTCGTGGTGCTTCACGGCGGGCCCGGCGGTGGGTGCAGTCCGGCAATGCGCCGGTATTTTGATCCGGCGGTGTATCGCATCATCCTGTTTGACCAGCGCGGCTGCGGTCGCTCGCGCCCCCATGCCAGCGTGGACAACAACACGACCTGGCATCTGGTTCGCGACATCGAACTCATTCGCGAAACCCTGGGGATCGAGCGCTGGGCCGTATTCGGCGGCAGCTGGGGAGCAACGCTGGGTCTGATCTATGCGCAGAGCCATCCCGACCGCACGGCCTATCTTGTCTTGCGGGGCGTCTTCCTGATGACGCAACGCGAGCTTGACTGGTTTTACGGCGGCGGAGCGGGGCGGTTCTGGCCCGATGCCTGGGACAAATTCGCTTCCATGGTCCCTGAACACGAACGCCACGACCTGATCGCCGCGTATCGCGAACGACTGTTCTCGGGTAACGTGCTTGAAGAAACCCGGTTCGCGCGCGCCTGGTCAGGCTGGGAAAACGCGCTTGCCTCGATCCAGTCCGCAGGTGTTCCCGGAGAAAGCCCGGCGGAATATGCCCGCGCTTTCGCCCGTTTGGAAAACCACTATTTCACCCATGGCGGATTCCTGGATTCTGACAATCACATCATCGAAAAGGCGGAACGGCTGGCAGATGTCGGAGGCGCGATTGTCCAGGGCCGCTATGACATGATCTGTCCACCGGAAGGTGCCTGGCGGTTGTCGAAAGTCTGGCGGCGGGCCGAACTCAGACTGGCCCCGATGTCCGGCCATGCGCTGTCCGAGCCCCGGATCACATCCGAGCTGGTGCAGGTCATGGACCGGTTGCGCGAGACACATTCGAGGTTCGGATTTTGAGGCAGGCAGAGTGCCGTTTTGAAGGGACGCGATCTGCGGCTTAAGCGCACGGAACCGACAATGGGGACCAAACGGGCGCTGAAAAAACCGGCGCTAACTGATCCTTTCGGAGCGCGTCCGGCCTGGGGCAATCCTTTGGATTTCTTCGCAATTTTCTTCCATACCGAAAAAATTTACAAAGCGATTGTAAATTGTTGAATTCCTTTACCAAAAAACCCTTGCGCCACAATGGGTTATTCTCGGAATTGCCAGACATGGTAGATCAGATGTGAAATCTACGACTCAGATTCAAATAGCAAGGGGATGAGACGCTATGACCGAACAGACGCAAATCAGCGGAGCGGACCATGTCGTCCCGGTGCCAGCGGAACTGGCCGCCAGTGCTCATGTAGATGCCAAGAAGTATGGCGAAATGTATGCGGCCTCGGTCGCAGACCCGGAGGCGTTCTGGGGCGAGCATGGCAAGCGGATCGACTGGATCAAACCCTTTACCAAGGTCAAGAATACCTCGTTTGAACATGACAACGTGTCGATCAAGTGGTTCGAGGACGGCACGCTGAACGTCTCGGCCAATTGCATCGACCGGCATCTGGCAACCCGCGGCGACAAGACGGCGATCATCTGGGAACCTGACAGCCCGGATGAAGCAGCAAAACACATCAGTTATGCAGAGCTGCACCGCGAAACCTGCAAGATGGCCAATATTCTGGAAGATCTCGGTGTTCGCAAAGGCGACCGCGTGGTGCTGTACCTGCCGATGATCCCCGAAGCGGCCTATGCAATGCTGGCCTGCACCCGGATCGGGGCAATTCACTCGATCGTGTTTGCCGGCTTCTCGCCCGATGCGCTTGCCGCGCGGATCAACGGGTCCGACGCAAAGGTATTGATAACTGCCGACTACGCCCCGCGTGGCGGTCGCGCGACGCCGCTGAAATCGAACGCCGATACGGCGTTGTTGCACACGTCGGACAAGGTGAAAATGCTGGTGGTCAAGCGGACCGGCGGTCAGACAACCTGGGTCGACGGGCGCGACTTTGATTACAATGAACTGCGGCTGGAAGCCGATGACGTATCCGCGCCGGTCGAGATGGGTGCCGAAGATCCGCTGTTCATCCTGTACACCTCGGGATCGACGGGCCAGCCCAAAGGCGTCGTTCACACGACCGGCGGGTATCTCGTTTTCGCGTCCATGACCCATGAACTGGTTTTCGATTACAAGGAAGAAGACGTGTTCTGGTGCACCGCCGATGTCGGATGGGTCACGGGGCACAGCTATATCGTCTACGGGCCGCTGGCGAACGGCGCGACCACGCTGATGTTCGAAGGCGTCCCGACCTACCCGGACGCAAGCCGTTTCTGGCAGGTATGTGACAAGCACAAGGTAAACCAGTTCTACACCGCGCCGACAGCGATCCGCGCGCTGATGGCCAAGGGGCCGGAGTTCGTCGAAAAGTGCGATCTGTCGAGCCTGCGTATTCTTGGGACGGTCGGCGAGCCGATCAATCCCGAAGCATGGAACTGGTACAACGATCATGTCGGTAAAGGGAAATGCCCCATTGTCGACACGTGGTGGCAAACCGAGACAGGGGGTCATCTGCTGACACCGCTCCCCGGCGCAACTGACCTGAAGCCCGGTTCTGCCACCACACCTTTTTTCGGCGTTCAGCCCGTGATTCTGGACCCGCATTCCGGCGAAGAGATTACCACGACCGAGGCCGAGGGCGTTCTGTGTATCAAGGACAGCTGGCCCGCGCAGATGCGGACGGTTTGGGGCGATCACGAGCGATTCGTGAAGACCTATTTCAGCGACTACAAAGGGTACTACTTCACCGGGGACGGCTGCCGCCGCGATGCGGACGGGTACTACTGGATCACGGGTCGGGTCGATGACGTGATAAATGTCTCGGGTCACCGGATGGGCACCGCCGAAGTGGAAAGCGCGCTCGTTGCCCACGCCAAGGTTGCCGAGGCTGCCGTGGTCGGCTACCCGCACCCGATCAAGGGCCAGGGCATCTACTGCTATGTGACCCTGATGGAGGGTGAGAGCCCAAGCGACGATCTGGTCAAGGAATTGCGCACCTGGGTGCGGACCGAGATCGGTCCGATTGCATCGCCCGATGTCATCCAATGGGCACCGGGCCTGCCGAAAACCCGTTCGGGCAAGATCATGCGCCGCATCCTGCGTAAGATCGCGGAAAACGACTATGGCGCGCTGGGTGATACATCGACGCTGGCCGATCCGTCGGTCGTCGATGACCTGATCGCCAACCGTCAAGGGTGATACGGATGGCTGAAACCGAAGCAAAGCCCGTGAACCTGATCCTGCTTGGCCCCCCGGGGGCAGGCAAGGGAACCCAGGCGCGGATGCTGGAAGAAAAGTTCGGACTGGTTCAACTGTCGACCGGCGATCTGCTGCGTGCGGCGGTTGCCGCCGGAACCACGGCAGGCAAGGCCGCCAAGGCGGTCATGGAAGCGGGAGAACTGGTCAGCGATGAGATCGTGACGGCAATTCTGAAAGACCGGCTGGCCGAAGACGACGCGCAGAACGGGGTTATGTTCGACGGATTCCCTCGCACCCAGGCGCAGGCCGAAGCGCTGGACGGGTTGATGAGCGAGAACGGGCAACAGATTGACCGGGTAATCTCGCTTGAAGTCGAGGACGAGGCGATGGTGGTCCGGGTTTCCGGCCGATTCACCTGCGGCGATTGCGGCGAGGGCTATCACGACGTTTTCAAGCAGACGGCCGAACCGGATGTATGTGACAAATGCGGCAGTACGGATATGAAGCGCCGCGCGGATGACAATGCAGAAACCGTCCGCTCACGCCTTGCCGCCTATCACGCGCAAACCGCGCCGCTAATCTCCTACTATACTGCGCGGGGCAATCTGGCCGGGGTCGATGCCATGGCGGCAATTGATGTGGTCGAGGCCGATCTGGAAAGCATGGTCGGGTCGTTGACCGCGTGATTTGCCGCTCGTACGGGCGGACCTGAACTGATCCCTTGCAAATCGTGGGGCGAGAGCGTACATGCACCTCAACAGCGGCGCGCTGGGGTCCAAACCCGGCGCCCACCGGAAAAGAGTAACGGGCCGCGCGCCCGTTTTTTTGTTTTTGGATCAACGTATCAATGGCCAACGACCTTATCGCCAAGACCGCCATGGACCAGCGACTCGCCGGGATCGTCACACCTGTGATCGAGGATCTGGGTTATGAGCTGGTGCGGCTGCGTCTTATGGGCGGCAAAACTCCGACGCTTCAGATCATGGCCGAGAAGCCAGAGGGTGGAATCGAAGTGGACGACTGCGCGGCAATCTCGACAGCTGTGTCGGCATCGCTGGATGTCCAAGATCCGATTGAAGAAGAATACACGCTGGAAGTATCCAGCCCCGGCATCGACCGGCCCCTGACCCGGCTCAAGGATTTTGACACCTGGGTCGGCTATGAAGCCAAGCTGGAAACGACCGAGCTGATCGACGGGCGGCGTCGTTTCAAGGGCGAGTTGGCCGGAACCGAAGGCGAAGAGGTGCTTGTCGCGATTGACGAGGGCACTGTCGGGCTGAAATTCGATTGGTTGTCGGACGCCAAACTTGTGCTGACCGACGAGCTTATCACCGAAATCCTGCGTCAGAAAAAGGCGGCGGGCGTGGACACGTCGAAATTCGACGACATCGAAACCGAAGACGCTTCGGAGGAGGACTGAGAATGGCAATAACCTCTGCAAACCAGCTAGAGCTGCTGCAAACCGCCGAAGCGGTGGCGCGGGAAAAGATGATCGAACCGGGCCTTGTGATCGAGGCGATGGAAGAGAGCCTCTCGCGCGCAGCCAAGTCGCGCTATGGTGCCGAGATGGACATCCGGGTCGCGATTGACCGCAAGACCGGGCGCGCGACGTTTACCCGTGTGCGCACCGTGGTCGAGGACGATCTGGTTGAAAACTACCAGGCGGAAATGACGGTCGAACAGGCCAAGCAATACCTGGAAAACCCGCAGATCGGCGACCAGTTTATCGAGGAAGTGCCCCCGGTCGAAATGGGCCGGATCGCTGCCCAGTCGGCCAAGCAGGTCATTCTGCAGAAAGTGCGCGAAGCCGAGCGGGATCGCCAGTACGAGGAATTCAAGGACCGCGCGGGCACGATCATCAACGGTCAGGTCAAGCGCGAAGAATACGGCAACGTCATCGTCGATGTGGGCGCGGGCGAAGCCGTTCTGCGCCGCAACGAGAAGATCGGCCGCGAAAGCTATCGCCCGAACGACCGTATCCGCTGTTACATCAAGGATGTGCGCCGCGAGCAACGTGGCCCGCAAATCTTCCTGAGCCGCACCGCGCCGGAATTCATGGCCGAACTGTTCAAGATGGAAGTGCCGGAGATTTACGACAATATCATCGAAATCAAGGCCGTGGCCCGTGATCCGGGATCGCGCGCCAAGATCGCAGTGATTTCGTATGATTCGAGCATCGACCCCGTCGGGGCCTGCGTCGGTATGCGCGGCAGCCGGGTTCAGGCTGTTGTGAACGAGCTTCAGGGCGAAAAGATCGACATCATCCCGTGGAACGAGGACCAGCCGACTTTTCTTGTGAACGCGCTGCAACCTGCCGAGGTCACGAAAGTGGTTCTGGACGAGGATGCCGAGCGGATCGAAGTCGTCGTTCCCGACGAGCAGTTGAGCCTTGCCATTGGGCGTCGCGGTCAGAACGTGCGTCTGGCCAGCCAGCTCACCGGACTCGACATCGACATCATGACCGAGCAGCAGGAAAGCGAGCGCCGCCAGGCCGAATTTGCCGAGCGGACTGCGATCTTCATGGACACGCTTGATGTGGACGAGATGATTGCGCAGCTTCTGGTCTCGGAAGGCTTCACCAACCTTGAAGAAGTCGCCTATGTCGAAAAGGACGAACTTCTGGGTATCGACGGCTTTGACGAAGACACGGCGGAAGAGCTTCAGGCCCGTGCCCGCGACCATCTTGAAGCGCTGAATGTGGCCGCACTGGCCAAGGCGCGCGAAAACGGATTGGAAGACAGCCTTTCCGATTTCGGTGGCATGACACCGCAGATGTTGCTGGCCCTCACCGAAGACGGGGTGAAGACCCTGGAAGATTTCGCAACCTGCGCCGATTGGGAAATCGCCGGCGGCTGGACCACTGTCGATGGCGAGCGGGTCAAGGATTACGGTGTTCTTGAACCTTTCGATGTTTCACTGGAGGAAGCTCAACTTCTGATTATGACTGCCCGCGTGCAATTGGGCTGGGTCAACCCGGACGATCTTGTTCCCGAAGAGGAAGAAGAACCGGCAGAAGAGGAGGCCGAGGCCTGATCTCAGGCCTCGGTATTGTCCAGACTGACCCGCGGTGGCCAGGATAAGGATCGGTCCGATGGACCTGAACGGCGATGTATCGCGACAGGAGAGGTGCGGCCGAAGGCCAACCTGATCCGGTTCGTCGCCGGGCCCGACGTCGCGGTCACCCCGGATATTCTGGGACGGCTGCCGGGTCGCGGGATTTGGGTGCTGGCTGACCGCAAGGCTCTGGACAAGGCAATCGGGAAGAAACTGTTCAGCCGGGCGGCAAAAGCTCAGGTGACGATTCCCGACGGGCTGGCCGATGGTGTCGAACGGTTGCTTCTGGGCCGGGTTACTTCGCTTCTGGCGCTGGCCAGGAAATCGGGTTGCGCCCTGGCCGGATACGAAAAGGTCAAGGCCGCGCTGGCGATGGAAGAGGCACTGGTTCTGATCCAGGCCTCTGACGGTTCCGAGCGTGGTAAAAGTAAACTCAAACCACCCGTTGAAACGGGCACATTCATCGGTTGTCTGACAGCGCATGAATTGGGTTTGGCATTCGGGCGCGATCATGTGATACATGCCGCCTTAACGGCTGGCGGACTCACAAGACGTATTGTAGAGGATGCAGCGCGGCTTCAGGGCATGCGCGACGGCAAAGCGGTGGCACCGGCCTCCGAGAAGGATTTAAGGAACGCATGAGCGATACGGACGGGAAAAAAACTCTTGGGCTGCGCGGAGGCGCCCGCACTGGACAGGTGAAGCAAAGCTTCAGCCATGGGCGGACCAAGAATGTCGTCGTCGAGACCAAGCGCAAGCGTGTGATGGTGCCCAAAACCGGTGCCGGATCTGGTGCATCCAAGGGCGGTGGGCGCGACGATGCCCAGCGGCAAGCCGGTGGAAACGCGACTGATGCCGAATTGCAGCGCCGCTTGCGCGCCTTGCAGAACGCCAAGGCACGCGAGGTCGAGGAACAACAGGAGCGTGTCGCTCAGGAGAAGGAGCGCGAGG
>Ga0316205_10005735_pt1 | contig 10160 bp, 11 predicted proteins | sample 3monthpyrite_MG_FD_204941 | JGI IMG/M metagenome (GOLD analysis project Ga0316205, IMG submission 204941) | Microbial mat bacterial communities from mineral coupon in-situ incubated in ocean water Damariscotta River, Maine, United States -... | ecosystem: Environmental > Aquatic > Marine >...
GAAGTTCAATCACTGGTAGATGAAAGCCATCTCGGCAACCCTCGACGCGTCACGCTCGGACTTGAACAAAACAGACTAGCCATGCTTTTGGCCGTATTACACCGTCATGCAGGTATCCCGTTGCATGATCAGGATGTTTTTGTGAACGTGGTTGGTGGGGTCAGAGTCACTGAAACAGCAGCGGATACCGCACTTATTCTGTCGGCTTTATCCAGCTTCAGAGACAAAGCGTTATCCAATGACATCATTACCTTTGGTGAAATCGGTCTGGCCGGTGAAATTCGCCCGGTGCCAAACGGACTGGAACGATTGAGAGAAGCCGCCAAACACGGCTTTAAACGCGCCATCATTCCAGCTGCCAATATGCCTAAAAAATCGGAATATCCAAAAGGTGATCCGCTGCACAAAATGGAAATTATCGGTGTTAGTCGGGTGGATGAATTATTGTCCTTTTGTCAGCAGGAATGATGCAATAGAGACACTATATTGCTGAATAAATAATGCAAGGTTGACCCCTCAGAGCAGAAGCGCTACCTTAGCGCCCTTAATACCGTATTTCATACCGCAATTCAGATGCCTGACGGCACGCACTGCAGATTTTTCGGAGTAAAAACATTGGCCCGCAAAGCAACACCCAATTTTGAAGAAGCGCTGACAGAACTCGAGCAGCTGGTCGAAACCATGGAAGACGGTGAACTGAGCCTGGAAGAATCTCTGAAACAATTTGAGAAAGGCATTGCACTGGCATCCAGCTGCCAGCAATCTCTGCAAAAGGCCGAACAAAAAGTTGAGCAACTAATCGAGAAAAATGGCGAACTACTCAGTAAAGATTTTGATACAGAATAAACATGTCAGCTGCTAAACCATCCTTAGAAAACAATTTTAAACAAACCGCTGAAATCTACCGTCAGCGAGTTGATGCTGCACTCAATAAATGGCTGCCTTCTGCCGACACCATCCCTACTCATTTACATGATGCAATGCGCTATGCGGTTATCGGTGGCGGAGGCAAGCGAGTCCGCCCCATTCTGGTATACGCTGCCGGGCAGACTGTCGGCATTGAAGCCTCACAATTAGATGGCATTGCTGCTGCTTTAGAAATCATTCACGCTTACTCATTAATTCATGATGATCTGCCAGCAATGGATGATGATGATTTACGCCGAGGCCGCCCGACATGTCATAAAGCCTTTGATGAAGCCACAGCCATTCTGGCAGGTGATGCCTTACAGGCACTGGCATTTGAAATCATCTGCGAAGATCAGGCTATGAACGCTGATGCTGCAACCCGACTCAGACTGATTCGCGAACTGACCGTCGCCAGTGGGTCTGTCGGCATGGCCGGCGGACAAGCGATTGATTTGAATTCGGTTGGTAAAAAACTGAACCTGCAAGAACTGGAATCCATGCACAGCCTGAAAACAGGCGCATTAATCCGTGCCAGTGTCATTATGGGCGCTTTAAATAGTAAAGAATGTGATCGTGAAATGCTGGAAAAACTTGATCAGTATTCACAACTGATCGGTCTGGCCTTTCAGGTGCAGGACGACATTCTGGATGTCATCAGCGACACTGAAACACTTGGCAAACCACAAGGCTCCGATATCGAACAAAACAAACCGACCTTCCTAGAATTAATGGGGCTGGAAGAGTCTCAACAATACGCCATGCAACTACATCAGAAAGCACTGGAATGCTTAGCAGGTTTCGATACCCGCGCTGATACGCTGAGGGATTTATCAGCCTATATTGTTGAGCGCAGGAATTAGAATGCCCGAATCATCAGATAAATATCAGCTGCTAAAAATCATCAACAGTCCGGCAGAATTGCGCCAGCTGGATATTAAGCAACTGCCTGAACTCGCCAGTCAGCTACGGGGCTATTTATTGCACAGCGTCGCTAATACCGGCGGTCACTTATCCGCTGGCCTCGGTACAGTCGAGCTAACCATAGCATTGCATTATATTTACAACACGCCTGAGGACCGGCTGATTTGGGATGTCGGCCACCAGACCTATCCGCACAAAATGCTGACTGGCCGCCGTGAAGCCATGGCGACCATGCGCCAATACAAAGGCCTTTCAGGTTTTCCGAAAAGAACGGAGAGTGAATACGACACCTTTGGTGTCGGTCATTCCAGCACTTCAATCAGCGCTGCCGCTGGTATGAGTATCGCCGCCGCATTAAAAGGCGACCCACGCAAAACCGTGGCCGTGATTGGTGATGGTGCAATGACAGCCGGTATGGCTTTTGAAGCACTGAATCATGCCGGTGACACCAAAGCCGATATGCTGGTTATCCTCAATGACAACGACATGTCGATATCACCTAATGTCGGTGCATTGTCTAAGCACCTGGCAAAACTGCTCTCCGGTAAACTGTATTCCAGTGTTCGGGAAGGCAGTAAAAAAGTCATGTCTTCCATGCCATCAGTCTGGGAACTGGCTAAGCGGACAGAAGAACACGTTAAAGGCATGGTCGTACCCGGCACTTTATTTGAAGAACTGGGCTTCCAGTATTTTGGCCCGGTCGATGGCCACGATATTCCAACCCTGCTGACGATGCTTGGTAACCTGAAAAAAATTGAAGGCCCAAAACTACTGCATGTCGTCACTCAAAAAGGCAAAGGCTTTGCACCAGCAGAAGAAGACCCTGGCAAGTTCCATGGCGTATCAGCCTTCGACCCGGCCACTGGCTCACACCTTAAATCGTCATCCGCTAAAACCTATACCCAAATTTTTAGCGACTGGCTTTGTGACATGGCCAAGATGGATAAAAAACTGGTCGGGATCACACCGGCCATGTGCGAAGGCTCGGGTCTGGTCGAGTTTTCTAAAAAATACCCGGAGCGTTACATCGATGTTGGTATTGCAGAACAACATGCTGTGACACTGGCAGCCGGATTAGCCTGCGAGGGACTAAAACCTGTTGTTGCAATCTACTCGACCTTTTTACAGCGCGCTTATGACCAGCTGATTCATGATGTCGCCATTCAAAATCTGGATGTTTTATTTGCCATTGACCGCGGTGGCCTGGTTGGTGCTGATGGCGCCACACACGCTGGCAGCTTTGATTTGAGCTTTATGCGCTGCATTCCTAACATGCTCATTATGACACCGAGTGATGAAAATGAATGTCGTCAGATGCTCTTTACCGGCTATCAACACAACGGACCGGCAGCGGTACGTTACCCCAGGGGCGCGGGCACGACAGCACCAGTTTCAGATGAAATGAGCAGTATTGAAATCGGCAAAGCCAACCTTTGTCGCTCAGGTTCAAAAAACGCCTTACTGGCATTTGGCAGCATGTTGCAGCCAGCACTGGCAGCCGCCGAAGAGCTCAATGCCACCGTCATCGACATGCGTTTTGTAAAACCTCTGGATGAAACCATGATCACTGAATTAGCTTCAAGCCATGAACTGCTGGTCACGATTGAAGAAAATGCCCGACTCGGCGGCGCTGGCTCTGCCGTAAATGAATTCATTGCACAAAATAAGCTCTCTGTTGCCACACTAAATCTCGGTTTACCCGATCAATTTGTCGATCATGGCGATACTGCAACCTTACTTTCCAGCTGCGGACTGGATAAAGAAGGCATTATTGCCTCTATAAAATCGCACTCCAGCAAAGGTTAGTGTAAAATCTGCGCCTCGTTCTTGAGGCGTGGGCTTCATATCACCCATTAATTGTTAACCGATGGGTGGCATCCATAGCCAAACTCAAGTATTATCCTACTGTTTTACTCAGGTATTAAATCGACAATGAGCGCGCGTTACACTTTAAAAGTGATTACTGAATTTGCTTCAGCACACACCCTGCGGGAGTACCCGGGTGCCTGCAGCCGCATGCATGGTCACAACTGGAAAGTAGAGCTTGAAGCCATTGCCACCAAACTCGATGAAGTGGGTATGGGTGTCGATTTTAAACAAATGAAAAAAATCGCTCGCGAAGTTGGCGACCGGCTTGATCACCGCTACCTGAATGAACTGGAACCATTTACTGAAATTAACCCGACCGCTGAGAATATTGCAGCATATTTATACCGGGAAATTTCCAAACAATTAAACAGTGACAGCATCACTGTCAGCTCAGTCACGTTATGGGAAACCGAACGCGCCTGTGTACGATATAGCGAAGAGTAATAAACATGAGCATTTCATCAAACGATATCCCTGACGTACAAAACTCTGTCGATAAACGTCATATCGCCATTAATAAAGTCGGTATCAAAGATATCCGTCATCCAGCTCAGGTTAAAGATCGCTCTGGCCAGATTCAGCACACCGTTGCCAACTTTAATATGACCGTGAACCTGCCACATAACTTTAAAGGCACCCACATGTCGCGTTTTGTAGAAATACTGAACGGCCATGAACGTGAAATTACGGTACAGTCATTTAAAGAAATGCTGTCTGAAACCACTGAAAGACTGGATGCTGAAGAAGCGCATATCGAAATGACATTCCCATATTTCGTGAATAAGATAGCACCCGTATCAGAAGTACAGAGTTTACTGGACTATGAAGTCACTTTTATCGGACAGCGCGTAAAAGGCGTCAACACCATCAATGTTAAAGTCGTGGTACCGGTGACCAGCCTTTGCCCATGCTCAAAGAAAATTTCAGACTATGGCGCTCATAATCAGCGCTCACACGTAACAGTTAATGTGCGAACGAATGGTTTCGTCTGGATTGAAGACATCATCGACATGGTTGAAAAACAGGCTTCTTGCGAGCTGTATGGCTTACTGAAACGCCCTGATGAAAAAATGGTAACCGAGCGCGCGTACGATAATCCCAAATTCGTTGAAGACATGGTGCGTGACATTGCAGCCACCCTGAATGAAGATGAACGTATTCTGGCTTATGTACTGGAATCAGAGAACTTCGAGTCCATCCATAATCATTCAGCATATGCACTGATTGAGCATGATAAAGAAGCGTAACCACCTCTAAACTCTCAAAATAAAAAAAGGCGCTTAAGGCGCCTTTTTTTATGAAAATCTATATATTTCATTGACATAAAAAAACCCCGCTCTGGAAACCAGAGCGGGGTTTGACATAAATTCATGCCTTAAGGGGACTATTCATTCCAAAACAGTCCAGTTTATTTGACCATACATCCTGCAGGACGTTATTGTTATATAGACTAACTAAATTCGCTTTACTAGCCGTTAGTCTAATTGTTTAAACTTTGACCATCCTTGGTCTTCCTGTCCTTAACTCACTAACTTAGAAAATATGAGTCAGCTGCACAGCTAAACGATCGCCAACGCCTTTCAACTGATTATTAGCAGCAGCCACTTCAGAAGAGAAGTCACGCATATCGTAAGTCATATTAACGCGTGATTTCTTGTTGATATGGTACTGCAAACCAACCGTAGTCGTATCAAATGTTGCTTCAGCAGTCGCATTCTCATCACGTGTATATGTATCTACACGCAGATCAATTTCCCATTTTGAATTTGGAATATAGTAACCAAAGTCAATATAACTACCAGAAGCAGTCAGGTCATTATAATTCCCAACAGGCTGATGCGGGCCTTTGAAAATCATACCTTCACCAGTCATGCTCTCAAACGTGACACGGAATGGCATTTTCAGATATTTGACACCAAAACCTGTACGAGTACGATCTTGAACATCATCAATTGAAGCACCATTTGGATTCAGACGCTTACCAGACTGATTCCATGCAAAGATTTTCAGGCCTTGAGCACGAGGACCTTTACCACCCATAGCCAATTCAGATGCCCAGTACAGATAAGTATCCATATTTCCATCGGCAGTATTACCAAAGTTCAGGCCGTTACCATTACCAAACATAACCGCATAGGAGTGATCCCATTTACCCATTTTGTAGCTTTGGAAAAACTGAACACCAGTATCGCGGAATGCACCCACTGGGCGTGCAATATTATTAATACTGTTCGGGTTACCTTCAGTTAAATCAGGAGCCGTTGTATTCGCCTCACCAGTTTGTGGAAAACGTTCTAGCATTAACTGATTAGTAACCGTTGTGAAGTTGATGTAATCAAACACATGGATCGCCTGCAAGCCTTCCTCAACGCCAGGTGTTTTAAACAGACCAGCACGGATTCGAACAGCATCTGTATTTATAGTAATACTCGCATCACTGATCATAGCAGCACCCCCATTACCAGCTGTAATGCCGTTATTACCAAGTTCAGCCAATAAGAAGTAGTTCACTGTTGAGTCTAATGGCATACCAATACCACGAACACCAATACGTGCACGATTTACATTAAATTGCTCCTGAGACGTTAAATTTGGACCAATTAATTTAGGCGGTACATACAAATCACCTTGTGTTGGATGAGCAAACGGCTCACTGCTATCACTTTGATATTGTGCTTGAATAAAGCCCCAAACCTTTGCACGACCCGCAGCGCCCGGGCGCTCTGTGCCTTGCAGCATTAACCAGTTAGCAGCTTCCGCCACCTGAATAGCAGATAAACCTGCCACTACCGCTGCCGCTGACAGCGTTTTTGTAAAAATATTTTTATTAATCACGATATTCCCCTAAAAGGCATTATTTTTATATATTAGATAACTATAATATACGAATAAATTAAGGCTTAATTAACTTGTAACCTTTATTCATCAGGTCAACAATCTGAACCACACCGGCACCCACCTGAGTTGCAGCAGGATTTAAAGCAGGTGCATGACCCAGTTTTTTGCTCATGTTTTTGACTGTATTTTTACAAGCACTAAACTTCACACCAGAGTCCGTTAAAGACTTGATACGACCTTTGTTTGCATTCTCAGCAAATAACAAACGTAAACCCGGACCAAAAGCAACGATTTCGATATCAACTTTATCCTGACCGTAATGCTTTAGTACGTTACCGGCTACATTTAATACCAGAGTTTGTTTAAATGGGTTTGGATCACTGATTTGCAGAACAATTTTTTCTTCCGCAAAGTCGCCTGCTTGTGCAGTTGAAGCTAACAGCATACCCAGTGCTGCTACGATCCCTAAGATTTTCTTCATTATTTATCTCCGAACGAAGTAAGTTTGTTATGTAATAATTTATTATTATCAAAAGGTAAGATGTCACCTCGAAACAATTTATTCCAAAAAGTTGTTATTTTTTGTAAATAAGCAAATTCTAATGTGTTTTTTTAAGCTTTCTTTAATCTCCCTGTGCTAATATTTGCCCATAAAGTGTAAAAAATTCGGAATAAACCTCACAGCTATACCATCTATCAGGTGATCGATTAAAAAATGGCTATTGATATCAAATTGTTTTTTAAACAAAAAAAGCAGCTTCAACAGATCGAGGAATTACGCCCCAAACTATTTCGTGTGGCTGTTTCCTGGTGTAATGATGAAATGCTGGCTGATGATATTGTGCAGGACGCACTGGCCAAGGCAGTACAAAACATTGCTCAGTTAAAAGACCCTGAGGCGTTGAAAAGCTGGTTGTTTACTATTTTAAATAATCAGTGGCGTGAATATTTGCGCCGAAACCGTCCTTGTCTTGATATTGACGATCTGGTTTTTGTTGCTGACTCTACTCCTGAACTGGATGAAGAGCGCCAGCAAACCTGTAATCAGATCCGTTTAGCCATAGCTGAATTGCCATTAAGTCAAAGACAGACTATAACACTGGTCGATCTTGAGGATATGTCCTATCAAGAAGTCTCACAGGCCCTGAATATACCAATGGGGACTGTTATGAGCCGTCTTAACAGGGCAAGAAAAGCATTATTACAAAAAATTGAGCATCAGGAAAAAGCAATGTCTATTTCGTATTTAAGGAGAGTCAAATGAAACAGGATGTTTCTAATGAACTTCTCGGCGCCTTTGTTGATCATGAGCTGGCTTGCTCTGATAAAAGAACACTGGCTGAAGAAATCAGAACAAACCCAGAAATGGCTGACCGCGCACAAGCTCTGCTTGAATTAAAGTCAGCGATTAAACAGGCCTACCCTGATGCTGTGGCGGATAAAACAAACACAGGCAAAGCCGCCCCTTCAAGCAATTTATTTAAACAGTCTGTTGCTGCCAGCGTGATCATGGCCTGTGGTTTGATTCTGGGGGCTTTATTTAACTCGGGCAACGTCAATAATTCAGGCCAGACCGTTGCAGCCGGTGATTCACTTTTCGGCATTAAAGTTACCCCGGTTACCCGCGAAGAGAATAAAGTACTGCTACATGTATCCACTGCAGAACTGGATAAACTGGATTTTCTGCTGACAAAAACAGAGCGATTATTACGTGATGCCAAAAGCAGCAACTACCCATTGAACATCAATGTTATTGCCAATTCTGAAGGCGTAGATTTATTACGTAAGGAAACAACGCCTTATGAAAAACGTATAGCAGAATTACAGCAACAGTATGAAAACCTGCAGTTCATTGCCTGTAAAAATACATTACGTCGCCTTAAACACAAAGGACAGAGCGTACAAATGATTAATGGTGTTAAAGCAGATAAACCCGCTCTTGATACCATCATCAATCGTATGGACAAGGGCTGGACTTACGTTAAAATTTAAACTCGCGGGATTTTTCTCAGCGCAAAAAAAAGCGGGAATATTTTCCCGCTTTTTTTATACTTTTATTTATTCTTTCACTCAGTTTCTTTATTCGCCTGCTCTTTATCATTTGCTGGTTTAGCTGCTTTTTCCTTGGCTTCTTTCTTCTTTTTCTCTATTTTAAATTTCTTATCTGCTTCCATTAAAATTTCACAAGCCCTCAGAGAAGGCATCGGAATTTCCATCACCAGATTTTTATCCGGGCTAGTCAAATTAGGCGGCAGATCAAGTAACTTTATACCATCAGCAAACTGATACTCTTCAGTTTTTACTTTATCAGAACCACAACCTGTCATTACAAATAGTGACGCGATCAATAACAAAATACTTTTATTCATTCGAAATAGTTTCCAGTTTACAACACAGTAATGTTACAACAGACCGGCATGACGCAGAGCGTCACGCACAGGCTCATGATATTCTTCGGAAAGCACTGTTAAAGGTAATCGAATACCCAGCCCAATCAGCCCCATTTCAGCCAAGGCCCATTTAACCGGTATAGGGTTAGCCTCTAAGAACAATCTTTCATGCAAAAGTTCCAGTGGTTTATTTATTTCATGTGCTTTTTCTGCCTGACCAGATAACGCGGCCTCACACATTTCAGCCATGGCTTTAGGTGCCACATTAGTCGTAACCGAAATCACGCCTTTACCACCCTGCAGCATAAAATCTGTGCCCGTGGCATCATCACCCGAATAGACATCCATCTTGTCGCCACAAAGCTCTAAAATTCGGGACAGACGACTCAGATCACCGGTTGCTTCTTTAACACCAATGATATTAGGTACTTCAGCCAGCTCAGCAATAGTTTCCGGCAACATATCACAGGCAGTTCGACCCGGCACATTATAAAGAATTTGAGGAATCGCTACCGCTTCAGCAATGGCTTTATGGTGCAACACCAGACCATGCTGCGTCGGTTTGTTGTAATAAGGCGTCACCAGCAGGCAAGCATCTGCACCTGCTTCCATTGCACATCGCGTTAATTCAATGGCTTCTGAGGTTGAGTTTGCACCGGTACCGGCAATAACGGGAATACGCTTATTAACGTACTCAACGGTTTGACGAATAACAGCACAATGCGATTTTGTATCCAGTGTGGCCGATTCACCTGTAGTACCCATTGAAATAATGGCACTGGTGCCATTTTCTATATGAAAATCAATCAGCCGGTTCAGTGCTACTGAATCCACTTCACCGTTTTCATGCATCGGCGTGACTAACGCCACCATGCTACCCTGGAACATACAACCCCCTGAAAATAAGACCGATAATTCTACTAACAGCCCACCCCACTAGCAAGCAAAGCTTTAATAAATAACGCTCACCATCAAATTGCATGTTAAAATCAGCTTAATATTTAGAATGGCCTTTAGGAGAATTTATGTACAGTTTCGGCACAACCATCAAAGCAACTGAAGAAGAAGCAGTAGAAAAAGTAACCAACGCTTTAAAAGACGAAGGTTTCGGTGTTCTGACTGAAATCAATGTCAAGTCAGTGATGAAAGCAAAAATTGATGTCGATATGAAACCTTATCGCATACTGGGCGCTTGTAACCCTCATCTGGCCCGTCAGGCTATCGAAGCTGAAC
>Ga0316205_10005737_pt1 | contig 10157 bp, 3 predicted proteins | sample 3monthpyrite_MG_FD_204941 | JGI IMG/M metagenome (GOLD analysis project Ga0316205, IMG submission 204941) | Microbial mat bacterial communities from mineral coupon in-situ incubated in ocean water Damariscotta River, Maine, United States -... | ecosystem: Environmental > Aquatic > Marine >...
GACTTGTGTACTTTCAAAAATCGATTGTTGATCAAAATTTGTTCAAACTCCTTCATGGATTTAGAAACCAAAATCTTCCGACCATCCTTCAAATGAAAAGTACAATACGCCCGATCTGCCTGGCATTTTACAATATCGCTGATTGGAACGAGCACAAGTCCTTCTTCGCATGGCAATGCAAGCTTGTCAAATACGCGGTGGTTCAGTACAGACGGATTCTTGGTTCCATTCTGTAGCAATCTCTCGCGCTTATCCAAACGCAGGCGAATTATGTCAAGAACATCCATGTGATCAAACGGTTTTAGGATGTAATCATCTGCACCGAGCGTCATCCCTTGACGAATATCTTGAAATTCAACTTTAGCAGTCAAAAATACGAATGGCGGAACAATATCATCTGCAAGTCTTTGATTGATCGAACTCAACAATTCGAATCCATCAAGCTCCGGCATGTTTACATCGCAGAGAACTAGATCCGGTCGATACTCCATAATTTGTTCATATCCGTCCTTGCCATTTTTCGCTGTTAGGACTTCATATCCTGAAAGTTCCAACAGTTCTTGCAACGTCTCGCGGATTGCTTTTTCGTCTTCGACAATAAGTAATTTTTCCATCATAGTGTTTAGTATTTGGCGTTAGTATTTATTTAATATTATCGTGAATTCGGAACCTTCATCCAGTTCGCTGCTCACCTCTATTCTTCCTTTATTCAATTCCACATATTCTTTCGCAATGGCAGACCCGAGACCGGTTCCTGAATACTCTCGCGTATTCGATGCACGGTAAAATGGCTCAAAGAGATGTGACAGTTCAAGATCCGGAATTCCAATTCCAAAGTCCTTGACAACAATGTTCACCTCATCTTCCATAAAGCAAACTGACAATTGAGGAGGTTCACTTTCTGATGAATATTTGAATGCATTTGAGATCAAATTGGAAATCGCATGCTCTATCAACATAGCATCGAGGTTTATATTCTCCTGTTCTCCCAATACGCTGAAGTCCATCACTCTTCCATCTGTTTGAATCTCATTGTAATTAGACACAAGCCCCTCACAAAGACCGACAATATCTGTTTCGACAATCACAGGTAGAACACTCCCCGCGTTTATTTTACCAATAACGAGTGCGTCATCCATCAAATTTGTCATTCTGCCAATATGCTCCTTTACTCTATTGAATACTTTGTCAAATCGCACTTTAAATGCATCAGTCATATCATCTTTCTGCATGTCCAACACTCCCAAACTAGCTTGTATTACGGCCAGTGGCGTTCTAAATTGATGTGACGCGGTCGAAACAAATTGAGACTTCAGTCTTCCTAACTCCTTTTCATTTTCCAAGCTGATCGCGAGTTCCTTTTTGGCATCATCCAACTCTCTGGTTCGTTCATTTACCATTATTTCTAGCTTTTTAGTAAACGCCTCTTTAATTTCCACAGCCTCCTTTTGTCCTGAAATATCCCTCAATATGCTTGAAACACCTTTGATATCTCCATCTTCACCTATTAAAGGAAACATGGACATGTTTACATGAATCGGAGTACCATCTTTTTTTAGTTGAATGGTTTCATAACTTTCAATTGAATTCCCTTCAAGGACGCTAAAAACAATTTCATCATGCTCTACTTCTAATTCTTTTGGACGGAGAAGAAGTGATGAAGTTCCTATCATCTCTTCAGTTGAATATCCAAGTAAATGCTTAGCTCCATGGTTCCAACTTATTACATTTCGATCTACACTAGTACTGATAATGGCATCACTTGAGTGTGAAACAATGTCGGCCAATTGTTGGAGTTCTTTCTCCGCATTTTTCTTTTTTATGTCATCCTGCCGCGCCTTAATCAGTGTTGAACATGTTACCAAGACTGGTTTCAACATAACAATATCTCTCTCACTGTAGCCTTTAGAATTATTGGTAATCCCAACAATTCCAATCATTTCCTTATTATCAAAGAATGGAAGTCCCATGAAATTTTCGACTTTCGAATCATCGTCGAACCCTTCCTCTTCACTTAGAAAATTGTTAATGTTATTTAGCATTACAGGTTCTCCCTCTTTCAAAACTAAGTTTGCCAGCTCATCAAGAAATTCACTATCGTTATTAATACCTTCTTCTGGATTTCCATTCTGTGTCGTCTTTATTGATGAATTCCATGTTGCATGGATTTCATGACGCAGTGATCCTCCTTCGTCAATAACTTCAGCAATAAAACCACATTCACTATTCACGACATTTAATAAGACACGTAGCATTTTTTCAAATGCCTCCTTTATAGAAGTGTGTTCAATAAATGAAGACTGTATATCTGCAATCGCCTCCAGAATATCTTTAGACCTCTTCTGCTCAGTAATATCCTTGGCTGCCGCAAATATTTGCTCTGAGTCCTTATCATAGGTCGCAGACCACATGAGCCATTTATAGCCCTTATCTGAACAATAGTAACGGTTCGTAAAATTAATGTTGGACACTCCATTACTAAGCTGCTCGATTTGTTCATAAGTGAATTTCACATCATCTGGATGTATGAATTCAATAAAAGATTTGGACAACAATTCTTCCTCAGAATAGCCGAGAAGTTCAGAAAATTTGGGATTTATCTTCTTGAAAAAGGCATCTGTTCCTGCAATACACATAAGGTCCATTGAAACAGAGAAGTACTTTTCAAATTGTCTAATTTCCTTCTCAACCTTATGTCTTTCAACTAAAGAGCCTATTTGCGTTCCTATGAAGGACAGAAGATCCAAATCATCCTTTGTAAAGCTCCCAGTTTTCTCAAAACTTTGAGATGCCAAAACACCAACGACTCTATCTTCAGCAATTAATGGAACACCGATCCATGATTTAGCTCTTTTACCGTAAAGTTTGAGTCCATGTTCCTTTTCAAAGTCACTCAATTCATTTCCGTTCAAATAGATCCCACTCTTTGTGCGAATAATGTGTTCTGAAAGACCATTCCCACGGACTCTTGGCTTGGGAAGATTGCGTTGAATCTTATTGTTCAGTACCTGAAAGGAAATTGACAATTCCTCCTTCGAATTATCGTATTGTGAGATGTAAAAATTAGGAAAAGACTTCACATTCGATAATTGCTCAAAGATATAGGTGCAAAACTTGTGTAAACTAAGATTCGAATTCAATTTTCGAGAGATTGAATTAACTACGTTATTTCTCAATTCTGTCCGTCTCTGCTCTGTAACATCTCTATCCGTTCCCAAAATTCCTGTAGCAACGCCGTTTTCATCTCGAATTATTTTAATGAACGAATGAATATAACGAATCGAACCAAACTTATTCCTGAGTCTATATTCGTACTTATTTGTAGTAAGGCGATCTGGAATTTTAATCATCCTTCTTAACATTTCACGATCGTCTTCATGAATCATCCCTATTAAGTCATCCAATGTGAGCTTTCGTTTTGTATTCGGGGAGAGATTGAGCAGTACGAATTCACCTGTTGACAATTTCAATTCTTCCGTTAAAGAGTTATATTCCCAACTCCCCATTTTCGCAACAATTTGAGCTGTTCTCAGGCTCTTTTCATTCTCTTTAAGCACATCGTTTGTGCGGATTCTATCGAAAATAATTGACAAACGATCAGAAATATCATTGCACAACCTGAATAGCTGATCATTCGGACGTTCAGCATTGTTCAGATAAAATTCGAATACGGCGACAACCTGTCCATCCCTCAATACCGGAAAGGCGAACGCCCCCTTAATTTCAAGTCTACTGACTTGAATATTCTTACCACATTTACATTCCTCGACCACGTCAGACACCCATTGAACAGATTTTTCCTTCCAAGCCTTCCCAGGAAGCCCTTGCCCCAAGGCAAAAGTGAGATCTCTAGATACATCCTTAAATTCCATGATGACTTCCTGATCGTCTATAGCGGGGTCAAAGTACCAGATATTGGAAGTTTCCAAATGGTCATTTTCCTCGGAATAAACGTGTACATGCGCTGCCTGACAATCAATAAATTCAGATAGTAGTTGAATGGTCTGAGAGACACATTCATTCATTCCAATGTTTTGACTGGAGAGTCCTAAAACCTTGCTGAGCAAAACGGCTCTGTCCTGGTTGTTTTCAAGTGCATTTTCTTTTTGCTTCGACTCGGTAATATCTAAGCACGCGCCAAACATCCTAACAGGGTTCCCATCCTCATCAAAAACAGTATTTCCCCATGAATTCAAGTGTCGGATTTCTCCATTTGGACGGATAATTCTTTCTTCAAAATGAACAGGTTTATTGCTTGTCAAAGCTCCTCGAATTATGCCTGCAACTTTCTCACGATCATCTGGATGAATGTTAGCGATGTAAGCATCAAACGAACATTCAAACTTGTTCTTGTCGAGGCCATAGATTCTGTAAAGTTCATCAGACCACATAACTGTATTATCTGCTACACTCCATTCCCATGTCCCCAGATGTGCAAGACTTTGCGCCTTCTGCATCAAAACATTATTCTCCCTGATCTTGAGTTTTAATTGCATTTGCTCCGTAACATCGCGTGCAACACTTTCAATTCCCAGAATATTCCCTTCCTTATCTTTGTAATGCTTTGCATCAATGGAGAGTATTCTTTTGGATCCGTCCTTGGCAATTATTGAGACTTGAAAATCATTATAGACTCCCTCCTTTTGTAGGATCTCATTTAAAAACTCTCGATCCTCAAGTCTATCGCAATATTGAATGACTTGCGTCCCCATAACTTCCTCGGGAGTGTAACCTAGGACATTCTGAACTGAAGGGCTTATCAATGCAATTGTTCCATCGTTTGCAACGCGTGTAAACAAGTTTATCATTGAATCGAAAACACCTTTGAATTTTTCTTCGCTTTTTCTCAATTTATTCTGCATCTCAACACGATCCTTCACATTACGAATGAATGCATTGAAATAAACAGTATCCCCAATTTTCATTTTGGATAAAGTCGTCTCAATCGGAAACAAATACCCAGCTGAGTCTTTCCCGTATATAACGGTATTCAACCCCATATAGCTCGATGAATCCTCTCCTTGTTTAAACCTACCAACGTATGTATCATGTCCATTGTCATGCTCTTCCGGCACAAGCTCCCTCATCGGCATGTTGATCAATTCGTCGTTTGTATAACCAAACATTTTTGCCGCAGACTTATTCGCCATTACGATTTTACTATCGTTATCAACAGTGATAATTCCATCCGTTGCAGTCTCCACAATTTTCGAAAGCTTCATCTGACTTACTTCGAGTTCACGTTCCTTTGAATGAAGCATTCGCTTGAGGCGTGTGGATTCGATGGCATTATTGATTACAAAACCCATCTTATCTAAATCATAAGGCTTGCTAACAAATTGAAAGATCCCTATTTCGTTAACTGCAGCTACTAGAGCATCGTAATCGGAATACGCTGAGAGCAGAACCGTCGCGGTATGTGGCCAGAACTTACGCACCTTTCTAAGAAAATCGATGCCACTCATTTCAGACATCTTCTGGTCAGTAATAATTAAGTCGACTTCATTTTTACTTAGAAAATCCAGAGCGTGAGATGGTGACCTTAAAGCCTGAATATCATAATCGTCTCCATACAGCAATTGAAATCCTCTCAAATTCAAAGCTTCACTGTCTACGTAGACAATTCTTTCTTTCAGTATCGTTTCAACCGCTATCATACTTTTCTTGCTTTTGAATATCCGAATGACAGAGTGCTTTTTACCATCTGCGAAGAAGTAAACAAATCTTGGAAGTCAATAAAGCTCAATAGATCAATTTCCCCCATGATTTTGGGAGAGAATTGTTGAGAGTAGTTGTGTACATACAATCTTCGCAATATGTTAACCTTTTTAGTCATCAATGATTAGAGAGAAGTCTACCCTCTTGCTACTAAAAAAACATGATTGTTTTAATCGTAAAGGGATTAGCCGAGTGTAGGTTTCTCTAAGTATTATTAATATGAAAATAATTTACAACCTAGCATGTCATGAATAAATAATCCGTGGATTCAAGTGAACATTTCATCCTTTCGGGTTACCATAGGTTTCGCGCAAAGCATAGTTTTAGATGGTTTGAAATTCCACTAATGGTTCATTTACGTGTGAAATGTGGTTGTAGTTGGTATTCTCATAGTAGTTGTTTTTACAGTACTGAATATCCCTTTTAAGCAAGTCTAATTTCAAATTTACTTTCCCAACGTTTCATTTTAACTTCCCAACGTTCTAAAGGTCGATTAACAGAGAACTAAATTCACAATTAGCGAGCAATCTGCACATACCCCGTCAGGCGTCTGACCGCATTAAAATCAACAAGGTCAATATCCTCTCCCAAGTTGAGGTCTAAACAATAGAAATACGATCCATCAACTAAATTTGTCCCCGTCCAAGAATTGTCGTAGTCATCAGATTGATACACCACATTCCCCCATCTGTTTTGAACCATAAGCCTTGATCCTGAGAAGTCTTCAATATTTTCAATAAGGAATTGATCGTTTACACCGTCTCCATTTGCCGTGATGATATTCGGAACTTCTGGAATACAAATCGTATACACAATTATAGGTTCCGATTGTAATACTGTGCATCCATCTGAAATTGCAACGCTATAGGAAGTCTGTATTTCTGGTGCTACTTGAATGGAGGCAGCTGAGCTTAAGTCAGAGATCCACTCATAGGTATAAGGTTGAATCCCTCCTTCCACAGTTAGCGACAAGGTCACAGCCTCTCCATTTTCTGGACAAATTAATTGATTTTCAGAAATTTCAGCAATTGACAGTGCATCATAATTCTGAATGTAAAGCGTGTCCGAAATTGCAACATTGCCACATTTATCGTTTATCACAGTTAGTATAATTCGTTCATTCCCTTCCGATGCCTGATCGAAAATTGGCTCAACGATTAAAGTAGCACTGATTTCACCTGCAGGAATAACAATACTTTCCGGTAGCCAATTATAGTCTACCCCATTCTTAGCCTCTCCCGATGTCTTCAGGAAAAACGTTACATCTTCGTTCAGCATCATTCCGTCTTTTGTGAGAACAAATTTTCCATTCACACATCCTTCTAAGATTTGATTATTCTCCAAAGGAGCGATTGCTTCAACCTCCGCCTTAAATTGATAAGCCAAACCAGAATAGTATCCAGCGGCTCCTCGTGCGCCAGTATTTGCCAGCATAGCAATGTTGATATTATCGTCACTCCAAAAATTAACCGTTCCTACAACGTTAGAAAGTTTGTAAACTTCCCACTCATCATTTCCCGGAACTGGCAATGGCGACACACCTATCGGAACCCCATCAACTAAAACGACGCTTCCAGTTCTGGCAATGACATCAATGGCTGCAGGGGTTTCATCGAAGGAATCGATTTTCGGAACTGTGATTTCATGCATCCCTGAACATGCCAAAGGTGGTATAAAATTAAGTCCCTGTGCATGGGAAAATGTTCCCGAAGCATTCGTAGATTGATATACATAAACGGGGAAGCTTGATTCAATGTGTAGAATGTCATTGGCGTTATATTTTGCAGCGGGAACGATATAAAACTCTCCTGCATCTATGGTTGCTGCAATGGAAGAAAGCCCATTCAAATAAATTTTTGTATTGTCTGAATCTGCGACAACAATCACTCTTTCGCACTCTTCTTCCAAGAATGAAAACCGCTTCACAACAATGTACTTTTGTCCAAGCTGATTTGTTGGAAGAATTTGATCCATTCCTATATCACGCGAAGCTGAAGAATCAGTGACATTTGAGCCTCCACACCATGAACCTGAATTGACAACGATGGGCAAATCAGATGTTATAAGCACACCATTCAGTAAGGTATCATTTCCTGTAGCCAGGGGTTCATCAACATGTGCGGCAATGACGTATGACTCATGCTTATTCAAGGTAACTGTGATATCTTCACTTTTGTTCCCGTCTGTTGCGGTTCCGTAAAAAATAACCCCTTCTTTAAAATCTGAAAACTTAACGGTTGTATTATCCTCAGTGGCCATTACGCTTATCATGTGTGATTTCCAAGGACCACCCACTGCTGACGATTTCACTGTATACAAGTGTCCTGACCTGAAGCGTGTTCCCATACCCCATGTTCCTTTGCTTGTCAAGGACATGCCCTGGGTTCCAGACGTATGCCTGAGATTTGCAAAGAATGGAGACGAAGCAGTTGCTAAAATTCCTTCATTACTCAAAACCACATTCAACCCACTTTGATCAACTATTCCTTTTACGTCGTATTGATATCCCAGAAAAATTTGAGCTGAGTTGGTCACGGAAATCGTTGCTATCATGATGGGCGTTCCGTTCGATTCCGTCACGGTAACATCAAAAGGAGTTGTACTGTTTGTTGAAAGGAAGAGAAAATTTCTCCCGAGATTATTGGCATCGGATGCGCGCGAATAAAATGGAGGAAAATAATGAACGGTGTCGTATTGCCCCAAAGAAATGAATGCATTCAATAAAATAAATGCGATCAAGAGCGGATTTCTAAATTTTGCTAATGTGCCGGATGTCATACTGATAGGTGTTAATGTGGTAAAACAAACCTATGCAAGTGACTCCCCTTTTCCCTCCGCAAGTTTCCGAACGTGTGGGATTAATTCCCGTACGTCCATTTTTTTTATTTGTCTTAAAAAATCTCGTATATTCCGTATCAAATCGTTCCCTATATTAGACCTCAGCGTATTTTTTAAAAAAACTGTCTGCAAAATATCATTGCAACAAATACCTGATTTTTAGAGAATTTAATGAGATTCTCGTTTGAATTTATCATATTTGATACGTTACAAAAATGTGAACTACTACATGGACACCAAGGAAAATATAAAAATTGCCATTGCCGAAGACCATGATTTATTGCGTAGAACAATAACATCAGTACTCAATGATGAGGACGACTTCGAAGTTGTTATAGCAGTTCCGAATGGCGCAGAATTACTGGACGGGATAAAAAACAAAGCTGTTGATGTCGTCATTCTCGATCTAAATATGCCTGTTCTTGATGGAAGAGAAGCTCTAAAAGTCTTGGTAAAGGACTACCGAGAAACAAAAATTATTATAGTCAGCATGTATTATGGACACGGTTATATTGAAAAATACATGAAGCTAGGTGCGCACGGTTATTTATCCAAGGATTGCGCTCCCTTGAACCTTACAAGGGCAATTCGTGATGTGTATCATGATGGTCATTTTATCCATAAATTGTGTACAACGAAGTTGATTTCTGAATTGATTGACGAAGGGTTTATTACTCCTCCTAATGCGTCTGCGTCATTAAGTGAAATTGAAATTGAAATCGCGCAACTAATTTGTCAAAAAAAGTCAACTGATGAAATTGCTGGGGTTCTAGGATTGAGTGTAGAGGAAATTGAAAACCATGAGCAGCGTGCAATGAAAAAGCTTGGTATCCAAAGTAGAGCTGGGATTATGATTTATGCACTAAAAAATGAAATCTACGTACATGCCAACAAACAGTTACGGGACTGAGCTCAACCTGAAGAATCACACGATCTGCCATTCGTACCAATAAATAACCATTTGTCAATTCCATTTGCATGCCTAGGTGACTTTATCGTATCTTCACATCGACAAATCACTTACTATGAAAAAAACATTACTTCTATTTGCTCTACTAAGCTCCTCTCTTAGTTTTGGACAAATCAATCGTTGTATGACACCAGAGGCGATTCAATATCAAGAATCCATTACTCCAGGTTTCATTACCCAAGTTAACAAGGCCTTTGAAAAAGCCAAAGCTTATTCTCAGAACAATCCGACTAAGAGCGGTGCCATTTATACAATTCCAGTCGTTGTGCATGTTGTTTACAACACTCCACAGCAAAACTTGGATGATTCGGTTATTTTGAATCAAATTCAAATTTTGAATGATGATTATCAGCGAATGAACGCGGATACCGTTAACATGCGCTCAGATTTTGACATTGTTAAAGGAAGCCCACAAATTGAATTTGTTTTGGCGCAAGTAGACCCTAACGGAACTCCAACAACTGGAATTACGCGAACGAATACACCATCAGCTAGTTTTGGTTCGTTGGCAATTATTAGTGGTGATTTCTCTGATTTAGAAAAAGTAAAAAGTACGGTTGACGGTGGTATTGATCCATGGGATCAGTCACGTTACCTTAATATTTGGGTATGTAACATGTCTGTTGATTTC
>Ga0316205_10005738_pt1 | contig 10156 bp, 10 predicted proteins | sample 3monthpyrite_MG_FD_204941 | JGI IMG/M metagenome (GOLD analysis project Ga0316205, IMG submission 204941) | Microbial mat bacterial communities from mineral coupon in-situ incubated in ocean water Damariscotta River, Maine, United States -... | ecosystem: Environmental > Aquatic > Marine >...
ATCAGCAAAACCATCTGGCGCTACGTGCCGGTATTGAAGCCATGGGATTACGATTTATCGTCAATGAGCAGGACCGCTTGCCACAGCTTAACGCTGTTACTATTCCTGAGGGTGTCGATGACGCAGCAGTACGAACCCAGCTTCTACATGACTATAATCTGGAAATTGGCGCCGGTCTTGGTGATCTGGCAGGAAAAGTATGGCGTATTGGATTGATGGGGTATGCCAGTAACCAAACCAATGTGCTTAACTGTCTGGGTGCACTGGATGCTGTGATGACCTCGATGGGAGCTAGTATTAATGGTGGTCAAGCTGTTAAGGCAGCGATGGCGCATTATAAATAAAATCAGCCGGCTGTATTGATCCGGTCGAGTGACTTACAAAAAAAGAGGCCGACATTGTCGGCCTTTTTTTATGCCAATATAATGCTTATGTTTCGCTTTCAGATCATCCGGTTTACTGCTTTGTTACTGTGATTTATATAAGGCTCATCAGTATTGAAGCTAAGGTTTTTACCGAAGAAACAGCAGGATTTCTTCTATATCCCATGCTTTATCGACTTAAGTAATTAGATTAAAGACCGTTATATTGCCTAGTATATCTTATGGGGAACAATAGAATGACCAGATATCTTGGACAATACTGGCTTGCTATTTTGCTCAGTTTGTTCGCCGTTTTGTCCCCGCTCATCTTTATGCATTGGGGTGTACAAATCACCGTTATGGTATTTTCCATGGCTGCATGGATATTATTGACGCAGAACAGTGTTGTTATTGACGCATCTGTAACAAAACAAACGACCGAAGTGGTTTTGTCACAGCAAGCGATCAACAAGTCAGTTGGTAACATTGAGCGCCAGATCGAAATCATTCAATCCGATGTGAATCAGGTGAAGGCGATGATGAGAGATGCTATTGTTCTGTTACATTCCAGCTTTACCAATATTCAAAAACAATCCAGCCTTCAAAATAACTACCTGGCTAAAGTAACCGAGGGTATTCAACATGGGAATATGCCTGAAGCTAAGGATCAACTCAGTGATGCAGGGCTGACCCATGAAGCAGGCATGGCGAATGAATTTTTGCTTGATCAGCTTGCTGCTATTAATGCTGGTTCCTGTGATATCGAACAAAATTCGAGGGATGCGATTTGCGCTTTGCAATTTGAAGATATGGCAACACAGTTGCTTGATCATATCAGTATCGAGCTTGGTTGTATTAATGAAGGTATTCTGCATCTTCGGCAGATGCAGGAAGAATGTGATACCGGAATAACAGTGACTAATGGCAGTGAGCGGGATGTTACCAAGATCAGTGTTTCAAGTGGGGATTGCGCATCGACTGCAACAGGGAAAAAATCAGTCTCTCAGAAGTCAGTGGTTTCCGGTGATATTGAATTATTCTAGATTACTGAAACAATAATGAGGAATGCCGAGTTACATAATGCAACACATCAGATTTTCAAAATATGACGAATAATTAACAACGAGCAGATTATTCAAGATACTTTATTTTTCAAGCCCATACCTAATTCATGACATACAATGATGATTTCTTCAAAATCTTCTTCACTGATTCCAAGATAATGAAAGATAATATCGCGGCACTCATTCCATTCCAGATCGACATCCTGTTCACCAATAATTTTATACAATCCAACAATATGTTCTGCCATCTTTAATACGGCCAGAAGGTTCATTACATCACTTCCCTGGCTGCCAGTCTGGCCGAATATTTCTATAATATTATGATGTTGCTGTATAGCTTCACAAATAGAAGGCGACAGTTTCCATGATTTGGCAATATAAAAACCGATGACTGCATGATTGGTATTAATTAATTTGTTTTCAGTATCAATAAGCCGTTTTTCGTTGCCTATGTAAGATATGTGCATGGTATTTCTGTAGTCGCTGAATTTCGACATTAATAAAGGAATGCCGGCATTATGAAACAAACCCAGTGTGTAGGCTTCATCCGGGGAAATAAACCCGATTTGTTTCGCAATGGTGGCAGCAGTCAACGCAACGTCCTGGGCAGTATCCCAGAAGTGATTCATGTCTTCAATTTCATCTTCAGATAAATTCTCATTGCTACATAGTTCATTATGAACAGCGATGGCATTGACGATATTAATTACGCTATTGATGCCGAGTAATATAACGGCTTTCTGGATTGAAGTGATTTTATTACGCAGGCCAAAAAATGGTGAGTTGACCGCCTTGAGCACACGACCGGATATGGCCACATCACGGCTGATCAAGCGTGCTATTTCGTTGATGTCAGGGTCTGGCATGGCTTGTTCCATTTGCAGGTCGACCATGATTTGCGGCTGGACAGGGATGCTCATACCACGCATGACATTTTCTATTTGATCATTAGTCAGTGTTGTGTCTGTCATATTAATTCTGTTGGGCAGTGGAAAATGTTAGATTATTAGTCGGGTTATCGACAATTAAACAGAATCATTGAGTTTTTTTTTGAGTGTATGGATAGAAATTAAACTGATAGCAATAAGGGTTATTGCAGCATGAAATATGTCCTAAGTCTGTCGAGTGACATCTACATATAAGGTCAGGCGTTGCCCGGGTTGCAGGTATTGATCCTGGTTGATTCGGTTCCATTCGAGTAACTGTTTTATTGTTACCTTGAACTTATCCGAGATCAATGCCAATGAGTCGCCACGTCGCACGGTGTAATGTATGGTGCGAATGGTTGCTGCTGGTAAAGAACTACCGGTCAGTGAGGCTCCCTGGTCGGAGTGAGATTTGGTTTTTGTCCATAAAACCAGTTTTTTCCCCGGCTTTAATGTATCTGCCGGTGCCATGCCATTCCACCTGGCCAGGCTTCTTACAGAAACTTTATATTGACGTGATAAATCCCAGAATGTATCACCGTTTTTGACGACAATAATACTTTTATGGCCATTATTATTACTGGCCAGACGTGATAATGAGCGTTGTTGGCGAGTCAGCGAGTAGTCTGATAACTCCTGTTTGGCCACCGGGATCATTAAGTACTTGCCTGCACGTATCTGAAGGCTTTTGGTCTGATTGATTTTTGATAGTAATTTTACTGTCGTACTATAGTCTTGGGCGATTTGACTCAGTGTTTCACCGGGTTTTATTTTGTGACGTTTCCACTCAATAAACTGGTCTTTCGGTGTGCTCGCCAGACGTTCGTGATATAAGGATTCCTTTTCAACCGGAATAAGCAGGCTGGCGGCTTTATCGGGAACAGTGGCCCAGCGATTAAATGCCGGGTTTAGCCGGTAAACTTCTTCAATGGATATATCAGCGAGTTTCGCTACCAGCGCGAGATCTATTTGAGCAGACGTTTTTACTTCAACAACAGCGGGTTCGTTGTGAACGGGGTTGAGGGTGATATTGTATTGTTGCGGATTGCTAACAATAGCACTAATAGCCAGTAGTTTAGGAACATAAGCGCGGGTTTCATCGGGTAAATCCAGGTGCCAGAAATCGGTGGGCAGGCCTTTTTTGCGGTTCTTGCGAATGGCGCGTCTGACATTGCCTTCACCTGAATTATAGGCTGCCAGAGCTAGCAACCAGTCGCCATCGAGCCGTTTATGCAGGGATTCAAGATATTGGAGTGCTGCGGTCGTGGAGGCGCTAATATCACGGCGTCCGTCATACCACCAGTTTTGTTTCAGGCCAAACATGCGGCCAGTGCCCGGTATAAACTGCCAGATACCGGCAGCACGGCCATGGGAATAGGCAAAGGGTTGAAAGGCGCTCTCGACAATGGGTAGTAATGCAATTTCGGCGGGCATTTTATTCTTGTCAATCTGTTCCATGATCATGAACAGGAAGGGCCTGGCGCGTTCGGTAACCCTGTCAATGTAGTCCTGATGACGGGCATAGTATGTAATATGCTCAATCACCCTGGGATTGTTTTCTTCACCACTCAGTTGCATACCCTCTTTGATGCGGTGCCAGATATCGGTTTCCTGTGGCGCTTCAAATTCCGGGATGCTGGTGATGTGGTTAATTGTATTCTGCGCTATTGGCTCTTTATTTAGCGTGTTTGGCGAATTGTCGCTCGGTTCGTAAGCAGAAGTGGTTTGTTGATCGGGCGTATTTGGCGTGTCGGTCAATTCGGTTTTATGGATAGTCGCCTGTGCAGGGGCGTTCGTGAAATCAAGATCAGCTTTAAACAGGCTTTGTTGGCAGGCGCTGGTAGAGGCCAGTAGCGCCATTAGTGCAAACCAGAGAATGTAAGAAATTTTTTTATTCATTATGCAAATTTATGGCTAATCCAGGGTATCTTTCCAATGCCGAACTATAGTAAATGTTTCGGCACCTGATTCTAATCGCTTTAATGCAAAATTTTCTGCTGCACTGATCACACTTGGCAGATGACAGCGTAAAAAAGGGTTAGTCGCCTTTTCCAGCGACATAGGGGCCGGTACGGTAGCCAGGCCCTGCTTGCGCGCAGCTATCGTGTTAATGATACGCGTTTGTAATGCCTCACTATCGGGCTCTACAACCTTTGCAAAAGTAAGGTTATCCAGCGTGTATTCGTGTGCACAGTAGACCAAAGTGTCATCGGGTAGTGACGCAATTTTTTCAAGTGAAGCATACATCTGTTCTGGTGACCCTTCAAACAAGCGACCACACCCAGCGGTAAACAAGGTATCGCCACAGAACAGGGATTTATCAGTGTAGTAGGCGATATGTCCCCGGGTATGACCCGGTACCTCCAGTACCTGCAATGAACAGTCCAGCTTTTCCAGTCTGACGATATCACCCTCAACAACCGGGTTGGTGATGCTTGCAATGCCCTCATTGGCGGGTCCGTAAACCGGCATCGGGAAATGTTGTGTCAATTGTCTGATGCCACCAATATGGTCACTGTGGTGATGGGTGACCAGGATGGCGACGGGTATGTATCCATGGTCTTTGATAGCCTGCAGTACCGGTTTTGCATCACCCGGGTCAACAATTGCGATATAAGGACTATTTTCCTTTTGAATCAACCAGATATAATTGTCTGAAAAAGCGGGGATGTAACTTGTCATGATCATAACTATATCCTGTCAGTTCTTGTCACCAGGGTCAATCTATCTGCACTATATGCCAGCATGCCTGCCGCTGCATCGGCTTTGAGTAGCAGCAGGTCTTTGATAATTAGAGTATAAGCGACAGCAGTTCGAGCAGTTTCTGTCGAGGCGAATATGGTATGCTACAATAAATATGAACAACATTTCTCCAGGCAAGCAATTTTTTGAGCGCGATCAGCAATTGGCCGATTGGTATGCTTCTCTTCTCGGAAAAATGCTCGCAGAACAGGAACAAGAGGAACTCGACCAGGTGTTGCCCGATTTGTTTGGCTATCACCTGCTGCAAATAGGTTCATCAGAGACTTCTTTATTATCCGCCAGCCGTATTTTGCATAAAGTCGTCCTGGATGGCCACCAGAAAACAGAGGCATTTCCTTCGCAAATCAATGGAATACCTGAGCAATTACCGATACAGCCTGACTGTATCGATGCAGTCTTATTGCACCATTCACTGGACCTGGCCATGGACCCCAGACAAGTGCTGCGAGAGGCGGAACGTGTGCTGGTACCAGAGGGACACCTGATTATACTCGGCTTTAATCCTCGAAGTTTGTGGGGACTCAGGCGTGCGTTAAGTCTTGGGCAAAAGCACGAGGCTCCCTGGGGACATGGTTTTTTATCGGTTCCTCGTGTCAAAGATTGGTTAGCCTTACTTGGGCTGGAGATAACAGCAATACACTACCGGTTTTTTCGCCCCCCCATAGGACGAAAGGCGATGTCAGACAAATTGCATTTTCTGGAATCCTGGGGGCAGAAGTGGTGGCCATTCCTCGGTGGTGTTTATCTGTTAGTGGCGAAAAAAAAGGTCTCTACACTGACGCCTATCAAGCCTCGCTGGCGGCCACGAAGGAGTATCGTCCAGGGGCTCACTGATGCGGCCTCAAGGACAGGCACTACGCTCACAAAAACAACAAAAGCAAACAGGATGCATGATGACACATGAAGTGAATGTAACTTCGGAAACAGGAAGATTTTTTATCATGCACCTGACCGAGACACAGAACCATAAGCCTTCTTATGAACGCAGCAGGATTTTCTGCAACCAGGGAGTGGGTGAGTGAATGCCATGTCAACAGTAGAGATATATACTGATGGCGCATGCCGGGGAAATCCTGGGCCGGGTGGATGGGGTGCGCTATTACGCTTCAATAATACTGAAAAACATTTGTTTGGTGCTGAAACTGACACCACCAATAATCGCATGGAATTGATGGCGGCTATCGTAGCGCTGGAATCATTGACGCGGCCTTGTGATGTCGTATTAACGACCGATTCCCAGTATGTTAAGAAAGGTATTACGGAATGGATCGATGGCTGGAAAAAACGTCAATGGAAAACAGCGGGGCGTAAACCGGTCAAGAATACTGATTTATGGCAACGCCTTGATCAGGCAGTTGCACGACATCATATTAAATGGCAATGGGTGAAGGGACACTCGGGTCATCCGGAAAACGAATTAGCCGATCAGTTAGCCAATCGCGCGATTGATGAGTTGCTGTCTTGATTCTATATCAGAAAAAACAGGAAACAGAATGAGACAAATAGTACTGGATACAGAAACCACAGGTCTGGAACCAAAGCAGGGTCATCGAATTATTGAAATTGGTTGCGTTGAGTTGCTCGACAGAAAACTCACCGGTAATCATTATCACCAGTATATCCAGCCTGATCGTGAGATCGATGAGGGTGCCATTGAAGTACATGGTATCACTAAGGAGTTTCTGGCAGACAAACCGCGGTTTGCAGATATTGCCAGTGATTTTCTTACCTTCATAAAAGGCGCTGAGTTGATTATTCACAATGCGCCATTCGATGTGGGTTTCATAGATAATGAGTTATCCCTGTTAGGCAATGCTCAGTCAACGGCAGATATCTGTTCGGTACTGGATACACTGATGATGGCGCGTGAAATGCATCCCGGACAGAGGAATAGCCTGGATGCCTTGTGCAAGCGCTATGATATTGATAACTCACAACGTGAAAAACATGGTGCATTACTCGACGCCGAAATCCTTGCTGATGTTTATCTGACCATGACTGGCGGCCAGGTGAGTTTAAGCCTGGGTAGTCATGAAGATCATCAGCAAGGCAGTGCCCAGTATGAGCAGGTAGTGTTGATTGATAAAAACCGACCTGCAATACGCGTCATCAAGGCCACTGCAGATGAGCTTGAATGTCATGCAAAATATATCGAGTTAATTAATAAAGCCAGTAACAATGCTTGTGTGTGGAAGCTAGATTAAGCATCTGTTGCTGAGCAATTCCGCTATTTTAGTCAGTGCGCCAGGAATTATTTCCAGCCCTGATCAGTGTGCATCGCTATACTGATTTTCATTTCAAACCGATCAACAGGATGCTTTAGCATTTTATTGGGTTACAAACTCGAAGTATTTGTGAAAAACTGTTACCAGTTTCTTTTGCAGGTACGTTTCTAATCGGGTCATTCAATTCAGATTTTTATGCTTTTCAATGCCTTGCCTGCCGTAAAGTCGATTAATGGGCTATTTTGTATATCCATCTATTTTAACCTCTATATCTTCCTCATTCTTTGTAGCAGTTTTATTGCCTGATCAGTATTTTCATATATGGCTGTATTACTTAGTAAACCGCTAAAGCTTTAAAATATTGTGTCGATAAGCAGGAAAGCACACAGAAATCAGGCAGTTCCGGGGTAATTAATGGATGAAAATCAAATACAAATCAGTGATTCAGAAAATGGATCCTGTATTATTTTCCCGGATTATTTTGACATTTCAATCGCAGCGGAACTGCATCGAATATTGTGCAATGTACTGGATGAAAAACCTGTCCGGATCGAATTGGATGGAGAGAATATCGAGATAATCGATACTTCAATTCTTCAAACGCTGAGTGCATTTATCCGTGATGCCAGAATTGCAGGAATTAATGTGTGCTGGATCCATGTCAATGATGTGCTTTGCCGAGCGGCCCTCATCTTAGGATTGACAGCATCGTTACATCTGGAGTGCGAATGATGCAAATAAATATAAAAGTAACTACCAGTAATAGTTTAGGAAAATAAAATATGGCTACAATTTTGACAGTAGATGATTCAACATCAATGCGACAAATGGTTTCATTTACATTGACTCAGGCTGGTTATGATGTTCTTGAAGCTGTCGATGGTGTTGAAGGTCTGGAGAAGGCGCTGTCAAATCGATTTAATCTTGTTATTACCGACGTCAATATGCCAAGAATGGATGGCATTACCCTGGTAAAGGAGCTCAGAGCATTAGCTAATTACAGATTTACTCCGATCTTGTTGCTGACCACGGAAGCCGGTGCAGATAAAAAGAAACAAGGTAAAGAGGCAGGTGCAACCGGCTGGCTGGTCAAGCCATTTAATCCCGATCAATTGCTGAATACGATCAAGAAAGTAATAGGCTAATTGAATGACCATTGATCTTTCCCAGTTTCATGCCACTTTCCTCGAGGAAAGTCTGGAAGGTCTGGATATCATGGAGTCCAGCCTGCTTGACCTGGATGTGGGTGATAAAGACCCTGATGTCATTAATACTATCTTCAGGGCGGCACATTCCATCAAGGGCGGCAGTGGAACCTTTGGCTTCATGGAAATATCTGAATTTACCCATATTCAGGAAACTTTGCTGGACGAAATCAGAAGTGCCAAAAGGTATGCAACCCAGGACATTATCAATACCCTGCTTGAGTCGGTGGACTGTGTTCGTGAAATGTTGTTTGCTGAAAAAGATAAAAGACAGTATGACAAGAATCATGTTAGTTCAGTACAAATCAAGCTTGAAAATATACTGTTTGATAATGTAAATGCGACTGCGGTCATCATAGATGAAGGAGAGGCGCAGATTATTGATGCGCAAGGATGGAAAATAATATTCAAGCCTCACCTGGATATGATCAAAACGGGCAATGATCCGGTCAGAATTCTGCGTGAACTCTCATCCCTGGGCGTTATGGAAGTCCAGGTCAACATCGACAAGTTACCATCATTTTCCCGGCTTGATCCAGAGAGTTGCTATCTTTCCTGGGATATAGATTTGTTCGGTGACGCTGAAGAAGGAGAGGTAAGGGAGGTTTTTGATTGGGTAGATGGTGATTGCGATCTCACTATCCTTCCATTGTCTCAGCTAGATAAGCCAACACAGAAAATCGAATTATCTAACAATAATGATGCAAATAAACAGCTTCTTGAAGAAGCACGCACTGCCATAGAAACTGCAGCAGTCAATGCTGTAGACCAGCAACTTACTGATTCGGTGCAGGACTTGGCGACAAACAAGAAGCGTGTTAATCCCGTGCCAGAAAGTAGTTCAATCAGAGTGAGTACACAGAAGGTGGATGAACTGATCAACCTGGTTGGTGAGCTGGTCATAACACAATCCATGATAGGTCAGCTCGGGCAGGATTTTGATGTATCCAGGATCGAACGCTTGATGGATGGCTTGTCACAACTGGAACGGCATACACGAGAATTGCAGGAAAGTGTCATGCGCATTCGCATGTTACCTATCAGTTTTTCATTTAACCGTTTTCCCCGTCTGGTGCATGATCTTGGTAATAAGTTGGGTAAAAAAATCGAGCTTAAAATGTCCGGAGAGAATACTGAGCTGGATAAAACAGTGTTGGAAAAAATTAGTGACCCTTTGGTGCATCTGGTGAGAAATTCGCTTGACCATGGACTCGAAACACCTGAATGTCGCATAGCAGCGGGTAAATCTGAAACCGGGATATTGCACCTGAATGCTTATCATAAGGGGGGCAGTATTATTATCGAGATCAGTGATGATGGCGCTGGTCTAAACAAAGAGAAAATCAGGAGCCGTGCATTACAGAGTGGCTTGATCGCTGAAGATGAAGTGCTGAGTGATGAAAGAATTCATGATCTTATTTTCCAGCCAGGATTCTCGACGGCTGAAGAGGTTAGTGACGTATCAGGTCGCGGTGTCGGCATGGATGTAGTGCGAAAAAATATCAGAGAGTTAGGAGGTGCTGTTGATATAGCATCGATACCCGGCAAGGGTTCAATTATTACCATCAGGCTACCATTGACGCTTGCTATTATGGATGGGCAGCTCGTCAG
>Ga0316205_10005739_pt1 | contig 10154 bp, 10 predicted proteins | sample 3monthpyrite_MG_FD_204941 | JGI IMG/M metagenome (GOLD analysis project Ga0316205, IMG submission 204941) | Microbial mat bacterial communities from mineral coupon in-situ incubated in ocean water Damariscotta River, Maine, United States -... | ecosystem: Environmental > Aquatic > Marine >...
TTTTCAAATACATTTTAAAGACTTTTTACCACCGAGGACACCGAGGCGCTGCGCGCTTCACCGAGGTTAAACCATTAAAGATCCTTTCTTTTCTCTGTGCAGCGAAGCCTCTGTGTTCTCCGTGGTTAAACTTGTTTTAAGTCCTTTTTATTTTCAAATACATTTTAAAGACTTTTTACCACCGAGGACACTGAGGCGCTGCGCGCTTCACCGAGGTTAAACCATTAAAGATCCTTTCTTTTCTCTGTGCAGCGAAGCCTCTGTGTTCTCCGTGGTTAAACTTGTTTTAAGTCCTTTTTGTTTTCAAATACATTTTAAAGACTTTTTACCACCGAGGACACCGAGGCGCTGCGCGCTTCACCGAGGTTAAACCATTAAAGATCCTTTCTTTTCTCTGTGAAGCGAAGCCTCTGTGTTCTCCGTACCCACAACACTCACTCCGTTCGCGGGGCAAGCTTTGGTTAATCTTGTTTTAAGTCCTTTTTCTTTTTCTCGAAACTTCTCTTACTTCTCATACTCTAGACTTCTTTTACTTCTCTTACTCGAAACAAAGCGCCCTCGTAACTTCTTTTGCTTTTCCCCCCCGCTCCCATCCAGAAAACATTATTTCAAATCATCAACATCAACGAGAAAAGGATTAATAATCGTAAGCTCTCCTATTTTAGGATTAGGATGCATGTCTTCGCTTAACAAGTACACACAACCCAAAAATAATGCAGAGGTGACAATTAAAGAATCCCACCATGAATATTTATATTTATCTTGAATATCCCAGGATGCTTCAATTAGATCAGACGATATATCTAGGGGTCGCCATACCGACAAAGCTCTCAAATCTGATCTGGCTTGATCTTTAGACAGGCCTGGTTTAAGTTTTTGAGTAACCGTGACATAGTATTCGTTCATGACTTGCGCACCAAGCCTACCATTTTCATTTTGCCAGAGAGATTTAACCACTTCTGCGCTGTGGGTTGCTTTTCATTTTCTGAGCTATCTCTTGCATAAACCAAAATATTGGTATCAACAAATATTTTATCGTTCATGCAAATCATCCCTTGAAGGATAATCCCCATTTGTTTTCAGAGGCTGTGCACTGACGCCAAGAAACTGTTGCATGGCTTTAGAGTATCCAGTTTTCTCTCTCTTCATTTGCTTTAACAAATCACCTAAAATTTGAGAAACACTGGTATCATGTTCTGCGGCCCAAACCCGTGACCAATGTGCTACATCATTATCAAGCTTTATAGTGACATTTTTCATCGCATACTCTCCGAGGCATTTAATCAACATGGTTTAGCACAATTATAGTGCTGCACGAAAATATTGTCTAAACGAACGGAGCTTCTATTTCATCCAATTAACTATTTTTAAATCTGGTATTTTAGAAAAATGTTTTTCATTATTGGTTACCAGCGTATACCCCAGTGTGATTGCGGTTGAGCCGATTAATAAATCAAAGTCAGCAACCGTTAGACCCTCTTTACTCAAATTTGCCTTTAATGTACCAAAACACTCTAAAACGGCTTTGCTAGCATCCACCACCGGAAAGATTTCTTGTAACCTGTGAACTTTAGCCAAATTAGTAGCAATTTGAACAGATTTATTTGCTCCGTATACCAATTCTCCGTAACTGATCACCGATAACGCTTTGGGAGCGTCTGCGTGTAATTTTAAATTTTCGATGACTCTAGGAATTCCTTTTAAAGAATAGATAAGAATGTCCCGTATCCAGTAAATACATTAAAACCTTACATCCCGGTGTTTAGCTATCTTTGTACGGCTTTTACGAATATCTTCGACCATGCTTTCTGCAGACTCATCTCCTTGCCAACTACCACAAAGATCTAGAAATTGCTGATTGACTTTTTTATTTAGACTACTAGGCATTGAAAGGTATGCCTTTAAAATTGAGACGACTTCCTGACTAATGGATCGATTCTCCATAGCTGCACGCCTACCAAGGGACTCATATAAATCATCATCAATTGATTTAACTTGTAAATTTGTCATATTCAATTGCCCCACTTTTTCTCACATTACACTGTAAAAACCAGTACACGCCCAACTTCATGAAAAAGCAATCCATATAAATGAAGGTTGAGTATCCCCGCTCCCTCTATTTAAAGCCTACAATTTACAAATAATACTTCCAACCAACAGCGAGCCTATATTCCTCATTCTGCCGACCAAATCCATCAATCACTTTATTGCTATAATCCAATTCGACTTCAAATTGGTTGTTTTTATCTGCCTGGATCTGCCATTTGGCAATAAACCTTTTAGCTTCCACAAAATTTTGATTAATGCTGTGTCTGGCATCGAGTACGCTTTCCGCTTCTCTGGCATTAATATCTAATTTTTGAAACTTAGCACTAAACGTCTGGTATCGACTCAAACTACCTATTAAACCTATACTGATCACGTTTGAATCATTGTCATAGGTTGAACCGATTGCTCTCTGGTTTAACCGGTACCCTTCGACATAAATACCATCTTCATAAGTTGCGTTAAACCTGTTTGGAGGCGATCCACCGGCAACAGTATCAGTTGCTTCTAAAAATACTCGCCAGTTATTGTCGAATACATTTATATTCCATGATACACCGAATTGCCCGGTCGAAAAACCATTGTCATAACCTTCATCGGTGGTTGAAAAATAAAAACTAATAGGCATAGAGTGAAACGGCAAACGCCATCTCATATCAAAACCGGTTAAAATTTTAGCGCTAATATTGGGATTAAACTGCCTGGCCGTTCCGCCTGATATGGCAGTCGCCCTGATACTCGTTTCAAGTGAATCTAACGGCTTAAAAGACATCGATACACCCGATAATGTCGGGTTTTCAAACCTTCGGGTATCATCCAGCTGACTAACAAACCCGGTAAAACTCCAAGGTCCTAACCACTGCAAAACCGGCAATTGACTAGGATCGGAGTAATTTCTATTTAAGGTCACACCAACAGGTGGTCTGGCATTGTTTGATAATAAGTTAGCGGAATCCCAACTAGCTCCCCACCACTTTTCCACTTTGCCAACGCTAGCAATCCAGTTTCCCCAAACAGCAGCAACATAAGAACCGTCGTAATTAAAGGTGTCACCATCTAAAGGGTCACTGATTCGATTAACCTGCAAGTTCCAGGCAAACAGTTTGCTTAAATTAGCGCTACTGGCAGTCAATTCCGCTTTGCCACGATTGGAATCGCCAAAAGATCTGAAAAGCTGTTCCGATGACGCAACAGATGCGTTTAGTAATCTCTTAGGCTTATTTAATAACGCCGCTTTGCCAGATTTTTTCACTCGCCAATAAACGGCTTTATAATCTGCCGCAACATTCTGAATATCAGTATTCTCGATATCCTTAATAATTCCCGCCCACATTAATGGATAAGTGGTTATTGGAACTTTGATCACTCCGATGTCAGATAATAGTTCTATGTCAGATCGCAGTTGGAGATCGCTTGTGTTTATCCATGGTTCGCTTTTAAGCGCATGCGAAAAAGTTAGCATTAGAATGCATATTGTAATTCTTATCATCTAATCTACTGCGGTTACGCGAACCAGTTACGAGTTACGAGTTACGAGAAAAAACTCTAACCCTTCAAATTGTGGAGCAATTTGCCTATCATTTTAGACAATTCTACGGCTTCACTCATCCAGCGATTACCGACACTTTTATCTATGAATCCAACTTCAATACCTATATCTACCTGGGTCACGAACTCCCCTAAAGAGCCTTTTGAAATTGAAAGATAACGACACTTTTCCTTTATGTAATCCTTTTCGAAACCTTCTGCAATATTTGAAGGAACGGATAATGCACATCTAGTTAACTGATCTTTAAAGCCATAATCACGAATATGACTCATTTGTTTATAAACGTCTATCGACAGCAATCGACTTCTCTTCCAAATATCCAGATTTTTAAATTGCAAAACGGCTCTCCTTTCCGATTCTATTTTTAATTTATCTCTTCTATCTTTCTTTTTTATCTCTCGCCAGCTCGAAAACTCGAAAACTAAATAGCCTTACAGGCTATTTACAGCCGCCGCCCCTAATGCTAACTGATAAACAATCTGGCTCACACTGGTCCATAATGTAAGAGTTTTTAGTCGCTCAGTATCCATTGGCACTACTATTGTATCGCCGGGGTTTAAACTTTCATTCTGATGAGTTAACCAGCCACTTTGATTCGGCAGGAATACCGAACCATCTGCTTTAACCACATAAATACGGTTATCATCTGCTCGATTAGACATACCACCACTTTTTTCCAGGTAATCATCAAGCGTCCATTCTTTATTGAACAAATGAGAAGCTGAATGCTGCACTTCCCCTATAACCGATATTTCTTGGCGAAAAGTCGGAACGACTAGCATATCGCCTTCCTTTAATTGAATATCTTCGACTCTATTATTAACCACATCTTCCAGTGATATAACGAGTCTCCCTAGAGCTTCGGTGTTTGAGAGAGCATCAAGTAATCCTTCTGCATCTTTTAGAGACGATCCTTTACCTGCTGCAGCATCTTCCAGCTCACTGGCAGCGATATCTTCCCGCATTCTTCCCTTTAGCACTTCGAGTTGCTTGCCTTCTTGTAACTTTAAATCGATTCGAGTAAAAATAGCGGCTTGTAGATGCGCGGTTGAAGTAAAACCACCCGCTCTACGGATCACTTGGGATAGTTTTTCTCCTTGTCTAAATTCATATATTCCTGGGAAGCGAACTTCACCCAGCAATGTTATGTTTGATTGTTCGCGATACTCGGGAGTCGAGTAAACCGCCAACTTGTCCTTTGCATTTAGTTTAAATGTACTTGCGCCTGATAACTCTGTACCTAAATTAATATTGAAATGACCGATACTGGCAATTTCCTTGTTGGAAAGATCTCGTCTAGTTATCTCGGCATTACCCAAATAAGAAGCTTCACTTAGTCCCCCAGCAATAAGAACCAATTCCCTAACACCCATATTTTTACTAAGTGGATAAGTGCCCGGAAAGCGTACATTTCCGGTGATATCCACTATATTGGTTAACCCACCACCTGAATTTTGTTCCATTAACAAATTGATAAATGGTTCTATGACTTCTAACCTTGAATCATCCTGGACGAAGGTAATAACTTGATCAAGTGGCTGCAATTCAAGATCTGACACAAATTGCTTTTCTTCGCTTTTACTGGCTATCAATTCTTGCAAGTTGAAATGCAGTACAGTAACTTCTCTCAATGGCATTTCTTTTCTAATGATTAAACCGATATTGAGATCGACTCCCTCTTTAAAATCCATAACTGAATGAATCACGTCCGATAAATATAACCCCTTATGCCATTTCACTGCACGTTCTCTATGAAACGCTCCTTTTAGTTCAATAACGTTTTCTAACTCTTCAAGCACTGTGCTGATTTCTACAAGATCTCCATTTTTCAATTTAGTAGATTTTGATAACTTTAGACTCAAATTAACGTCTAATATCGTGGTAAATCCGCTTTTACTCTTGCGTGTTATATGGGAAATATTCGGGTACGCATTGGCGGAATATCCACCAGCTAGTTGGATAAGTTCCTGTAACGAAGTCTCTTTCTTTAATTCATAAATTGCTGGCCGCTTAACTTCACCTTGAATGCCCACCGTTCGACCAACTGGTGGGATGTAGATTACATCGCCAGGTAATAGACGCGCATCGTTTCTGGTGTCACCTTGCTGCAGCAGATCGTAAAGATCCAGCGTAGTGATCAGTTTACCTTGACGTTTAAGTTGAATATTTCTTAGCGAACCAATATCGGTGATTCCGCCACTGACTAGCAAGGCATTTGTCATGGTAGACAAGGAGCTTACAGTGTAAGAACCCGGTTTAAAGGCTTCGCCCAAAATAAAGACTCTTATCGAGCGTAATTCTCCTAAGGATATTACTGCTCTGACTCCAATCATTTGTTCGGAAACTTTTTGTTGGACTAGATGTTTTGCTTCAGAAAAATTTAGCCCGGAAACAAAAATGGGCCCAAGTGCGGGAAAATTAATGGTACCGCCTCTTCCGACCGAAAGTTCATGATTTTCATTAATTTTTCCCAGCAATTGAATTTGCATACTATCGCCCGGTCCCATCACATAATCGACCGGAACCGGAACGTTTGTTGTGGGTGCAAATGTGGTTGGCACTCCAGCGAACAGATCGTATCCGTATCTTTTTAGCTGGTCCTTATCTTCCAGGTTTGTTTCAATGTTATCTTCATATTGGTCTTGAAATTCGGTCTGTTCCAGCTCACCGATTACTCCACGCTCATTCGTTTCTAATACAGAATCTCTGGGTAAAATCGTTTCAATTTTAACGTCCGATTCTTCTTTTTTGGTTTGTGCCTGTTTTAGAGAATTACAAGCTGCATCAACATCGTAACCTGCTGCTTTTGCCATTTGACGTTGTTGAGCGGTTATATTTTTACACTGCTGTTCAAGTTGTGAAGTATCAACTTCCGCGGCATTCAATTCGAATACACCACCCATTGCAAATCCATAACACAAGATTAACAGGGCTTTACATATTTTTATTTGCATATATTCTTCCGGATAATTCTTTTTAATTTTGATCCAAAACTAGGAGCCAGGAGCCAGGAGCCAGGAAATGATAATTCCTCTCTTTCAACTTAAAACTATTTTCCCGCACTTTTTTCCAAACTTTTCTTACTCATCCACTCGCAACTTCTTCTACTTGATTACTCGAAGCGAAGCGTGCTCTAAACTTTCCTTGCTAGAAATTAACTTCGGCCATAGGCTCAAACACGCTACCGCCCTTGAGTTACGGCTCTCAAAATGCCAACAACCTATATAAAACAACAACTAATGTAATAAAAGCTGCGTTATGATTAACTTACAAGTTCAGAGAAAACTGACGATAAAACAAAGGCCAACCAATCCCTGATCTGATTTTGAAATAGCCACCATTGTGGATATTTTGTTGCTAATTTGGATAGATTTCATAGACTTGGCTGAAAATGCACCACGCCCTTAGATTAATGCCGCGGATTATACACGATGTAGATTGTCAGATGTACCTAAAACCGCAGGAAAAGGAGGTGAATTAGGGACTTTATTTGCTTATATGAGACAGAAGGTTGTCAATCGGTGATTATTTGCTCATTGGGGACTTTTAAGCGATTTGTTTGGCCCAGAAAATCAACCAAAATCATTGAGCGCTTCTCTCCATCGTCCTTCTCAAATATGGCTTTTAGACCAGCAAAGGGACCGGATAATATTCTGACAGCTTCACCTTTGTTGAAATGGCTAATCACCAACTGACGTTCGGGCTCAATATTAGCTTGAAATAAACTTGTGACTAACTTTTCAGGCACTTTTGCAATTTCACCGGCAAATCTTACCCAATCCCTTATGCCGCGAGTGGACCGAACTTTATGCCACAGAGCATGTTGAGGGGATAAATTTACAAATAAATAACCTGTAAATAGGGCTTCCGTAACGATTTGTTTTTTGCCACGGCGGAGTTTTTCGACTTTAACTGTCGGACAAAATGCTCTAATTTGTTGATTCTCCAGATTTTCTACCGCTCTTGCTTCCTGATGTGGTTTAGCGGTGGCCAGGTACCAGCTTGACGCTTCTTGGAGCGGGGAGCGGGGAGCGGGGAGTGGGTCGTCCGAATTTTGCTGGAGTGATGGTTTTTTTGAAATTAGCATAGTTATTTTTGGTTTGGGGCTTTAGATTTTAGAGTTCAAGGGGCTAGAGTCTAGACTCTAGAGTCTAGGGTCTAGGGTCTTAAAGCTTTTACTCGCTCCTCGTACCCCGCTCCTATTTTTACCATTCTTTTCATCCAGATGCGCTAACAAACCATCAACGCCTTTTTGGCTTACAATCTGGCGATATTCCGTCTTTTTCATTTTGACATAACTGATGCCTTCTACGATGACATCATACAATTGCCAATTATCGTCTCTGTGGGCAATTTTGAAGGAAACATTAAAGGCTGGTAGGTAAATAGGTTCTAGTCTGATAGTTACCAATCCGCCAGTTTCTTTAGCGTTCAGTTTTACATTCGCTAACTTAACTCTTTGGCCATCGTAAAACGCCATTCCCTCACGTACATAACGATGCAAAGTTTGACTAAACCTCTCTTCCAATAACTGAATTTCAGCTGCAGTGAATGATTTCCACCGCTTGCCGCCAATTAGCTGTTTTAATGTGAGTTCAACATCCCAAACCGAGAGGATATTTAAATCTACAAATTGAATTAACTGGCTATTGTCACTCTTAAAGTGCTGGTGTTTCTCAAGCAAAGTGTTATCTATGTGAGAAATGATTTGGTTAAAATGATTTTCGGCGAGCTTTAAAGAACCTAAAGTAGCTACTCCCACGTTGAGGTTAGTGTTTTTGGTTTTAACGATCGGTTCTTTAGCTTGGCTTTCTGCATATAAGGGAGCATTTAGCGACAGGCCAAGAAGCAGACAGAGTACAAAAAACCGACGAATTCGCGCGATATAATTGTAAGTGAACCTTTTTGAAGGAATTATTGTATGAATATTTCTCATTGGCTCATTATAACTATTGGGTAGATGATTAGGCTATAGTAATTCCAAAATAAGGGAAAAATATAAACCAAAAATGAGCTAGATCATACAGAATGGAAATTTGGTGGACCTAGAAAGACTCGAACTTTCAACCCCCGCCATGTCGAGGCGGTACTCTAACCAATTGAGCTATAGGTCCATTGTTTAAAATATCTTGAAGTATTGAATATTCTAAAGCTTTGAAATGTCTTAAAATCAATTGCTTTGCTAAGATTTTCAGACGGCGCGAATAATAGCAGACTGGTTTTAATGTGCAAGTAATAAAACAAATAAAGTTAGGGTTTAGGGTTTTGCTCTAGACTCGTAACTCGTAACTCGTAACTCGTAACTCGTAACTTAAGAATCATACCCCGTCGGATTCTGGCTCTGCCATCGCCAGGTATCGGCTATCATTTCTTCAAGCCCTTTGGTTGCTTTCCAGCTGAGCACCTTATTCGCCAAAGCTGGATCGGCCCAACATTCTGCGATATCGCCAGGGCGGCGAGCAACAATTTTGTAACCAATTGATTTTCCAGATCCTTTTTCAAAGGCTTTGACCATGTCTAGCACTGAATAACCTTTGCCTGTGCCAAGATTTAATGTTGTGACGCCCGGCAAATCAGCGATTTTCTGGATGGCTTTCACATGGGCATCAGAGAGATCTACCACATGGATATAATCTCTGACGCCGGTACCGTCCGGAGTTGGATAATCACCACCAAACACTGATAATTTTTCTCTCTTACCGACGGCAACCTGGCTGATAAATGGCATTAAATTATTGGGAATACCTTGTGGATCTTCACCTATTTGGCCGCTTATATGTGCGCCGACAGGATTAAAATAACGCAATAAAACGACTTGCCAATTGCTATCGGCTATCGCTTGATCTCGCATAACTTCTTCAACAAACAGCTTGGTCCGGCCATAAGGGTTAGTGGCGGAGATCGGAAAGTCTTCGGTTATGGGTACACTAGCCGGATCGCCGTAAACCGTGGCTGATGAGCTGAAGACGATTCTTTTACAATCATACTTTTGCATGGCTTTCATCAGATTGATGGTGCCATATATATTTTGCTCATAATAAGTAAGGGGTATCTGGGAGGATTCTCCCACCGCTTTAAGTCCGGCGAAATGAACTACAGCTTCAAATTTGTGTTCTTCAAATACGCTAATTAGTGCTTCATAGTTTGTCAGGTCAACTTTATAGAAACGAATGAAGTGGTCGGTGAGTTTTTCGACGCGTCTTAGCGATTCAAGTGAAGAGTTACTTAGGTTATCAACTACGACGACTTCGAATCCTGCTTCTAACAATAATAAACAGGTATGACTGCCTATGTAGCCGGCGCCACCTGTTACGAGGATTTTTTGGGACATCGAGGAAAACTCCGTTTTCTAAAGGGTCTTATTCAAAGGGTTATTTTAGCAAATCTTGTTTCGAGAGCATAGCAAATGTTTTGAACATATAAGGCTGTAATGTTTGATTAACAGACTAAAAGCAAAAGACAAAAAATATTTCACCACGGAGGCACGGAGAGACGGAGTTAAAAGAAAAAAGACAAAAACTTTAATTGCTTCAATTAGTTAAACAGCTATAGATTTATC